>Ga0208408_1000247_pt1 | contig 37555 bp, 42 predicted proteins | sample ETNtaG_4_FD_185776 | JGI IMG/M metagenome (GOLD analysis project Ga0208408, IMG submission 185776) | Marine microbial and viral communities from oxygen minimum zone, Eastern Pacific Ocean - ETNP201406SV67 (SPAdes) (version 2) | ecosystem: Environmental > Aquatic > Marine > Oceanic ... | reverse complement strand
TAGAAAATGAACTTGATAGAATAACTGCCCTAAATCAGAGCGTTAATACGCTTAACAGTTCATTGGAATCAAAATTAAAGACTGCCAGAATAGCTACATCAGAAGTTGAGAAAAGAGCTAGGATGGCGGAAAAAGAATTACAAGATGATATTTCAGCAAAGGGCAATCTTGAGAAAGAGATTGAAGATTTACGAACTAAGCACGAAAATGATATGCGTCTCAGTGATAGAATGACAAGAGAAATAGGTTCACTAAGGACTATGAGTGATGATGCTGAAACAAAAGCGGTAGATGCTGAAAGGAAGCTTAAATTAGAAAAACCAGATACAGTGAATGCTCTTGAGTCATATGATTCAGTGAAAGCATCTTATGACAAAACAGTTGGAGAGAAGAATAATTTAGAAAAAGAGATTATGGAGTTGGAACAGAATACTCTCGAATCTAATGAAAGGGAAAAATCAGCTCTAGCTGAAAGAAATGAAGCAATAAACAGGAGAAAAGAACTCGATAGAGAGGTGAAATTGATGGGAAAGAACAAGAAACGAATAAATGATAAATTTACTACATTAACTACAAATTTAGAAAAAGCTAAGAAAGAACTCAATGAGGCCAGAGAAAAGGCGTCTTTAACTATGAATGAATTAGATATAGAAAGACAAACTATTATTGAGCTTGAGCAGAATAGTGAGCAGTTCAGACAAAAAGAGAATGAAATATTAGGTATGACGGATTCTCTTAAGGAATTGCACGAGCAAGTAGATAGTCAAAAAGAATCTAATAAGAAGATTGAAGATGAATTAAAAATAGAAGTAAGGAGTAAGGAAAAAACTCAGAAAGATTTATCTGCATTAGAAAATGCATCCAAACAAGTTAGCAATGTTATGCAAACATTGAAGAAGCAATTTGAAGATGCTAAGGCTGAACTTAATATTAGCATTGATGATCGCAATAAAGCTGAAAGATTACTCGAAGCTGAAAAAACAGAACATGAGAAATTGAAGGAAGATTTAGACTTCCTGCAGGGGACAACTATAGGAAGCGAAGAAGACACAGAGCGCAAAATTAAGGCTATGGAAATTGAGATTCCTAAAGAAAAGGAACTTGCAGATGAGATGAATGCTGAGTCTCAGAAACTTTCAGATAGTAACAAGGATTTGGAGGAGAAGATTAAGGAAGCCCGTATTGAAAGTTTGAATAAACCAGAACCTACGAAAGAAGGAACCAGTAATATTTCAGGTGCATCGATTGGGACTAGTCTTGTTGTCAAGAATTTATCAAAAGAAACAGAGCATACCTTTGAGTTAGTAAATCCAGAAGATGCGAATATTCCACAAGGTAAAATACCATTATCTAACCCAATAGGCAAGTCACTTGAAGGATCTAAAGAAGGCGATGAAGTTAAAGTGGGCCCAACAACTTTTAAAGTTCTTAAAGTAAAGTAAAGAGATTCTAAAATAGAGCATCCTTTTTGGTTTATTATGAGCCATATTTTACCAAAAGATAGCAGCCAAATGAAGGATTGGTCATGGAATAATTATATTCCTTTCTTTGATTACTTAGAAGATCATAATTTGACTTTAGAAAATGTTTCAGATTGGATGAAATATTGGTCTAATTTGTCTGAATTGATAGGTGAAGTTGGTACTTCAGTTTATATTGCAACAACTGTTGACACTACTGATGAAGAGGCTAAGGCCCGATTTCATAAATTTCTTGAAGAAATAAGTGAGAATGTTAGTTCTAGAAATCAGGTTCTAAAAATTAAATTTCTCAAGTCAGAAGTATCTCCTGATAATTTTGACATTCCATTAAGAGGAATGAAAAGTGAAGTTGAGTTGTTTTCAGAGGAAAATCTTCCACTTTTGACTTCAGATGCAAAATTATCCAAGGAATATGATGCAATAATAGGTTCCCAAACTGTAAAATGGAATGATGAAGAACTAACACTCACTCAATTGTCGCCAGTTATGCTAGAAACTGATAGAGATAAGCGTGAGAAAGCATGGAAATTAGCAGCAAATAGACGTATTGAGGATCGGAAATCCATTAATGATATTTGGAAAAAAGTTCTAAAAATAAGAATGTCAATAGCAAAGAATTCAGGCTATGAAGATTACAGAGCATGGAGATGGGAATACCTTAAGAGATTTGATTACACTCCAGAGGATTGTTTAACTTTTCACAATTCAATTGAGAAGGTAATTGTTCCTTTAGCAGATAAATTACTAAAGAACCGCAAAGAGGCTTTGGGCCTTGATAAATTGAAACCTTGGGATTTGAGTGTTGATATATTTGGGAGAGATGCTTTAGCTCCATTCAATGATGCCGAAGAGTTAGAAGAGAAGTGTCATAATATTTTCAATTCGGTAGATCCAGTTCTAGGAAAACACTTTCAAATAATGCGTGAGAAAAATTTACTTGATTTAGGGAATAGGAAAGGTAAAGCTCCAGGAGGTTATTGTACAGAGTATCCTTTCCAGCGTCTTCCATTTATCTTTATGAATGCCGTTGGTACCCATAGTGATGTTCAAACAATGATTCATGAGGGAGGGCATGCTTTCCACGTTTTTGAATCTGCAGATTTACCATATTCCAGTCAAAGAGATGTTGGGATGGAATTTGCGGAAGTTGCTTCTATGGCTATGGAGCTTTTAGCTTCACCTTTTTTGACTGAAAAGGATGGTGGCTTTTACACAAGACAAGAGTCTGGAAGGGCAAGGATTGAGCACCTTGAAAAAATAATAATGTTTTGGCCATACATGGCAGTTGTAGATGCATTCCAACATTGGGCATATACAAATCCTGAAAAGGCTTTGAATCCAGACAATTGTGATTTGGAATGGACAAAATTATGGAAAAGGTTCCAAATGTCTGAACATATTGATTATAGCGAGTGTGAAGATATAATTGCTACAGGATGGCATAATAAATTGCACATTTATCATGTTCCATTTTATTATGTAGAATATGGTATGGCTCAACTTGGTTCAATACAAATATGGGGTAACTCACTTAAAGATGAAAAGAAAGCAATACAAGATTACAGAAAAGCTCTAAGTTTAGGAGGCAATGCTACACTTCCTGAATTATATCAAGCTGCAGGTGCAAAGTTTAGTTTTGATGATAAAACGCTAGAATATGCCGCAAATTTAATAGAGGAACAAATTAAGGATTTATCATGAGTAATCTTTCAGTTCAGGAGGAATATGCTCCAAAGTCTATTTGTTTTGGTTGTGGACCTTCAAATAAAGACGGTTTACGGATTAAATCTTATCGAACAGAAGATGGATTAGAGATGGAGTTCGAATGTGATGAAAAACATCAAGCTTTTCCAGGTGTAATTAATGGAGGAATTCTTGGATCGTTGATAGATTGTCACGGTAATTGGACTGCAGCAGTAGCAATAATGGACAAGAATGGTTGGGACAAACCACAATGTACAGTTACGGCACAATATGAAGTTAAATTAAAGAGGCCAACACCATTTGGTACAAAACTACAGTTAAAGAGTAGAGTTTTAGCTTTACAAGAGGATAGAGCTGAAGTTATTATTGAGTTAAAAGCAGACGGTAAAACTTGTGCAACGGGTAGAGGTCTTTTTGTTGCAGTTAAGGAAGGTCATCCAGCATATCATCGTTGGCACTAAGGTGTACAAAAAGGATTGATGTGCAACTATGGTATTCCCGAAATTTCAGAAGTTCCGCTAAAATTATTGAATAGCAGATACTAAGGTATCGTAATTATTAGGTTTAGATAAGCACGCCTCTTGCATTGGTTCTATTAATTGGAAAAGGGCTGAGGCTGTACCATTTTTCAGATCTAGGGGATGCAAGGAACCTGAGAGGTAAGATTTTTCTAAATCGCTATACGAATCAAATTCTAGGTTACCTCCAAATTTCTCAGGCCTTTCAATTATAATTTTATCCATTGCAGGAGCAAGCAAGTGCTGCCATATGTCAAGAATAGGGTTACTTTTTCTCTCCATTGGGCAAAATGCCTTTGATAATTTTTTAGTTAGAACTTTTTTACTATCATGAACCAGCAGGGTCCCAGTAGGGTCAGATTTGGACATTTTTGTATCAGTATCCATTCTTCCAGGGCCAGATAAGGATCCAAGAAGGGGAGTATGTAGGGCAACAGGTTTCGGAAGTTTTAATTTTTCGGCAGCATCTCTTGCTAGCATATGTGCATGGCGCTGGTCCATTCCACCTAATGCTAAGTCAGCTTTCAGGGCATAGATATCTGTAGCTTGCATAGCCGGATAGAAAAATTTAGACATGTCTTTATCTCCATCTGTTTCATCTCTTCCCATTATTGAAAGAGCCCTTCTCATTCGCTTTAAGCTACTTGCCTTAGAAACTCGAAGAACCATTTCCCAGTATCCGTCCTCCTTAACCAACTCACTAGCAGTCTTGAATTTTACACCAGGAGTAAATACTGAGAACATTTGTCTTTGATATTCTACACCTGCGTTTAGATTCTCCCATTTACCTCCAAGTTTATCGTTAATGTATCCATGCCAATCTGCCAAAAGAATGGTTACTTCAAAACCAGCGTCTACAAGATCCTTGCATTTTAACATTGGAACTAAAGATCCCGCATGTAGTAATCCAGATGGTTCGAAACCAATATAGGCCTTTGGATTCTTTTTTTCTGAAAGTAATTTATCTAGTTCATTCTCTGTAACGCACTCTGCTACACCTCTCAATACAAGTGATTTACGACTAGACATAATTATAGTGAAACAAGGCATTAATTAACTGCTTTGGTTTCCAAATAAAGAGACCATAAAAGTATTTAAACGTGGTTAGATAGGAGTGCTAGAGTTAAATATGTCTGAATCAAATCCTGAAGTGCTCAAAGCAGTCCGTCTTCTTGTTGGCGATATTGTGAATAAAGAGAGATACGTAATGTTGCCTGCAGAGCCTGGTGAAGGCGATCCCGTCCTTGGCAAATTTAGAACAGTAAGTGATGCAAAGAGATTTGCAAACCGTAGTGATATAACTGAATTTTCTCTTTGGACTAGGCTAAAGGTTGTTGGAGGAGGTTCATTGAAAGAAGATTTCAATGATTCTGATGACGAAGAGGAAATAGATGATGATTTAGGTGACTTATTAGATGATGATTCTGATTTACCTGATCTTGATGAAGATGCTGATTTAGATGAACTTCTATGAGTAATCAAATAAATATACATCTGACCACTGAAAAAGATCTTAAAGGTTCAACTTTTATTTGTGGTTTGCCAGGTGTTGGTTTGGTAGGCAATATTGTAGCTAATTTCCTTATTAATAATCTTAAATTAGAGCAAATAGGAATCATTGATGGGAATAATTTTCCCTCTATTTCAGTAGTTAAGGACGGCGTCCCTAATCACCCGATGAGATTGTATGCAGGTGAACAGGTATGTAATAATGGTAAATGTAACCAGATAGTAATATGTGTTAGTGATTTTGTCCCTCCTACAGCTATAACAAAGGCTTTAGTTCGTTGTATTTTTGATTGGGCGAAAGATAAAGGTTGCACAAGTTTCATAACTGGTGAAGGTTTTTCAGTTCCTCCTAATGGTGACGAAAAAGATTCTATTGTATATGGTATAACATCCACAGAAGCTTCAAAAGATTGGATAAGTGATGCAAAGGTTACACCTTTTGAGTTTGGAACTATAGGGGGATTTACAGGTGTAATGTTGAATGAGGGTAGATTGCGTTCTATTAATGTATTAGGTCTTCTTGCAGAAGTTGAAGAGGATATTCCAGATGCACGTGCTGCATCAAAAATTATAGAGGCTATAGATAAATTATTATTGGAGATTGATTTGGATCCTAAACCTTTGCTTGAAGAAGCAGCTTCACTTGAAAAAGAACTGCAGAAAGTAACTGAGCAGGTTCCAACTGATAGTAGTAATTCGATTCCAAGATATATTGGATAGGTTTAAAACAACTGATATTTACATACAACAGTGAGCAGAACTTTAAAGGAAGCTAAAGATTCAGTAATTTTGAATATTAAACAAATATTCAAAGATAATAATTTTCCTAAACTTCCTATTGATGAAGATCCTATTCAGGGAGATTTATCAATCATTTGCTTTCCAGGAGCTCAAGTACTGAAGAAAAGTCCTGAAGAAGTTGCAAATGATGTGTCAAGTTTAGTGTCAAATATTAAGTTAGTCAAGAAAGTTTCTGTTGTCAAGGCTTTTTGCAATATAGTTTTAGATTGGGATTCATTAGTATTAAATGTTTTTAATGATATTTTAAAGGATGATTATGGCAAAGGAATTTCTAAGAATGAATCTATTTTAGTAGAACACACTTCAGCAAATGCAACTGGGCCTTTCCACATGGGTAGAGCTAGAAATCCTATAATTGGAGATAGTATTGCCAGACTTCTTAGATACAATGGATATGATGTTTCTACAGAGTATTATGTAAATGATACAGGAAGACAAGCAGCTACAGTAGCATATGGGATTAAGAATTATGAGGGTAGTGATTCAGAAAAGGAGGATCATAAGTTGGTGGAATGTTATCGACAAGCTTCTGATGCGTTAAAAAATAGCGATGAAGTTAAATCTCAAATTTATGAAAAGATGGAGCTCATTGAAAGTGGAGATAAAGACGCTTTAGCTGAAGTTAAAAGTGCAGCTGGAATGATGCTTTCTGGGATGCGTTCTTCTCTTAAAAGATTGAATGCCGAGGCAGATTCATATTTCCATGAATCTGATTTGATTCTTGATGATAGTGTGAATAAGGTTATTGCATCTTTAAAAATGAGTGACCTCTGTGTAGAAGAAGAAGGCGCTTTTTATTTGGATTTGGAAGGCAAAAATATAGCTGGGCGTAATCAAAAATTTTTTTTTACGCGAAATAATGGTTTAAGTTTGTATACTACAAGGGATATTGCATATCATCTTAATAAATTTGAAAGGTTTCCAAGAGCTCTGAATATATTAGGAGAAGATCATAAACTTCAAAGTACTTTACTCAACATTGCACTAGATGAATTAGACTCATCTAAGCCAGATAATTTGTTTTATTCATTTGTTAATCTCCCTGGGGGGAAAATGTCTACGAGAGCTGGGCGTGTTGTTTACTTAGATGATATGATGGAAAAAATAGTTCAAGCTTCTCTAGAAAGGCTGAAAGAGGTTGATATGGATTCTGAGCAAAAAAACATACTTGCTGAGAAAATAGGAATAGGTTCCTTAAGATACAATATTCTTAAAGTTCAACCAGAGAAAGGTTTTACGTTTAATGTTGATGATGCACTTAGTATACAGGGAGACTCAGCTCCTTTTGCAATGTATTCACATGCTAGAATGTATTCTATACTGAATAAATATGGTGGAAATATTCCTGAAATAGAAATGGAAGGAGATTTGGTAGAATCTGAAATTGATTTAATCAGAATTATGGCTAAATGGCCACAAATAGTCGAATTATCAGCTACTAAGCTTGCTATACATAATATACCTAATTATATTCATCAATTATCTTCGCAGTTCAATATTTTTTACAGGGATTGTAAAGTAATTGGAGAAGTTAATGAGTCATTAAGAATAAATTTAGTTTTTTCAGCTAAAAGAGTGCTGTTTGAAGCTCTAGGTATTATGGGTATTGACGCTCCAGAAAGAATGTAGTGGTGGTGAGGGAGAGATTCGAACTCCCGTGGTCACGATCTGCAGTCGTGTGCATAGCCGGGCTCTGCCACCTCACCTACTATAGTAGCAGCAACGAAAGGATATTAATTATTAGTTCCCATATCTTGCTATAGTTCTTGATATATCAGTACTGTTCATTTTCTTTTTCATATCACTCAATAGATTTTTGTAATGTGTAACCTGTTCATTAATTCTTTCAATTTCAGTTTTATCAGCATCTCCTCTAGCATACCTTTCCTTTACTTTTTCTTTACGCCTCTCCCATTTCTCCAATTCATCTAAAACTTCAATAATTTTCTCTTCAACACTTTTCATATTACATGAACCTTATTGTTTCTAGATTGCTAGGTACTCTGGCGTCTAATCGGACCTTTCTTCTAATGTCATTAGCAAATTGTTCACACTTCTGAGGGTCTCCATGATTTAGTAGAACAATTTTTGGTCTTGGCCTTATTGTTCTTAGATATCTCATTAATTGTCTTTTGTCACTGTGTCCAGAGAATCCTTCACATGTCTCAATATTCATGTTAACTTTTACAGGTATGGTTCCTCCTTTTTCACGATCATGCAGGTGTATTTCCTTTGCACCTTGCTGAACCCGTTGCCCCATAGTTCCTGCAGCTTGATATCCTACAAATACCATGGTACTTTTTGAGTCAGGCGCCCAGTGTCTAAGATATTCCATAACTGGCCCTCCGTTTACCATTCCAGAAGTGGCCAAAACAATGGCAGGTTCCTCTCTACCACAAATTTCCTGCCTCATATCATTATTTTCTACTTTGTTAAATATTTCTGATCTAAATGGATTATCTTGATTTTGATAAACCTTGTTTCGTAAATTATTATTGAGATATTCAGGATATGCCGAGTGTAAGGCCGTTGCCTCCCATATCATCCCATCAAGATATACTGGCATGTCCTTGAGCTTTCCTTCAGAATGTAATTTTTCCAAAACGAGCATTACTTCTTGAGATCTACCTACTGCAAATACAGGTATCAGAATTTTACCCTTTTTCTCAACAGTTCTATTGATTATTTCATATAGTGTCCGTGAACCTTCTTCTCTTGCAGGTTGAAAATCATTGTAACCTCCGTATGTAGATTCCATAATCAAAGCTTCAAGTCTTGGGAAATGGTTCACAGCCCTATCAAATAGCCATGTATTTTCAAATTTGATGTCTCCGGAAAAAACAAGATTATATTGTCCGTCTCCTACGTGAAAATGTGCAGCGGCAGAACCTAAAATATGGCCTGAGTTGTGAAAAGTCAATTTTAAATCAGGTGAAACATCAGTAGTATCTCCATAATTTAGGGGTATGGTATTTCTTATTGCTTGACGTATTTGTTCAGTATTATATGGTACTTTTTTCCCTTCAGAATTCTGAATTTTTATAAAATCATTTTGTAATAATGAAGCTAGTTCCCTCGTTGGCGGAGTACAATAGATAGGGCCATCAAAACCATAAACAAACAGCATTGGTAACAAGGCTGAATGGTCCAAGTGCGCATGAGTTAGTACTACTGCATCAATTCCTTCCAAAGGGGTAACTTCAGGAGCACTCAAAAAGGGGCTAGGTTCTTTTTCGTTACCTGGATTAAATCCACAGTCTATCAAGACTTTACTATCTTTAGTCATTAAAAGGTGGCAAGATCTCCCAACCTCCCGATATCCACCAAGAGCTGTAACTCTTACATGTTGTTCTCCAGGAATAGTGTCTCTGAAAATCTTTTTCCCTACTCTCGTTAAGAATTTTTTCCGCCCTTCAGCTATTTTTTCCTCAAGCATATAATTTCGAATGTCTTTTAATGTTCTTGATTCCATTGGTGAAGACCTTATCACGACAGGATTCCATCCAATCTCTCTTCTAATCTGGTTTAGGACCACTCCATGCTTTCCAATGGCTCTTCCAGGATTTGTTGCTTCTAGTATTACGTCTCCATTAGTCTCATCAAAGCGAGTATCTACGATACCAGCTTCATCAGGCATTATCTCCTTAAGCTTCTGTTTTGCAGATATAATAGGTTTTCTCACACTAGAATCAGCTTTGATGACTATTCTTTTTCTGACATTTTGAGCTAATTTTCTAATTAAATCATTATTATCAGAGAAAATTTCTAAATTTGGAGTGTATAGAACCACATTTGAAGCTTCTACTTTTACATCTGTAAATGTAATGGTGTCCGGAATGACTTCTGTTGCGACTTTTTTTACTAATTTTATTACGTCCTCTACGGCCATTTGACCTCCTTAATTGTTGGCTTTTGCCTACAAATTAGCTTGAATTTTATCTATTTCTTCAAAAGGAACTTTGTGATATCCTTTTGAATCTATAACACACATAGATATGCCATCACCTGAAGCTGAATCTCTTTTCATAGCTGCAGTCAATGCTCTAACTCCCAGTTCTTTCCCTTCTTTTACAGACATGTTATCCTTAAACCTGTCCTCCAGAACACCATAAACAAATGGTGAACCTGATCCGGTAGTCTGGAATTTGTCAGGTATTGATCCGCCAGCTGCGTCAAGTGAATACACGTGTCCACCATCGGAATCAATTCCACCGAGTAATAATTGTACCCAAAATGGCATGTATCTTCTACCATTCATAATATTTGCCATTAGTGTAGATGCAGCTTTTAATGACATATTTGTTCCATTTTTTAGTTCGTAAAGTTTAACCTCGGCAGATAACCATCTTGCAAGCATTTGTGCATCTCCTACTAGTCCTGCAACGGTTAATCCCATATTGTTTGATATTCTGAAAAGCTTCTGCGTTGTTTTGTGTCCAATGAGGTTTCCCATTGTGGCTCTCATCTCTGTAGCCATTACAATTCCGTCTTTACAGACTAATCCGATAGTCGTTGTGCCTTTTTTCAAATCTTTTTCTGACAAAAAACTCCTCCACGAGTAAAACTAATGATTCATCGGGGCCAAGTATATTAGATTAATGCTAATGATAAAATCATAAACAATAGTTAAATATCGGTCACCAATCGACACTAGAGGTAAGTAGTGTTTAAAGCCAGAATTAAAGCAGATAGCCTGAAAGAATTTATCGGAACCGTGGGTTCATTAGTTGATGAAGCAAAGATAAATGTTAGTGAAGATGGTCTTCAAGTTAAAGCAGTAGATCCGTCTCATGTAGCAATGATTGAGTCTAATCTTATGAAATCTGCATTCGATAGTTTTGAAGTTAAAGATATTGAAATGGGTTTAGATATAGATAAATTCAAGAGCGTTTTAGCTATGGCTAGGAATGACGAAATGGTTATTTTAGAAAAAGATGATGAACTTAACAGACTGATTGTCAACATAGGAAATTTGACAAGGGCTATGCCTTTGTTAGACACTTCAGGGATGCCAGATCCAAAAGTACCCTCATTGGATTTACCAGCTACAGTAAGTGTGGCCTCTGGCGAGATAGGTCAGGGTATCAAAGCATCTAAGGCAGTATCGGACCATATAGCACTTTCAACATCTAAAGATAGTTTTAGATTAGTCTGTGAGGGTGATAATCAAAATAGAGTAGATTTATCTTTAGGAAAGGATCAGCTTGAAAAGTTAAGTTCTTCAGAAGATTGTACATCATTATTCTCTTTAGAATATTTTTCATTGATGGTTAATTCACTTCCAGCAGATCGTATATTGCATATTATGTTAGGATCCGATCTCCCTGTCAAAATAGATGCAGATTTAGCAGTAGATGATGTCACTGGAGCTCAAGGTAATGTTAAGTTCCTTTTAGCGCCAAGAATTGATAGAGATTAGATGTCAGTTAAGCATTTTCTTCATATATCAGACTACAGTAGAGAAGAATTATGGGATGTTTTAGAATTAGCAAAGATAGTTAAAAGTAAGTTTCATAAAAGGGAAGATCACAAAAGTTTTCATAATAAATCACTAGCTATGATTTTTGCTAAGCCCTCGGCTAGAACTAGAGTTTCCTTTGAAACAGGTTTTGAGTGGATGGGTGGTCACGCATTATTTCTTGGACCCAATGATATAGGAATTGGGAAAAGAGAAGCAATTAAGGATATTTCTAGAGTTTTCAGCAGATATAATGACATAATTATGGCACGTTTGTTTGATCATGAGCATATACTTGAACTAGCGGAGCATTCTACAGTTCCCATTGTTAATGGTTTAACTGATTATAATCATCCTTGCCAAATAATGGCAGATATTTTTACAGTTTGGGAGCATTTAAAAGATATTGAAAATGCTAAAATAGTTTATATGGGTGATGGGAATAATATAGTTCATTCTTGGCTTCATTTATCTATGAGATTTCCTTTAGATTTTGTTTGTTGCTGTCCTAGTGGTTATGAACCTGATGAAGATCTTGTAAAACAAGCTCGTGCTTCTGGCATTTCTAAGATAACAATTACTAATGATCCAGTATCTGCTGTGAATGGAGCCGATGTAATTTACACTGATGTTTGGGCATCTATGGGTCAAAAAGAAGAGGCTGAAGAACGTGAAAGGGTTTTCAAAAAATTCCAAGTTAATGAAAAGTTGATGAGTTTAACAGGTAAAGAGACTCTTTTCATGCATTGTTTACCAGCTGAAAGAGACCGTGAAGTTACAGATGGAATTATGGAATCAGATAATTCAATAGTATTTGACCAGGCTGAGAATAGAATGCATGTTCAGAATGCGATAATGATTATGTTGAGTGAAAAATGAAAATAAAACGTGTAGGAGTTATTGGCGCAGGACAAATGGGAGCAGGCATTGCCCAAGTTTGTGCATCCATTGGTAAAGTAGTTACTTTATGTGATATTAAACAAGATTTCGTAGACAATGGAATAGCTACAATAAATAAGAATCTTCAGGGGGGAGTTTCCAAAGATCGCATAAGTCAAAAGCAGATGGATGATACTCTTGGTAATGTGGAAACAACTTTAGATAAAAAAGGGTTAAAAAATTGTGATATAATAATAGAAGCAATAATTGAAGATGTAGATATTAAAAAGGAATTATTTTCAGATTTAGGAATTTTATGTGATTCGAAGACAATTCTGGCTTCAAATACTTCTAGTATTCCTATAGGAATTCTGGCTGAGGCAAGTGGAAGAGCAGATAAAGTGGTAGGGATGCATTTCATGAATCCAGTTCCTGTTATGAAGTTGATAGAAGTTATTAGGGCAAAATCAACGAGTGATGATACATTTGATACAACGTTTAAATTAGCTGAAGATTTGCACAAAGTGCCAGTTTTGGTTAATGATTTTCCAGGTTTTGTTAGTAATAGAATACTGTTACCGATGCTTAACGAAGCAATGTTTTGTGTAATGGAAGGTGTGGCGGAACCTGAAGCAGTAGATACAGTAATGAAGTTAGGAATGAGCCATCCAATGGGACCTTTGACTTTGGCAGATTTTATAGGATTAGATACTTGTTTAGCAATAATGAAAGTTTTACACAAAGATATGAAAGATGACAAGTATAGGCCATGTCCTCTTCTTGAAGAAATGGTAATCGAAGGGAAGCTGGGTAGGAAATCTGGCGAGGGTTTTTACAAATACTAATACTTTAAGTATAAGCGTTGTTTTGCTTTTTCATGTCTGAGAAGAAAAAAGATACAATTGAATCACTAGGTTTAGATGAAGCTTTAGCAGATTTGAAATTTTTGGCTCAGAAAGTTTCCGATATGTCTAAAGATCTAGCAAAAAAGGCAGTGGATAATGCAGAGGGAGTTACAGACAAGGTTGGAGATATCGTGGACTCAACAGGAGATGCACTAATTACTGCAGGCGAAACTATCAAACAGACTAAAAAAATGTTTGAAAAGTGAAATGGCGCAGTTATAGAGTCTATAGTAGACCCACCAAAGAACAAAACAACCACAGTATTAAATTAAACAAAGGCGTCAGATGGGTGTGGAAAATAGGAAACGAATTAGCATCTCAGTAATTGCAATAATTATTGGTCTGATTTTTATGTTCTATTTTTCGAACGAACTTGACAAAATTGGAACTTACGAATCGATTAATCTACTCTATATGTTAGCATCTCAGGCCGTATGTGGAGCTGGGTTGATGGGATTGATAATTAGTTTGGACGTGAAAAGAAAGGAAGAGTTCCAGAAATCATTGAAGGATGAGGAAGCCTGAGTTCATTTCCACTTAATATTACAACCCATTGAAGGGACTTGTTTGAATTCGATTTGATTACCACTTAAGACGTTATCAATTGCCACTCTCAAATCTTCACGAGTTACATTATGTGGTTGTTGCCAATTATCATCTAATCTTCCTCGGTATTCCAATTTTCTTTCTTTGTTATAAAGGAAAATATCAGGTGTACACACAGCACTGTATGCTTTTGCTACTTCTTGAGTTTCATCGAATAAATATGGGAAGGGATAATTTTTGTTTTTAGATTGTTCAGCCATCCTTTCAGGGGAATCAGCAGGGTAGTTCTCAGCATCATTTGAACTAATTAGAACAAAGTCTACCGTTTTACTATAATCATTTCCTAATTCGATTAATCTATCTTCTACAGCCTTTGCATAGGGGCAGTGATTGCAAGTAAATATAACGACAAGAACATTAGCTTTAAACTGTTCAATATCTACATATTCACCGTCGGTACCTGGTAAATTAAAATGCGGAGCCTTGGAGCCTAAATCTACCATTGTTGATTCGGTTAATGCCATGTATTCCCATTGAAAGTGGCCTTAAGAGTATTTCTTTTAAACCACGCTAAATAGAGTATACTATGAATACCTCAGAAGATATATTCAGAGCATACGATATTCGTGGAGTTTATGGTGAAGAATTAGATGCCAACATTGGTGAAAGAGTAGGTCTGGCTTTTGGTAACTATTTAAAAAAACAACATGATTCTGGTAAAATATCTATTGGATGTGACGCAAGAGTTAGTTCTCCAGAACTTCAACTAGCAGTCTCTAAAGGAGTTTCTAGGGCGGGTTTTGATGTAGATATGATTGGAATGGTACCTATACCTGTTGCTAATTATTTCACTTGGAAATCAAATCTAGATTCAGAGGAATATATTGCTGGTGTTTACATAACAGCAAGTCATAATCCTGCAGAATACAATGGAATAAGATTTAGACATCCAGACGGAACAGGTTTCACAGAAGGTAATATAGAAATTAAGAGGATATTTTTCGATGAAGAGTTGATTGAATCTGAATCTGGAACAATTACAGAAATTTCATCTGAAGAAGTTTTAGAGGATTATATGGAGTTTGTTTCTACAAAGGTAGGGAATTTGAATGGTATCAAGGTTGCTTTAGATCCAGGTAATGGCGTAGGATGTGTTGTTGTTGATCGCATATTTCAAAAATTAGGTGCTGAAACATTTAGCATAAATAATGTACCTGATGGAACCTTTCCAAATAGGCCTTCTGAGCCAGCTCCAAAGAACCTTGGAGATTTAATAGAAGTAATGAAGACAAAGAATTTTGATTTTGCTGTGGCTTTTGATGGTGATGCAGACAGATGCGTTTTCATAGATGAAGAGTCAAATCCGGTTTCAGCTGAGAAAATAGGTATAATTGTATCCAAGGATTTGATTACGCCCGATTCTAATAAGGTATTAGCAGGTGTTCCTTGTTCTATGATTCTTGAAAAAGAAATTCCAAAAATAGGTGGAGAACTAATTTGGATAAGAGTTGGTGATGTTTTTGTTTGTGAGGAATTAAAGAAACATAATGCAGCAATAGCCATGGAGATATCAGCGCATTTCTTTGCACCAGGCTTGACTGAATTCATTTTTGATGATCCTATTATTTTCAGTTTGAAACTAGCAGAATTTTTATCTAATTCATCTAAAACATTGGGAGATTATTCTAAAGAAATACCTTCATATCCCTATGAAGAGTTAAAATTTAAATGTCTTGATTCAATAAAATTTAAAGTAAATAAAGATCTTGAAGAAACATTTACAAAAATGGGTTACAAGGTTGAAACTATTGATGGAGTTAAAATCTGGTTAGATGGAGGATGGGTACTTTTGAGACCCTCTAATACACAGCCAGTAATACGCATGTTCGTAGAGGCTACAGATATTGATCGCCTAGAAGAAATCAAAGATGAGTTCAAAGGCTATTTTGATAAATCTGTAGAAAAGTTCATTGATTGATGAATTAATTCTTCCAAATGCCTTTACAATATTATTCATTATAGGTGTTAGTGTTTCTTTAACGTTTTATGCCTATTATTCTAATGTTTTAGACCTCGGAGGTTCAGTTCTTGCTTTTCTGATTTGTTTTATTTCGGGAGTATTTGGACATTGGAGTTGGTTATTGATTCTTCTTCTTTTTGTGGGTAGTTCGTTTTTGGCTACAAGATTTGCAATAGTTTACAAAAAAGCGCTAGGAGTAGAAGAGAGTGACGAGGGCACACGTGGAGGTTCTAACGTGATTTCGAATGGAATACTCCCTCCGCTTATTGCATTAGCATATAGTTTTGGATTTTTGTCACCTGAACAGGCTCTTGTAGCCTTTACAACATCTATGGCTGCAGCTAGTGCAGATACGATGGCTAGTGAGATTGGAGTTCTTTCACCTTCTCCTGTTTTGATAACTAATCCTAGAAAGGTGGTGAAACCTGGTGTAGATGGAGGAATATCATTTGAAGGTTTAACTGCTTCTTTTTTGTCTGCGGTTTCTATTTCTATGTTAGCATACGCTGGTTTTATAGTATTAATTGATAGTAATCATGCATTTTCTTCTTCAATTGAGTTAAATTATTTATTTATTTCAGCTTTCTTTGGGTTTTTTGGCAGTGTTTTTGATTCTTTTCTAGGTGCTACCTTACAAAACAGGGGTTTTTTATCGAATAATGGTGTAAATTTAACATCTATTTCAGTTTCAGTGTTACTTTCATTATTTTTCTTAGATATTTTTTGATATTCTAGCTCAATTTTTATATATTCCTTTCTTCAGTTGTGTATAGATAGTATGTTACCAGGAAATTCACCAGTAGTAATTTTAAAAGAAGGAACACAAAGGGATAGTGGCAAAAAAGCAACACACAATAATATAGCTGCAGCAAAGGCAATTGCAGAGGCAGTTAGGTCAACATTAGGTCCTAAGGGTATGGACAAAATGCTTGTTGATTCAATGGGTGATGTAATTATAACCAATGATGGCGTTACAATTTTGAAAGAAGTCGAGGTTCAACATCCTGCAGCCAAGATGATAGTAGAGATTGCTAAAACGCAAGATTCGGAGTGCGGAGATGGTACAACCACTGCAGTAATTCTTGCAGGAGAGCTTTTGAAGAATGCAGAAGAGTTGATGGATAAAGGCGTGCATCCTACAGCTATTTCGAATGGTTATAGGAGGGCTTCAAATGAATCACTGGAATTGCTTAACAAAATATCAAGGAAAGTTAGCCGTTCTGATGTAAAGACACTAAAGTCTATAGCCATAACTTCGATGACTGGTAAATCTTCAGAGGCGAATGCAGATTTCTTGGCGGATTTAACGGTCAATTCAATTAGGGCAGTAAGTGAAAAAGTAGGTAAGCGTTTTGAAGTTGACAGGACCAATATTAAAATTCAGAAAAAGCAGGGAGGCTCTATTGCAGATACAGAACAAGTTTCAGGAATAATAATGGATAAGGAACCAGTCCATACAGATATGCCTAAAAGCGTTCAGAAAGCAAAGGTAGCTTTGATAGATACTGCACTTGAGATTAAGAAAACTGAAATTGAATCAAAAATACAAATAAATGATCCTTCACAAATTCAAGCATTTTTAGATCAGGAAGAATCTACAATTAAGAAAATGGTTGATACAGTAGCTAAATCTGGTGCAAATGTGTTAATTTGCCAAAAAGGTATTGATGATTTAGCCCAACATTTTTTGGCTAAAAATAATATCATGGCAATAAGAAGAGCAAAGAAATCAGATATTGATGCTTTATCAAAAGCTACAGGTGGCAGAGTAATTTCAAATATTGATTCGATGAGTAAAAAGGATTTAGGCTTCGCAGGTTTGGTTGAAGTTAGAAAAATAGGTGAAGATGATATGACTTTTGTTACTGATTGTAAGAATCCAAAAGCAGTCAGTATCCTTGTTCGTGCAGGTAGTGAACATGTTGCAGATGAAATAGAGCGAAATATTGCTGATGCTATAGGTGTAGTGTCTTTAGTTTTCAAGGATGGTAAAATTGTTACAGGAGGAGGAGCTGCAGAGATAGAATTAGCTCTGAAATTGAGAAAATTTGCCCCCAGAATTGGCGGTCGAGAGCAAATGGCAATAGAGGCTTTTGCAAATGCTATTGAAGTTGTACCAAGTACTTTGGCAGAGAATGCAGGTCTTGATGTAATAGATACTTTAATGGGACTAAGAAAGTCTCATACAAAAAAGGGGCGAAATCAACATGCTGGACTGGATGCTTTTACAGGGAAAGTAGTGAATATGCAATCAAGAAATGTAGTTGAGCCATTAAGAGTCAAGACTCAGGCAGTCAGTAGTGCTACAGATGTTGCTACTATGATATTACGAATTGATGATGTTATTGCTTCAAAGCAACCAGAGGGTCCAGAACCAGACGGTAGTGATGGTATGGGTGGAATGCCTCCAGGCATGATGTAATCCTAATTTCTTGAAGGTTCAGGTGCATTAGGATTAATATCTAAAGTTTCCAAAGCCTTTTCAGCTTTGGTTTTTGATATTTTCCCTTCTTTAAGGAGTGAACTAATTGCAGCAGCAGCAATATACTGATCATTTATTTCAAAGAATTTTCTAAGATTTTCTCTAGTGTCACTTCTTCCAAAACCATCAGTTCCTAGAGTAATATATTCTCCAGGAATCCATCTCTTTACCATATCAGGCACAGCTTTTATGTGGTCAGTAGCGGCTACGGTTGCTATTTCTTCATTTCCCATGATTTTTGTAATGTAAGGCACTCTAGCTTTTTTCAAGGGATTCAGGTTGTTCCATCTCTCACATTCAGTAGCCTCTCTGCGTAATCCACCAAAGCTTGTAGCACTCCATATTTCACATTTAATTCCGAGATCATTGAGTATTTTATCGGCTTTCAAAACCTGTTGCATTATGGCCCCACTTCCGATTAGTCGAACTTGAGCATTCCTGGAATCCTTGAATTTATATATGCCCTTAATAATTCCCTCTTCTCTATTTTTTGGAATAGCTGGCATTGGATAGTTTTCATTGTAAAGTGTCAGGTAGTAGAATATATCTTCATTATTTTCATACATTCTTCTCAATCCTTCTTTAACTATAATTCCAATTTCATATGCGAATGCAGCATCGTAGGATAGGCAATTGGGAACAGTTGTAGCAGTCAAAAGGCTGTGCCCATCCTGATGTTGGAGTCCTTCGCCGTTTAGAGTAGTCCTTCCTGCTGTTGCACCTAATAAGAATCCCTTTGTCCGTGAGTCAGCAGCACACCATATTTGGTCTCCTACTCTTTGAAATCCGAACATTGAATAATAAATGTAAAAAGGGATGGTAGGTTTTCCAACCGTTGAATAGGCCATACCAGCGGCTGTAAAACTACTCATAGCTCCAGCTTCAGATATCCCCTCTTCCAATATTTGGCCACTTTCAGATTCTTTATAACTTAGCAATAATTGTGAATCTACAGGAGTATAAACTTGTCCCTGGGCATTATATATCTTAAATTCTGTAAATAGAGCTTCCATACCAAATGTTCGAGCTTCATCAGGTACAATAGGAACTATTAGATTCCCTATTTTATCGTCTTTCATCAAATTTCTTAGAAGTCGTACAAAGGCCATTGTAGTTGAGACTTCCTGGCCATCAGGGGTTCCCTTATCGAATTCAGTGAATGCGCTATTTTTTGGCATATGAAATCCACTGTAGGTATTCTTTCTTGTTGGCAAATACCCCCCTAGTTTTTCTCGTCTGTTTCTGAGGTATTTTATTTCTTCACTGTCTGAGGAGGGTTTGTAATAAGGCATTTCCTCTAATTCCGAGTCTGTGAATGGTATTTCCAATAAATCTCTAAAATATGCCCAATCAGATTTTTCTAATGATTTTTTCTGGTGTGTCATATTGCGAGCTTCAAAGCCTTTTCCTAAGGCCCATCCCTTGACAGTTTTGGCTAAAACTACAGATGGTTGTCCTCTATGTTCAGTGGCTTCTTTGTAAGCTGAGAATAATTTAATGGAATCGTGTCCTCCTCTTCGCAATTTTGTCAGTGTTTTGTCATCCAGATGTTCGACTAGTTGGCTTAATTCTTTTTCAGGTCCAAAAAAGTTTTTACGAATATAATCTCCAGTAGAAGCTGCCAAATTTTGATAATCACCGTCTACTGTACTTTCCATTTTGCGGAGTAAGTGTCCCATCTTATCTTTTTGCAATAATTCATCCCAATCTCTTCCCCACAGGACTTTGAGAACATTCCACCCCGAGCCTCTGAAAATAGCTTCAAGTTCTTGAACAATCTTTCCATTTCCTCTAACTGGGCCATCTAATCTTTGTAGGTTACAATTAATCACGAAAGTGAGATTGTCTAATTTTTCGCGATGCGCCAAGTGCAGTGCATGCAAAGTTTCAGGTTCATCACATTCCCCATCCCCTAAGAAAGCCCACACTCTGCTGTTGGAAGTATCTGCGATTCCTCTTTCATGTAAATAACGCAAGAATCTTGCGTGGTATATTGCATTTGTGGGTCCCAGTCCCATAGATACTGTAGGAAATTCCCAGAAATCAGGCATCAATCTTGGATGTGGGTAACTAGATAGTCCATCAGTAAATGCTTCTCTTCTAAAATGATCAAGTTGTTTTTTCGTTAATCGTCCTTCAAGAAATGCTCTTGAGTATATTCCAGGAGAGGAATGACCTTGGTAATAAATAAAATCTCCAATTCCCTTGTCTTTACCTTTAAAAAAGTGATTAAATCCTACTTCATACAAGCTAGCTGCTGATGCATATGTTGAGATATGCCCTCCTAATCCCTCAAAATTCTTATTTGCCTTAGAAACCATCATTGCAGCATTCCATCTAATAATTCTTCGTATTTTCTTTTCAATGCCCTCATCACCAGGATATTCAGGTTCTGATTCAGGTGGTATTGTATTTACATATGGACTATTTGTGAGTAAAGGTATCGAGATATTCCGAGTTCTTGCTTCTCTAATTAGAGTTTGCAAAAGGTATCTTGCTCTTTCTTCGCCTTTAAGTTCAATGATGGCAGCAATAGAGTCAATCCATTCTTCAGTTTCTTGCGGATCTCTGTCAGGTAATTGTTGTCGATATCCCTTTTCCATTATTTCCTCTTCTGCAATCTGTTTGTATTGATGTGTTTATTTAACTCTTTTTTATCATTTCGTTTGACATTATGGACATACGACAATAATAATGGGAAGTAAACAGAGGCTTCTCCCCATATCATGATTTCTTCCATTTCTTGATCATTTTTACCCCATGATATTGCTTCTTTGAGTGTCGAACCAGATAATCCTCCATCTCTGGGGTCTGCAGTACTTATTTGGATTCCAAATTTATGTTTTTTCACATTATAGCCAAGCATCTCAGCCATGACTACTGAATCTTGTGAATAGTTTTTGGGAACTCCACCACCAACTATTATTATTCCTGAATCTCCACATATGTTTTTCATCATCGCAATTTCCCTCAAATCCTTAATAGAGTCTATACCAATTCCATCATTCGATTCAGCTTGGTTCATTGCCAACCCAATACCTATGGAGCAATCATTTAGTGCAGGGATAAAAATTGGAATATTCATTTCATAAGCTGCAAGCATTACACTATCTTCTGCATTCTTAACCTTAGAGAGCCATTTGCCGCACTCGTGCATGAATTCTCTACTAGAATAGTTTCCAGGAGCGATTTGCTTAGCAATTTTCTTGTAGGTTAAATCAACATGTTGTAATTCCAATTCATCGAGGAGATGATCATAGATTCTGTCAATAAGTAGGCTCTGTAGTTTTGCATCCTTATTTTTTTTTGTTTGTGCATAGTGTTTGTGGCCTAAAGCTTCAAGCATATCCTGTTCAAATAATGCTCCAGTACACACTAGACAATCTACAAGGTTTTTCCTTATTGATTCTATAACTAGCTCTCGAAGTCCAGCACTGAATATACTTCCAGCAAGTGACCAAATAATTGTAGTATCTCTTTCAAGTTCTTTCTTATACAGTTTAGCACCTTCTCCTAGTTTACGGGCTTGGAAGCTACTTTTGCTGAATGATTCTATCAATGGTGCAGTGTCTTTTAGATTCTCGTAACTAATATGTTCTACTTTTTTATTGAGAATTTCCCGCCTCTGGTCTAATTGTTCTTTTGTAAATTCATATTCTGGTTTTTCAGGAAATGTGAATTTTTCCATTTTATTGTTGCTCCGTCATAATTAGTTTGTTTTTTTCCCTTATGCGGAGTGCATTAATTCTTTCTTTCTTTAAATGATTTAATATTTCTTTATCATTTGTTGCAATAAGATGTCCTTTCTTGGCTGATTTTATTAGTAAATCATCAGCATAGCCATTTCCTATGTCTATGGTTTCCATACTTTCACAGAACGAAAGAGCGGCGGCACTTTGTTTATTTCCTAATTTTTTTAATTCAGCTAGGACGCATGTTGGGATCATTATTTGATAATCTGGAGCCACCGAGGAGATTGCTTCTCTAAAATCAATGCCTCCACTAAATGTCCATAGAATGATATTTGTGTCAGGCAATACTATTTTCATTCTTCAATAATGCCATAGCCTATAAGGTGCCATTTACCATCAGTTCGTCTGCTTAGAGCTATTCTCTGGCCAACAGGTGCACATACAGGTATTGTTAATTTAATATCAACGAGGTTATCTCTTACAGTAATTGGAACTCCAACAGTAGTTCTGGTACCAACAGTAATCATTAGTGGTTCCTTTGTTTTTATTTCATCCATGTCTGTAATATTTTTTGTACCTACTACTCTTTCAAGCAAAGTAGTTTTTACGTTGAAACGTTCCCAAACTGGGGGCAAGGTTCCTGGTTTGCCAATTACATTTCCTAGCAATGAATCAGATTTAGTAATTGAAGGATCAAGACTAGTCCCAATGGCTACAAGTCCTCCAGGTTTAATCTCTTTCCTAGATATTCCACTGTGCAGAGTAGTAACACTAGTCTTGATGGACTCTAAACCTTTTTTTGTGTTTCTTCCAGGTCTAATCTCAATTTTATCTCCAATATTAATTTGGCCCATTTTGATGGTCCCCCCTAGGATTCCACCTTTTATATTCTTAGGAATCGTTCCAGGTTTATTGATATCAAAAGACCGTGCAATATCCATCTGGAAGTCATCTTTTGTGTTTTTGTCCGGAGTTGGGAAAAGGCCTTCAATAACTTCTATGAGTAAATCTATATTTTTGTTGTGATGTGCAGAAACAGGAACGATTGGTGCATCTTCAAGCAATGATCCTTTTAAAAAATCTTTTATTTCTTTATATGATTCTAGCGATCTTTCCTTAGAACAAATATCTATCTTACTTTGAACTACTATAAATTTGTCAAATCCCATAATCTCTAAAGCAGAGAGATGTTCACGAGTTTGAGGTTGTGGACATTTTTCGTTTGCAGCTATAATTAATATTGCTGCATCCATTATTGCAGCTCCACTTAGCATAACGGCCATCAATGTTTCGTGTCCCGGTGCATCGACGAAGCTTACTGTTCTTAGATGCTCGCTTTTAGCACCTTTATATTTCTTAAGGCTCGGTTCTGAAGTGTAAATTGTATTTTTCTTATCTGTTACTTTATAGAATTCAGCATCTGCATATCCTAGTTTGATAGAAATACCTCTTTTGAGTTCTTCACTATGTTGGTCTGTCCATTTACCAGTCAGAGCTTGTGTAAGTGTAGTTTTGCCGTGATCTACATGCCCTACCATTCCGATATTTATTTCGGCTTGTGGGGCTGTACTCAACTTAAGCCTCCTCTGGCTGCAATAACTCCTCTATGGATTTAGGCCCATATTCAATAACCTTTAGATTAATTTGTGAAACTTCACTATTTAGACTTCTTCCTCTAATCAATTTTCTACGCCTTTGACCATGCCTTACTGGATGGAATCCCACTGATTCTCTCATCAAAATTTTTCTCCTTTGATTTCCATCAATATCTCCTCTTAAAGGGACGCCAGAATTGTCGGACCCTCCTGTAATTTTTAGACGGTATCCAGGTAAATCTAAGAAAATCCCATCAATCTCCTCACCTACTGCTTTTCCAACAAGTGCATTTGACTTGTCTTCAGCAAGAACTTTTTGATAAGCTTTCTTTTCTTTTGGGTCTGCTATAACGGTTTTGAATTCAGCCATTTAACTCCTCAGTTAGATTAGCGCAGAAATGCTAATATTTAAAGAATCGTCTCAAAGTAACATTAATATACTAAGTATTTGCATTACATCCATGAGTCTACTCGTAATTGCCATTGATAGGGACAATGATTTGGGTAGAAAAACGGGTATTCGTAGTCCAGTTATTGGTCGTGAAGCTAATATTAGAGCTAGTCTAGAACTTGGTCTTTCAGATCCTGAGGAAAGTGATACTAACACCATGTTTGCAGCTATAAAGACATATGATCAACTTCTAGAGAAAGGCCAGAATGTAGAGGTAGTTACAATCTGTGGTGATGTAAGAGTAGGTACTAAATCGGATATGAAGATAGCAAATACGTTAGATCAGGTTATTACAAAAACAGGTGCTAAAAGAGCAATACTTGTTAGTGATGGGGCTGAGGATCGAGAGTTAGAACCAATTATCCGTTCGCGGTTGAGAATTGATTCAACAAGAATGGTTGTGGTCCAGCAGTCAAGACCTATTGAAGACACATTGTACACTATTATTCATAAGATGGAGGATCCTAAAATTCAAAGGCAATTTATTCTCCCTATGGCATTGATAGCTCTAGCATGGGGATTAGCCAGTTTATTAGGCTCATCAGATATAGCCTCAGGAGCAATATGGGTCATCCTTGGAGGTTATTGGCTAGTTAAGGTTGCAGGATGGGAAGAAGCTATCAAAAAGTTCTATACGGATTTACTGACAGTTACAAGTGAAAGAGTTCCATTGTATTCTTATGCGTGGCTTATTGCTGCTTTAATGATGATTGTAGGCCTTACGAGAGGCCTTGATCAAATGCAAGAGGCTGCCAATGGCGGTGGTGGCATTTTAGGTATGGTGCTTGCATTCTTGTCATTAGATGGGATTTTATTGCTCTTTTTATTTGCTTTAGTTATTATTGAAGTAGCAAGGACAATTGATACTTATCTAAGGGATGGAATCTTCAATATTAATATAGTTAGATTCATTTTTACAGTAGCTAGTATGGGTCTCATTTTTGCAGGTATAATTGAAATTGTTGATGATATCTTTGTTAAAGATAATTTCAATTCTGAAAATGTAACTTATATTCTTAGTGGTTTAATATTACAATTTATTGGACTTTTGGTACACGATAGTATTCGTGGTAAAGTGGATGAGACTTCAGTAGCTACTAACGATTAATTAATGGTAGTTTGTGAAGTATTAAGAATAGGTCATAGACCTGAAAGAGATAAAAGGATTACAACGCATGTAGCATTGACGGCAAGGGCTTTTGGTGCTTCTAAAGTGTATATTTCAAATCCCGACAGTAGAGTCATAAAGTCTGTAGATGACGTCGTGGCCAAGTTTGGGGGGGATTTCATAATCAGCCCTACTACAAATCCTAAAAAAGTGGTTAAGGATTCCAAATCATTAATAGTTCATTTAACTATGTTTGGATTGCCTATAGACGAGAAGTTCGAAGAAATAAATGAAGGAAAAAAAGACATATTATTCATAGTGGGGGCTGAAAAAGTACCTCCTTGGGTTTTTGAGTTAGCAGACTACAATATTTCTGTTGGCAATCAACCTCATTCAGAAGTGGCGGCACTTGCAATAGCAATGAATAATTTTAGCTCAGAAAGTTATAATGCCAAATTTGAGGGAAAACTATCAGTAGTTCCATCAGCAACACACAGAGAGATGACTGAATCAGATTAATCTTTTATTTCTTCTATTTTTGACATTGTTATATCAATAAAAGACATTTTTATCTTACCTTTTTTGTCTTTGCGAGGAACTTCTTCAGTACCTATATCTACATTATCTATTTTGGTCTTTATTTCTTTGCCAAAGCGGTTTTTAAATTGTTCAGCTACATTGACAGCATTTGAGATTGATTTCCCTCTTGCTTTTAGGTGAATATCTTCTATTTCCTCTCTACTTAGATATGACATCATATCTGGAAAGTAAAGGAAGGGATCATCATGACCTATGAATATAATTCCGGTATTTCCATCTAACTTTTTATTGATTCGAAATCTTCTTTTTGGGTTGAATTTTTTATTTTTAGCATCTTTTTTTTTGCTGTGATCCTTCTTTTCAGCCATGGAATATTATTTGATGTATCTATTTATTGCTAATCAAAACTCTCGTTATTCCATTTGGTGTCTATTCCTCTGTAAAAAGTTAAACTTAATAGCGATAATATTCCACAAATTATAGATAATGCAACAAGTATGGTAGATGGTTTGTGATTGATAGCTAAACTTAGGATTGTCATTGCAATCATTGGGGGGACTGAGATTAGGAAAAATTTGATAAAAACAAAAGCATCAAAGAGAGCTGAATTAGTTTTAAGTCCAGTGGACATTGCGGTGTAATTTACGATGTATATACCTACAGTTACCATTACAATTAAACCAATAGGAAGTAAATTTAGTTCATTACTCAGGTATGAAATAAGGGCCATGAAAATCAGAGGAATCCACCAAGTAATTGTTCCAAAAAGGAATAATCTTGCACGTATGATGTCAGAGACTTGTATAGGTAATGTAGAATAAAAATATGGTGTGTCTATTGAGTTTAACCAAGAATATAGCATTGTTCCAAAGAAGCCTATCATAACACCATAGAAAATGGTGTTGAAATCAATTTGTATTGGTAGGCCCTTATCGAGAAACCAATTCATAAAAGTTAGAAAGCCTAACGGAAATAGAAAGGAAAAAAACATTTTTGTGCCAGTTTTACTTCGTTCTAAGTCTATTCTTTCCTTTGCAATTATTCCAGGTATGGTCATTTTTCGTGCCCAAGAATATGTTTGTGTATATTCATCAAATCTATTCTTATATCCAATTACATTTATACTTCCATTTGAGTTATGTTCTTGAATATTTAGTGTAGCTGTCAAAGATAAGATTGCAGGTATTGCTAGGCCTAGTAGCAATAAATTATTATTGCCATAAAGATACCAATCAAGACTTCCAGTTATTTCATTTCCATAAAATAAGGTTGAGTATAATGCAAGAAAAATGAATGCTGCAGTAATTGCGTAAATTGTAGAAATCCTGTAAAAACTAGAAAGATAATATGAAAAAGAAATGCCAGTACAAAAAGAAATGTAAAGTGTAAAACTAAATATTAATAGATTAATAACATTAATATCAGTATAATTACTTCCAATGAGAGCCCCTAGAAGTGCAGGAATCATAGTGAATAAGGTGTAAAAAATAATTTCTTTGCAGAAATACAAAAGAGTAATTTTTCGTTGTGTTATTGGCTGTGTGGCTGAGAGGCCTAATATAAGTCCAAAATAGCCGAAGATTCTTTCAAGGAACTCATTGCCAAAAAAAGCTAGGGATCCTGCAAAAAGGCCATAAAATATTGCAGAGATATGTAGTATCTGAAGATATTCTTTGTAACCCATATCATCTATCATTACATTAGAAAATAATACCGCTAGTAAGCCAGAGACTAGTACTAAAATAGGGAAAGAAAAGAACCCCTTTCCGCTTGCAAAACTAGTGTTTAATCTAACCTCTTCTTGTAACATTCTGAATAAAATCAATTTATTCATTTAACAATCTCATGGAATAATTCTTCAAGAGTTAGTTTTTGCTTTCTTAAGTCATCTAAAGTAATCAAAGATTGTATTTTCCCCTGATGAATAATTGCAGCCCTGTCACATAGTCTTTCAGCATTTTCGAGTAAATGTGTGTTGATGAAGACAGTTCCTCCCTTTTTTACATATTCTTTTAGCCATTCTCTTACTTTTGATTGCACTATAGGGTCAAGATTTATGAATGGTTCGTCCAAAAACATTAGTTTTGTTTCAGAAATAAATGCGGATGCCAGCATAACTTTTTGCTTCTGTCCTCTAGATAAATTTCTACAAACTCTTCCTTCCATAGCCTCTAATTCAAAGTATTCAAGCCAATAATCTATATCTTTGTTATCTATTTTTCTGATATTTGTTACTAATTCCAATACTTCTCTAGGTGTCAAGAAACTTGGAGGAGATTCTTGTTCTGGTACAATTGATATCTTAGGTTTTATGCTTGTAAATTCTTTAGAAGTCTCAAGTCCAAATACTTCAGCTTTTCCCTCTGATGGTTTTAATTGACAAGTCAGTATTTTCAAAAGAGTAGTTTTACCTGCACCGTTTGGACCTAATAATCCGAAAAACTCTCCTTCGTTTACTTCTAAATCTATTTTCTTTAAAGCTTCTACCTCATCATATTTTTTAGAAAGATTTGAACAATTTATAACTGACATATTATCCAAACATTTTTTTGATGGTTCTAGAGATAATACTTTCATCATTAGAATCCACCTTAGGTTTTTCTTTATCCTTACCAAATATAGATTTTCTTAAAAAATACATATTGTCTTCATAGCTAAGAGTCTCTTTGCCAATTAATCTCATTGGAAGAGGTAGCATTTCCCATGTTTTGTCAATTATGCTTTGATATTTTTTATCATTATTAATATATGAAAATCCTTTACTGGCTATTCCATTCATGGATTTAGTTACAATCTGAGTAGCTACACTTAATACTACTGAATCGACTTTGCTTTTGGCCATCCCAGATACTGCTGAGGCAGAATTATTTATTTCTTTACCTATCTCTTTCGCGTTATCATTAATTTTATTCTTGATATCTTCAAGCATAATTCATTAGCTCCTTTATGTTAATTAAAACTGTCCTGGTTTGTGGCTTCCCAAAGATAAGTCCCCAATAGTGCAAATGCATAGGCAAAACATACCTCTGCGTATTCATTAAACTCTTCTAATTCTTCAGAAACAAATAAGGACATAGTTTGCAGTAAAGCTAAGGCCGTTCCAGCCAAAAATGCAGGTACTAAGGATCTTGGTATTTTCAATGTCCAAGATTCTAATTTGGCAATATTTGCAGGAATTAATGACTCAATCCATGGTTTTCTGAAGATATATGGAATTACAACTGTGTAAATTGAAAAAACAATAGCTCCAAATCCAAGGAAAAGTTCCATATTTTCTCTATGATGTAAATTCATTCCGTTTCCTTTTGTAACCTCTTTGGAGGTGTCTGACATCTCGTATCCAAGGGCCCTTTGTCCAAATTCTAACTCTTGAAGTGAGGCATATAGGGCAACAAAAAGAAATCCCGTTAGTTGCAATATAATGAATATGGATTTCCAATCATTTCTTTTTAGTCTCCCACCCAATTTAATTAAATATTTTCCGATACCAGTTATAGCAATTAACAAGAATGCTACAGTTAGATTTTCCACGTAGCCGTCTTCATATTGCAATCTATCAAAAAAAGTCGGACTTATTATGAATAAGGCTATGATTGATAACAAGATTGTTAGTGAACTTTTTTGGACAAATTTTGTGTATTTACTATCAAGTTTTTCGACTTCCAGATCAGAGAAGTGTTTTATATTTTCATTATTCAGATTTTTCCCCATAGTTCCCCAGTATTCCTAGACTTCATTTTTGATGTTTATATTTATAAACTTTGTAGACCATTCTATTATTAATTCAGTTTTCCAGAGGTATTCCAAGCGGGGGTCGCATAGCCAGGCCAATTGCGCTGGGTTTAGGTCCCAGTCCTTAGTGGTACGAGGGTTCAAATCCCTCCCCCCGCACCACTTGGTTGTGTTTGCAATAAGCTTTAAGCATTTCGTATTTAGTGTCTATTAATGATTGGAGGAATTGAGCTAGGCGGTACAAAATGTATTGCAGCTGTTGCGGAGTCGCCAGATAATATACTGATTAAGAAAGCAATATCAACTAATGATCCAGATAGTACCTTTTCAGAAATAATTTCATTCTTCGGTGATTATGAAATAAAAAGTTTGGGTATTGGCTCTTTTGGACCTATAGTTCTTGATTCCAAATCTAAAGATTATGGTAAATTAGTAGCTGAAAGCAAAGAAGGCTGGAATGGTGTAAATGTTGTGCATAGTTTGTCCAGTATTACTTCAAATATTTTTCTAGATACGGACGTAAATGCTGCAGCCTATGGCGAATATATTTTTGGTTCAGGTCAGAGGTGTAAAACTTTAGCTTATGTTACAATAGGGACGGGAATAGGTGTAGGGATTTTACTTAATGGAAAACCCCATGTTGGTAATTTTCATTTAGAGATTGGACATATGCAGATTCCAAATATTGATGACTTTGAAGGTGTTTGTAAAATACATGGTAATTGCTGGGAGGGTTTAGCCTCTGGCCTTTCAATGCAATCTAGATGGGGTGTAGAAGCAAGTAAATTGGATAAAACACACGTGGCTTGGGAAAAGGAAGCTGAATTGTTAGCATATGGATTAATCAACATAATTGGTAATCATTCTCCAGACAAAATAGTCTTAGGAGGGGGTATTATGAATCAAAAACATTTGTTTTCAATGGTAAGAAATAATGTTGAAAGGTTGTGGAATAATTTTATTCCATTAATAGGTTCATCTGATTTAATTGTAGAACCTGGTTTGGGTGGAGATTCAGGTATAGTAGGTTCATTAACACTTACAAAATTATGATGTGGTGAGCCCGCCCAGATTTGAACTGGAGTCTATACCACCCCAAGGTACAAGGATGCCAAGCTACCCCACGGGCTCAGAATTTTATAATTCAGCCCTTATTCTTTAAAAATTTAGTCGTAAGGAAGCAATTCATCTATTAAATCTAGATGAGACACATAGATTTTACGGCAGCAATATCTTTTGATTCCTAAATCATCCATAACTTTGGCAGGATCTTCCCCATTCTCACGCCTTTCGACGAATTCTTCATAAGCTCCTCCAACAATTTTATTACAACTGAAACATCGAACTGGTATTAACATTTTTTGATCACCTGTATGATTTCTGCCTCTTTTTCCTTGCCCCTCTTCCAAGTGGGTGTTTAGGTTCTTTACGTCTTGTATCGTTAACTAAGAGTGCACGATCATAACTTTGAAATATTTTTTGTAAATCTTCATCACCAAACCATTCAACAATTCCCCGTGCGATAGCAGTCCTTGCAGCTTCTGCTTGACCCATAACACCTCCGCCAGCAACACTGACGTTAATATCCACACGATTTTTTTGTTTACCTGCTAACTCCAAAGGTTCTTGGATTTTTAGCCTTGCTAGTTCAGGTTGATAAAATTCAACGGGTTTATTATTAATTCTGACTCGACCTTTACCAGACTTCAATGTAGCTCGAGCAATGGCCGTTTTTCTTTTACCGCTAGTATGAATCACTTTTGCCATTTTAGAATTTAGCTCCTAATATTTTGGAAACATCACCAAGTGATACATATTTAGTATTATCATTCATTTGAGCTTTTTTTACGGTCTCAATTTTTTCATCGCCAACAGAGGCTGGTTTTCCAATATCGACTCTCAATCTTTTGAATGCTTCTCTTCCACGTGGTTTTTGATAAGGAATCATTCCTCTTACAGCTCTTTTTAGCATAAGATGCGGCATTCTTGGATAATATGGTCCTTTTCTTGGGTGGTTTAGTTGTCTTTTTTCTACATACTCACCAACTACACTATCTTTGTTTCCAGAGATAACAGCTTCTTCAGCATTTATGATGTGTATTTCGTCCCCATTAAGTAGGCTTTTAGCAGCATGGCTAGCTAATCTTCCCATTATACATCCGCTTGCATCAATTATTTTCATTAACCAATCACCACTACATCTTTTCCACTTGGGTTCTTTTTAATAAAATCATTATAAACCATACATTTCCCTCCAGCACCCTCTATTTTTTCAACTGCAGACTTGGTAAAACTATAAGCAGATACTGTAACTTTTTTACTTAAATTCCCACTACCCATAATTTTTCCAGGAATAACTGCTTTTCCGTTCTTGGAAACATTGTATTCTATTTTACTAATATTAACAACAGGCCAATTACGGCTTGGTCCTTCTAACTTTTTAGCAATACTTTTCCATATAGGTGCATCGTTTTCTCTCGATGCTTTTTTCAATTCATCTATAGTTTTCACTAATTCTGAGTTGCTTTTCCTTGAAATTTGCTTCTTTGACATAGTCTTTTTTAAAGTCAGATTGGCGGCCAGACTGTGCCGTATTTAAAGTATTAGTCGGTCTCGATAGTCACTTTTCCTTTTTTTACTTTTATTTTTTGAGAGGTTAAGAGATCGAGGGCCTTAGGGAATATTTGATGTTCTAGTGGCAAAATTTTGTCTGCTAATGTTTTTTCAGTTTCGTTTTTATCAATAGCAACGGTTTTTTGGATAATAACAGGCCCTGTATCGACTCCGTCATCAACAAAATGGACGCTACATCCACTTTCGGAGACTCCAGCTCTAATAGTTTCCCTATGGGCGTGAGCCCCAGGGAATAATGGGAGTAAGGAGGGATGAATATTGATGATTTTATTTTTGTACTTATTTACAAAGCGTGGAGATAAAATTCTCATAAACCCTGCCAAAACAATAATGTCTATTTTATTTATATTTAATATTTCTAGCATTTCTAAATCAAATTCAGTACGTTTTTTATTTCTTGATTCGACTACGTAACAGGGTATGTTGTGTTTTTTCGCTCTTTCAATAGCATATGCATCTTTCTTATTTACAATTAATAGTTTAATATTAGCATTTGGAAGTTCACCTCTAATTGAGGCATCGATTATTGATTGGAAATTACTGCCCCTTCCAGAAGCTAAAACTGCTACTTCCATTGTTTTAATGATTTGGCCGCCCTTTTTATGATTATATTTTACAATATCTTAGTAAAACGCCATCGCCAAGTTTTTCAGCATTTTTAAGAGATAATTTTAGAGTGTCTAATCTTGTAGCAAATCCCTCTCCGCCGGCCATAGTTGGTGTTTTTTTTCCGCCGATGATTGTACTTGCAATAAATATATTAATTTCATCAAATAAATTCTCATTGAAAAAAGACCAAAGAACAGTTTCACCCCCCTCTACTAATATTTTTTGGATTCCTTTTTCAGCTAATTTCTTAATCAACAATTTAAGGTCAATTTGGTTATTGCCACATTTAATTATTTCTGAATTTCCTAATTTAGTTATTTCACAAGTATTTCCTATAGCTACAATAGTCTTAGCCTCGTCATCAAGTACATTAGAGTTTAAGGGCGTTCTCCCATTTGTATCTAGTACAATTCTGATGGGATTCTTTGAGATATTATTATTTCCTTTAACAGTCAATTTAGGATTGTCTTCAATGACAGTTTCTATGCCTACTAAAATGGCATCGCATTTTTCTCTTAGTTTGTTTACTCTTTCAGTGTCATGTTCATTTGAAAGTCTGATCTGTTTTCTACTTGGTAGGGCAATCTTCCCATCTGCAGACATTGCGCAGTTAATGATAATCTTAGTATCCACGATTTTCTATTAGAATGGAGATTAAATAAAATGGGTAGCTACTCAATTTCGAGTATCAATACTCTTCTTTTTCATTTGGAAAATCTTCATTCTTAACATCCTCAACATAATTTTGAACTGCTTTGTTAATATCCTCATAAAGATTCAGATATCTTCTCAAGAAGCGTGGATTAAATTCATGCGTCATTCCTAACATGTCGTGTAAAACAAGTACTTGGCCATCTACTCCATTTCCAGCTCCAATTCCTATGATAGGGATGTTCAATTCTTCAGCAACTTTTTTGGCCAAATCTGCAGGTATTTTTTCTAGAACAATTGCAAAACAACCTGCTTTTTGCAATAGTTTTGCATCATTTATTAATTTCGTGGCTTCAGCCTCTTGTTTTGCTCTAACGGTATAGGTTCCAAATTTGTAAATAGATTGGGGTGTAAGTCCCAAATGGCCCATGACAGGTATTCCTGCAGTCAATATTCTTTCTACAGATTCTATTATTTCATTTCCGCCCTCTAATTTAACTGCGTGCGCACCCGATTCTTTCATTATTCTTATTGATGAACGGAGTGCTTTCTTCGAATCACCTTGATAAGACCCAAATGGCAAATCTACTACAACTAAGGATCTCTTTGCGGCTTTGACTACAGAACTTGCATGATAAATCATATGATCTAAGGTTATTGGAAGTGTTGTTTCATGACCGGCCATTACATTAGACGCAGAATCTCCAACTAAGATGACGTCAATGCCTGCATTATCAACAATTTTTGCTAGAGTATAATCATATGAAGTTAGCATCGATATTTTTTCCTTATTGTCTTTCATTTCTTGAAGGACATTTGTGGTGATTCTCTTATATTTAGTTGTCATTTAACTACCGGTGCTCAATTAAGAATGGACTAGTTATTATTTGTTGTATATTTTGCATTTTTTTTTTGCTATTAGCCCGAACGCTTTTAATAGGGTTATACAAAGGGGTGGATGTGCTTGGACATGAGTACGTTCCGATAGGTATTTTCGCGCTTGTAGCGTTATCATTTCCTATCTTAACATTCTTTGCTGGGAGATTTTTCCGTCCCAATAATGAAAATGCTCTTAAAAATTCTACATATGAGTGTGGAGAAGTGCCAATAGGGGAAGCTCATATTCAGTTTCATTTCCAATATTATATGTTTGCGATATTATTTGTCGTCTTTGATTTGGTCGTAGTGTTTTTGATTTTATGGGTTCAAGTATATTTGGCGCTTCAAGTTTCAGCAAAGATAGTTATGATGTTATTTTTGCTTATTACTTTACTTGGATTGTGGTACGCTTTTAAGAAAGAGGATGTAATCTGGATATGAGTGTAAAAGGTATTAGAGGTAACCCTGATTTAAGAAGAGGCATAGGTTCTAAAACAACAGATTCTGAAAAGTTAATGGAGGATCCACCTGCAGGTGATTGGTTAGCATTACGTTCAGACCAATTGCTAAAATGGATTGATGATGCAGTTTACAATGCTTCAGAAGCCACTGGAATGAGGGAAGTTGTTGACAGAGTTACACGGCCCATTTTCAACTTTGCTCAAAGGTTTTCTCCCCACCCCCTTCACTTTGGTATTATGTGTTGTGCTATCGAAATGGGTCAAGCTTCAGCACCAGATCATGATATTGACAGATTAGGTTTAGTATATCGTTCTTCACCTCGGCAGTGTGACGTTCTTATTGTTAATGGGCCTGTTTGTGAAAAATTAAGGCCGAAGTTAAAAACATTATATGAACAAATGCCAGAACCTAAGTGGGTTATTGCAATGGGTGAATGTGCTATATCAGGAGGCCCCTATTGGGATTCATATTCTGTTGTTGCTGGCGCAGATACATTTATGCCGGTAGATGTTTACATTCCAGGTTGTCCAGTAAGACCTGAAGCTTTAATGCATGGATTTTTGACTTTACAAAAGAAAATACGTGAAAAGGAGCCGGGGATGTTCTTAAGGAGATAATTTTATGAATTTTAAAGATTTGCAAAAACAGTTAAAAGCAATGAAAGGGGTTACAAATATTTCTCTTCTTCGTAAGAATGTGATTAAACTAGATTTGGACAAATCAATTTTAAAGGTATTTTTCACCAAACTAAAAGATGACTATTATTTTGAGCATTGTTCCTTGATAACAGCAATTGATAATCAACCGGATTTTGAATTAGTGTATCATTTATCTTGTTTGAGTGGGGAATTGTCTGTAGGTGATACAAAAATGGCCGCTATGGTGGAAGTTCATGTTCATTTGAAGAGAGATTCACCTTCTATTGATTCAGTTTCAGATCTATGGTTTGGAGCTAATTGGCATGAGCGGGAGGCATTTGATTTAATGGGTATTTATTTTATTGGGCACCCTGACCTTCGAAGAGTTCTCTTGCCAGAAGGTTTTGCTGGCCATCCTCTAAGAAAAGATTACGTGTATGAGATACACGAGGAGGAATGGTAATGGCGGAAATGTGGATTAGCATGGGCCCCCAACATCCTATGACTCATGGTTTGTGGACGCTTAAAGTTAAGGTAGATGGTGAAACTATTGTTGATGCAGACCCTGAACTTGGATACCTTCATAGGTCTGTCGAAAAAATGGGTGAAAGAAGAAAATACTTTATGAATACTACATTAACAGATAGGCTTTGCTATGCAAGTTCGACAACATGGACTCATAGTTATGTTCTTGCCGTTGAAGAGTTAATGAATGTGGAAGTTCCTACACGTGCTCAATATATTAGAACAATAATGCTTGAAATGCAAAGATTAGCTTCGCATTTAATGTGGGCTGGTGCGTATATGCCTGATCTGGGACATATAACGGGAGCGCTTTATTTTTGGAGAGATAGAGAACTTTTCTTGAATTTGCTAGAATTGCCTAGTGGAAGTCGTTTGCTTTATAATTACATGAGAATTGGAGGTGTCAAGCGAGATTTACCAGATGGTTTTCAAGAGAAGACAGAAAGAATTCTGAAATTGTTCGAGCAAAGACTTGATGAATATGCTGATTTATTTGAAAATTCAAAAATATTCCGAATGAGAACCGAGGATGTAGGTAAATTTACAGGTAGTCAAGCTATGAACTTAGGCATAACAGGACCTAATCTTAGAGGATGTGGTGTTAAGCATGATCTTAGAAGAGATGATACTTATGAAATTTATGATGAAATAGATTGGGATATTTGTACCAGAGAGGCAGGCCCAGGCTATAGTGATTGTTTTAGCAGATATATGGTTCGTATAGACGAAATGAGGGAGTCTGTCAAAATCATACGTGAATGTTTCAAAAAAATGCCAAAGGGCCCAACGATGTCTTCACGTGTTCCAGTTAGAGCCTCTGGGGAGGCCTTTCGAAGAACTGAGGATTCTCGAGGTGAGGCGTTAATGTATCTTGTAGGTGATGGTTCAGATAGACCATATAGGTGGAAAATCAAGAGCCCTATGTTTACGACTATTTCAGCGTGTCCGTATTATCTCAAAGGATACAAACTTGCGGACGTGCCTGCAATAATGGGAAGTATAGACATTTGTATAGGGGAGACCGATAAATGACGTTATTTGGTTTGTGTAAAACAATGGCTGAGCTAACAGCTGATATGTTCATTATACCTATGCTTCGTTTTCAAAGGAATCTTTTCCCTCCATTTAGTTATCCTGCAGGAGATTTAGCTGATTGGTTTTCAAGTGAGGGTGGAATTGTAACATTAGCTTGGATTTATGCAGTTAATATTGCATTTGCAGTAGGTATGACCAATTTGATTATTGTCATACATCTTGAAAGAAAGATTGCGGCTCGTATACAGGATCGTAGAGGACCTATGCTTTCACTTCGAGCTTTTAGGGAGTTAGGAGAGGATCTTGTAGGTAAGGCTCCAACATGGAGATTTAAGGGAAATTATAGTGGTATTGGAATAGTTCAGAATATGGCTGATGGTATCAAAGCAATAACTAAAGAGTTAATCATACCTAATAAGGCAGATAAATTTCTTTTTTCAATGGGGCCAGTTATTTTCATTTCGTCCTCAGTATTCTTATTAGTTTTATTCCCTCTCTCAGATCGTTTTGCAGCTTCTGCTGCACCTGCAGGTTTGATGGTAATAATGGCAGCTTTTTCCATAGCTCCAATCGGAGTTTTAACTTCAGGTTGGGCATCAAATAATAAATATTCAATGATTGGAGGAATGCGTTCGGCAGCACAATTAATGTCTTATGAAATTCCTTTGCTATTAAGTATGGCTGGTGTTTTCCTTTTGGCA
>Ga0208408_1000239_pt1 | contig 38297 bp, 41 predicted proteins | sample ETNtaG_4_FD_185776 | JGI IMG/M metagenome (GOLD analysis project Ga0208408, IMG submission 185776) | Marine microbial and viral communities from oxygen minimum zone, Eastern Pacific Ocean - ETNP201406SV67 (SPAdes) (version 2) | ecosystem: Environmental > Aquatic > Marine > Oceanic ... | reverse complement strand
CGACCACTACCACCCCGGTATCAGTTGCGACAACGCTTCCCGTCAGTGCCGAACCATTAGAGGAATCTTTAGAACCTGCCGGAGAACCAACCATCTTTGGTCAGCTTTACCTCGGTACTTGGCCCAGTTTGCAGATGTGGGAACGGATGGCTTGGTGTGAGTCAAGACAAACGTGGGATGTGGACACCGGAAACGGATATTTTGGAGGGCTTCAATTCGCATTGGGTTCATGGCAATGGATGGGAGGCGAAGGAAGTCCGGCGAACGCCAGCAAAGAGGAACAGATCTACAGGGCGAACCTGCTATGGCAAGCCCAAGGCTGGAATGGTTGGCCTGGCTGCAAAGCATATTTCGGCTGGTCGCGATGGCAGGTCAACGAATGACGTTGTCGATAACTGATGTTCGGCGAATACTGAACGAGGCTGACATAAACCCAAAGAAAAGTCTCGGACAAAATTTTGTGATCGACCCAAACACAGTGAGGCGTATAGCGCGATTGTCGGGCATTGGAGAGGGAAGTCAGGTTCTAGAAATCGGAGCAGGTTTAGGCTCGTTGACTCTTGCTCTAGCAGAAACGGGCGCATCCGTAACAGCGATAGAGACCGATAGAGCCCTACTCCCCATACTTGATTCGACAGTCGGAGATCGGGCAAGGATTCTAAATGCCGACGTTCGAAACCTTTCCTGGAACGAACTACTAACCACCCCCGACTGGCACCTTGTAGCGAACTTGCCCTACAACATTGCTACAACTGTTGTGCTTACAGTCTTGGACGAAGTTCCCGCTGTGACGCGACTTTTGGTTATGGTTCAGCAAGAAGCCGGAGAACGTCTAGCGGCAAGTGTTGGCGATGCCGCTTACGGGGCTGTGTCGGTCCGTGTAGCACTGAGAGGCAAAGCAACAATTGTTGGGCGCGTTTCGCCCTCAGTCTTCTACCCGAAGCCACGAGTTAACTCAGTTCTAGTAGCGATAGAACGAGTAGATAAAAATCTGAATCAAATCGTCGAAGCTGAACTTATAGAGCTAGTTCGGATCGCCTTCAATCAAAGACGAAAAATGCTACGAAAAAGTTTGAAGGGACGAATAGAGGAGACTGCCTTAGAAACCGCAGGAATCGCGCCAACATCTCGACCAGAAGAGATCGAATTGGAGAAATGGATAGCCCTTGCCGGGGAATCCACAAATATCAGACCATGAAATCTGAACGCCTTATCTGCCCAGCTAAGTTGACCCTTTCCCTTGAGGTGAAGGGCCGTCGACCAGATGGTTTCCACATCATCGATGCCGAAATGGTGTCCATCGATCTTTGTGACGAAATTGTGATTAGTGATGGGTCAGGTTTGAAGATCCGATCATCAGACGCTGGATTTGAAATTCCCCAAGATAAAAATAATCTCGTTAGTCGCGCACTGAACCTCGTTACCCGCACAGCAGAGGTGATGATCGACAAAAAAATCCCGGCAGGGGCAGGTCTTGGCGGAGGGTCGAGCAATGCGGCTGCTGTTATGCGGTGGGCGGGCTTCAACGATCCAATAGCAGCTGCGGCATTAGGAGCCGACATCGCTTTTTGCCTTCTGGGAGGACGTGCCCGTGTTCAAGGCATAGGAGAGATACTTCGACCATTGCCCTATTTGGAACGTGACATAACGCTACTTATACCGCCTATAGGGGTCTCAACTAAAGATGTTTACCGAGCATGGGACAACTTGGGCAGCCCACACGGTGATCATGGCAATGACCTCGAGCCAGCTGCACTCATGGTTGAACCCCAGTTAGTAGATTGGCGAGATGCGCTGAGCGCCGCAACCGGACAGCAAGCTCGTTTAGCCGGAAGCGGGGGTACCTGGTTTGTTGAAGGACACCACGAAGAATTCATGCATCGAGGCATCTCCTCACTAAGCGTAAAAACATTGCCCCAACACAGCATCCCCCAAAGGGTGCCTCAGGGCAATTGACTTAGCGAGAGCTAGTTATTTGTTTCGGCGTTGATAACGCGTGCGGCGAAGCATCTTCTTGTGCTTCTTCTTCCGCATGCGTTTGCGGCGTTTCTTTACGAGGGATCCCATGAGAAACTGCAGGGTAGCTGAACTGTGGCCAAGACCCAACGTAATCAAGGGTGACATTGTTGTAGCAAGCGACCGATATCGCGCACTCGTCGTCGTTAGGCTGGTGCTGTCGACCTAGTGCCTGTGGCGCTTCGATGGTCGGGGATCGTTCAACTGGTAGGACATCGGGTTTTGATCCCGACAATGGAGGTTCGAGCCCTCCTCCCCGAGCGGACTCTCTATCACTAACGTTTTGCTACTTACTTCGCCAGGAAAGAATGGAATCTTTCGACGTGAATCGACATTCTTCCGGGCGTCGCATGAACGCAATTGTTCTCGCTGCCGGCAAGGGTGCACGGATGTTGTCGACCGTGCCCAAACCACTGCATCTATTAAACGGTGTACCGATGACGCAACACACTTTGAAATCGCTTGAAGAACTTGATTTGGAACGCACTGTCGTGGTCGTTGGGCATGAAGCAACACTTGTTTCTGAAACTTTGTCTCAGATGTCGGGCAACTCAGTGAGGCTGGAGTTCGTGGAACAGACCCTCCAGCGTGGAACAGCTGACGCAGTACAGGTTGGACTTCAGGTATTTAATTCTGATGATCCCCAGGCCGCTAACTCTGAGGTGCTGGTACTGCCCGGAGACATGCCGCTTCTTTCATCCAAGACTTTGAGGGAATTACAAGAGCACCATGCGAAATCGGGGGCCGCAGCCACGCTGCTCACAGCGGTGTTCAAAGACCCATCTGGCTACGGTCGAATTGTTCGAGACAAACGGGGTGAAATTAAACGTGTTGTGGAACATGTCGATGCTGAACCTGACGAATTGGATATTTGCGAGGTCAACACTTCGGTTTACTGTTTCAACTCGCTATTGCTCAACCGAGCGCTTAAAGAAGTTGGCAGCGCGAATTCCCAAAACGAGTACTACCTCACTGACGTAGTTGAACTGCTGCGCGCGGGTGGACACATCGTGACTGCGGTTATTGCTGATGACCCAGACGAGGTGCGCGGTGTTAATGATCAAGAACAGCTTGTCGAATGCGAGACTTTGCTCAGAGATCGAACCGAGGTCAGATAGCAGGTGAAGATGTCGCCTCGTCGGCCCGGAAGGCCCTCTATGTTGTGGAGACTCCGTAAATTTGAGTCACTGGCCGCTGGTCGTGAAGATTCGAGATGGTTGCCCAATTTGACTTCTTGTAGGTATAGCGCCGAGAGACAAGGACGCGTCAGCTACTGTCACATGACCGTTCTACAACTCTTCTTAGAGCAGGAGAAGCGATGGAACTAGTAACTAAAAAACGTCTGCACCTATTTACCGGCAGGGCGAATCCCGCGCTTGCCCAAGAAATTGCCCAACATCTGGGTATAGAACTGGGTGATCCCGGGCTTATTGATTTCGCTAATGGTGAAATCAAGTGCCGATTCCAAGAGTCGGTTCGTGGTGGGGACGTGTTTATTATCCAAACCCACGCAGCTACCGAAAATATGAGTGTCAACGACGCGATCATGGAACACCTGATAATGGTGGACGCTGCGCGACGAGCTTCTGCGAAACGCATAACCGCAGTCGCCCCTTTTTACGGCTATGCCCGACAGGACCGAAAAGCTCAGGGCCGTGAACCTATAACTGCTCGTCTAATTTCAGACCTGTTGCGACAGGCCGGGGCTGACCGTCTCGTCAGTATTGATCTGCATAGTGGTCAGATACAAGGGTTTTTTGAAGGCCCGGTTGATCACTTAACAGCAGCACCGGTGCTGATCAAATATCTCGAATCAATGATCCCTGAGGGCTCAGTCATCGTTTCTCCAGACACTGGACGGGTAAAGGTCGCGGAACGTTACGCAAAAAAACTTGACTGTGAAGTTGCGACTATCTACAAACGGCGCTCACTCCAAGCGACAAATGAAGTGGAAGCGCTAGGAGTGATGGGCGACGTTGATAAACGAACCTGCGTGATCATCGATGACATGGTGGACACAGCAGGGACGATCTGCGCCGCAGTCGATACCTTGACCGCTCATGGTGCTGCCGATATTTTGTGCGCCACAACCCATGCAGTCTTTTCTGGACCAGCGATCGAGCGGCTGGAGAATTCAGCTTTGAGCAAAGTCATTGTTACTGACACTGTTCCTCTCCCTGACTCAAAACGATTCGCCAAACTAGAGGTGTTGAGTGCCGCAGGTATCCTCGCTGACGCACTCGAATCAGTTTTCGAAGACACCTCGGTATCTGAAATCTTCGATGGAGAAAACCATTCATAGTTAATTAGGTCTATGTCGGGGTGAGTGATGAGTAGCCATGGGCTCTACAATGGTCAACCCTTCAGGACCTTCTAAGAAGACTGGTCCCAATCAGATTTAATTCCCAGGAGTCATCAGCGATGTCGTCAGATCTGAAGCTTGAGGCTGAAATTGGCCGAAATCATGGCAGCCGCTCTTCTCGGCGTTTGCGACGCAACGACCAAATTCCGGCAGTTGTTTACGGGCAGGGCTCTGAGCCCATGTCGGTAACCCTGGACAGGCCGAAGTTTCGTGCCGCGCTGAACGCTGCTGGCCCCAACGCGGTCATTACCCTTGATGTGGGCGGCAACGACTATTTGACAATTGTAAAGAATATGCAGCGCGACCCGATAGCTAACCGCGTTACTCATGTTGACTTCATGCTTATTGATATAGATCAACGCTTGGTTGTTGATGTCCCGATCTCACTAATTGGTGACGCTGCTCTGGTTCGACAAGAAGGAGCTGTGGTACAGCAACAGATGATGACACTCACTGTTGAGGCGCCGGCAGGCAATATTCCTCAAATCTTCGAGGTTGACATCTCCGAAATGTCTATCGAAAGTCCGGTTCGGCTGTCCGACTTAGAGATGGGTAGTGGTGTTGTTCCTCAAGTTGAGGACGACTCACTGATCGCTATTGGTCAACGCAGCCGCGCTTCAATTGCGGCTGAAGAAGCTGAAGGCGAAGAATCAGATGAACTTGCCGAAGGTGAAGAGGCAGCAGAGGGCGCCGATGAATCTGGCGACAACGCTGGCGACGACGCTGGCGAAGATAGCCAAGCTGACTAATCGTGTCGGTGTTTCGCCGGGCCGCTCAACGGCGCGGTACCCCTGCGGAATACCTAGTGGTGGGACTCGGCAACCCAGGCGACAAGTTTTTGGGTAGCCGACACAACCTTGGGTATGAGGTGGTCGAGGAAATAGCTGAACGCGAATCAACCTCACTAGATACCTCGAAATCCGATCGGTCCCGAATGGCTGTTGTCAATCATCTAGGGAAACGGGTGGTTTTGGCTTGTCCGACGACCTTTATGAATCTAAGTGGAGAAGCCGTCGCATCGTTGATTCGCCGTAATGGCGTCGAGGATGTTGGTCGGCTTATCGTCGTGCACGATGAGCTGGACCTGGAACCTGGCAGAGTCAAGGTCAAACAGGGAGGATCCGCAGCTGGCCACAATGGTCTGAAGTCGATCGAACAACATGTTGGTACCAATGATTTTGTGCGGATCAGAATAGGAGTCGGCAAACCCCCCGATCCGCAAAGCGGCAGAAATTGGGTTCTGCGTAAGCCATCGAAGAAGGATCGTTCGTCGCTTGACACGGCAGTGCAGGTCGGGATTGATGCAATTGAGATGATATTGACGGATGGCGTCGAGCGGGCAATGAATAACATAAATGGTCTCCACTCGTGACCTCAGATGGCGCCTTGGCAGGGTTGCCGCGTCAACTAATCGACGACCAAGTTCTTCAACAACTGCTCGGCCAAAAAAACGCGGAAGTAGCAGTAACCCACGCGGCCCGAGCTTTTTTTATAGCGGGGCTGGCTGAAATTAGTAGCCAGGCCCCAATCGTGGCGGTGACTTCAACCGTAAGAGAAGCGGAAACCCTCTCTGACGACCTCGAAATTTGGCTTGGAAAAGACCGAGTTCGATCTTTTCCGGCGTGGGAAACCTTGCCGTTTGAGCGGATAAGTCCGGCGACAGAGACGATGGGAAAACGTCTCGAGCTATTGAATCGACTACAACTCCAAAATGCCCCAGATGTTGTAGTAGTGCCAGTGCGGGCGCTTCTCCAGCGAATAAACCCAGAGACGCTAGACATCCAGCTCTCGAAGTTGCGGCGCGGATCAAAGGTAGATCTATCAGAGCTTTCAAAGTTTTTGGTGGAAACCGGGTACCGGCGTGAACTCCAAGTCGAACACAGAGGTGAATTCGCTATCAGGGGCGGGATTCTCGATATTTTTCCCTCGACGGGTGCTTCCCCAGTCAGAGTGGATTTGTGGGGCGACGAAGTCGAACGTTTAAGTGAATTTTCGGTTTCTGACCAAAGATCGACTGTTGAGACCAACTCAGTGACGCTCGCCCCAGCTCGTGAGCTGCTACCTACCAGACAAGTTCGAGAGCGAGCTACTGGGCTATTGAAAACGGAGCCTTGGGGCCGAGAGCAATGGGAACGTATTGCCGCTGGAGAGTTTTTTGATGGTATGGAGTCTTGGTTGCCATGGCTAATGAGCGAGGAGCTAATTTTCGGGGACATCCTCCCATCAAACGCACTCGTTTTATTACTTGACCCAAAGCGATTAAGAGATCGTTCATCGGAACTGATAGCAGAAGAGGAGGACTTAGCTCGAACACTTGCGACTACCTGGCAGGCATTAGATCTAGGTGGAAACCCTCGAACATTTCCCGGACTCCATGTCCCTTTCGACCGTGTCTTAAGTCAATGCGTTTCGAATATTTGGACCGTGACTAGCGGCACGTCGGGTCCCGCAAAAAAACGGTTCGAGACGTTGCCATGGGAGACCGTCGCCGGAACTCCGGAACGTCTACTTAACCAAATCAGAGAGCTAACTATTCAGCCGGGTCAGCGCGTAGTCGTTGCAGCCAGCGGTCAAGGATCCGCCCAAAGGATGGCAGCCACACTCGGTTCAGAAAATATTGAACTTCATGTACACGAAGCAGGCTCGTACAGGGGACAAGCCGGTGGTCATGTGGTGGCTGCCCCAATTGAGGATGGTTTCATCGCTCCTAGTCTTTCGCTGGCAGTGTTGACTGAAAGAGATATAACTGGCAGGCGAAGAACCCACCGACCGGCTCGACCGGCACGAGGCTCTCAACGCACCTTCGAAGATATGCAAGCGGGTGACTATGTCGTTCACCACCACCATGGCGTTGCCCGATACGTCGGAATGGAACACAGGACTCTCATGGGTTCTGAACGCGACTATTTGGTGTTGGATTTTAAGGGCACAGACAAGTTGTATCTACCGAGTGACCAGATTGAATTGATCCGCCCCTACATAGGGGGTGAAACGCCGACACTGAGTCGCATGGGCGGAACTGACTTCGCCAAACAAAAAGATCGTGTACGCACCGCCGTGGCCGAGATAGCCCAAGAGCTAGTGGTTCTGTACCAGTCGCGTCTACACACAGCCGGACATTCCTTTCCTGCCGACACACCATGGATGAGGGAACTTTCTGAATCGTTCACCTTTGAAGAAACCCCTGACCAATTGACCGCTATTCAAGACGTCCTCGCAGACATGGAATCACCGCACCCGATGGATCGTTTAATCTGTGGTGACGTAGGTTTCGGAAAAACAGAAGTAGCTATGCGAGCTGCCTTCAGCGCCATCAGCGAAGGCAAACAAGTTGCGGTGCTAGTCCCCACGACCCTTCTGGCCCAACAACATCATCAAACCTTTGAAGATAGATTTGCTGCCCATCCGGTGCGGGTTGAAGCTTTAAGTCGCTTTCTCACCCCTTCGCAACAAAGAAAGGTTGCCACCGAAGCAGCGGAGGGATCAGTCGACGTACTTATTGGAACTCACCGACTGCTGTCAGAGGACGTGCGATTCAAGAGCCTTGGACTATTGATCATTGATGAGGAGCAACGATTCGGTGTAGTCCACAAGGAAGCGATCAAGAAATTCAAAACTGACGTAGATGTGCTGACTCTAAGTGCGACTCCGATTCCGAGAACCTTGGAAATGAGCCTCACAGGCATAAGAGACCTCTCCTTATTGCAGACAGCGCCCGCCGAGAGGCTTCCCATCCTCACACACGTTGGCGAATACGACGAGAGGGCCATAGGTGAAGCAATTCGTCGGGAGCTTCTTCGCGAAGGCCAAGTGTTTTTCGTTCACAACAGAGTTGAGGACATATCAGATGTGGCAGAACGACTTCGAGACATGGTCCCAGAAGCGCGAATCGGCATAGCGCACGGACAAATGGATGAAGGCTCCCTTGAACAGGTAGTTATCGATTTTTGGGAGCGAAGCTATGACGTTCTCGTATGTACCACCATCATCGAATCGGGTATCGATATGCCAAGTGTCAACACGCTTGTCGTTGACAGGGCAGACCTCATGGGATTGGGCCAGCTACATCAGCTTCGTGGTCGCGTTGGGCGATCAGGACAGCGGGCATACGCATATCTGTTTTTCCCGCCGAATCGGGTCTTGACAGAAAAAGCTTTTGAAAGATTAAAAACGATTGGAGAATCAACTCAGCTTGGCTCTGGTTTTCGAATAGCGATGCGCGACCTTGAGATAAGAGGTGCCGGTAATTTGCTCGGTGGTGCCCAATCGGGTCACATAGCGGCAGTGGGCTACGACCTTTACTGCGAGATGGTGACTGAGGCGGTGGCCGAGTTAAGAGGTGAAGGTGTCCAACGACCCCAGGAAATAAATATTGATCTGCCGATCAGGGCGTACTTACCGGATCGCTACGTGGAAGCTGAGGAACAGCGTCTCGAGGCATACCGAAGACTTGCCAACGTCAACGAACTCATCGATGTTGCAGATATAGAAGCAGAGTGGATTGATAGGTATGGCCCTGTCCCAGACGCGGCGCAAACACTCCTACACATAGCGTTGCTCAGATCCGAATGTGTTCGTTTAGGAGTAGCTGACATTAGTGTCGCTAATCGCAACCGAATCAGACTTTCCCCTTTAGAGCTGACCCAAAGTGAACAGGTTCGTTATAAACGATTGATCAGCGAGGGGCCGTATAACGGTGGTACCTATAAACAGGAATTATTGGAGCTCACAATTCATACGGACAGTGTGAGTTCGAGTCTGCCCGGAGAGGTTTTTGCGCTTCTTCGAGAGCTTCGACCAACCAAATAGGACATTCAACCCGTACCATTTCGAGCGTGGTACTTAATCGCAGTCAAAATATAAAAGGCGCGGCGTTAATGTCGGCGTTCGTTCTACTCATAACGTTCTCAGGCTGCGGCGAGACCTCTGGGTCATCCACCGGATCAAGTCGAGATGAAATCTTCGACCGCATTGACCAAGACGGTGACGGTGTCGTCCTACGCAGCGACTACGAAATGGCACTTTCCTTGACGGACCCAATGAAAGTCGTAGCGTCCTATCCCGGCGGAGAGCTTGCCGTCGGCTCGGTCTTAGCGAGTCTCGCTGAGTCACCACCAAGTCGCCTTCTCGATCCTGACAACCCAACGAACGAGGTTTTTGTCGCCCGGCTAACGTCGATGTTGCGACTTCGTCTGGCAGCAGTCGCTATTAACGACGCAGGATTCGATATCGATTTTGATGTAGATGATGAAACCTTGAACTCTCAGGTTCAGAAACATATCTCCGGTGGGTTCGAAGAATGGGCACAAAAGCAGGCTCTTGCAGCAGATTCACGGTTGGAAAAATTTGCCACACCACATTGCATCACTCTCATAGCAACGGAAACAGAGACCGAAACCAAAATCGCGAAGGAACGACTTGAGGCTGGAGAGCCTGCCCCAATAGTTGCTTCGGAAGTTAACGCCCCTGGCGCGACACGGTGGCCTAACGGCGATGTCGGGTGTGCGGACTTACTTACCTGGGCCAATACATTTGGTGAAAGCGCAGCGCCCCTCGGGGAAATGGGAGCGGGAGATATATCTGAGATCGTCTCAATGGCATCAGATTTCAGCGCGACGGGGCGTTTGTGGCTGATTTTCCACGTTCGAGAACTCCGAATTGAAGAAGCGAACCCCACAGCACTTGGTCCTTTTGCTCAAGGGGTATTAGCAGACCTAGTGGTTGAATATGACATTACGGTAGACCCAGGAATAGGAAACTGGGACCCCGTAGGGCTCTCTGTAGCTGCGAGTCAGTAGCGCTGCATTGCCTGACATTATCATCGGTGGGCTGGGTCCCGGCAGTGAAGATCTGGTGTCAGATGCAGTTCGCAAACTGACGAGAACCCACACCACATTTCTACGCACACGCCAGCACCCGTGCGCCCATGTATTTGAGGAGTTGGACTCTTTCGACCATGTGTATGAATCGCATCAATCAGTGTCGGAAGTCTACGAAGCCATAGCTGAGCTGTTGGTTTTCGAAGCCACGGAACGAGGAAAGATTGGTTACCTAGTGCCGGGCTCGCCTTTGATTGCAGAGCGGACCGTTGATCTTCTTCGCCAACGCGAAGAAGTAAATTTGGAGATTCTTCCTGGTATTTCCTTCCTGGATCTGGCCTGGGAAAGACTTCGCGTTGACCCTGTAGGTCGAAGAGTCACTATTGTCGATGGCCAAAGCTTTGAAGCTGAAGTTGCAGGATTGGCTGGCCCTCTGCTGGTTGCACAGTGTGATAGCCGATTCGTTCTTTCAGATATAAAGCTTTCGGTTGATGTCGAGAAACCGCCGAAAGTAACGGTGCTTCAGCGCTTAGGGCTTGACGATGAAGCAATTTTTGATGTTGAGTGGGAAAATCTTGATCGAGAGTTTGAACCAGACCACCTCACCTCACTTTGGATTCCGGAGTTGCCCTCGTCAGGCCCAGTTGGGCCGATGGTGGAGTTACATGCCCTGGTTCGTCGACTGCGTTCAGAATGTCCTTGGGACCAGGATCAAACCCACTCCAGTTTGATCCCTGGACTTCTGGAAGAAGCTAACGAGGTCGTTGAAGCTATTGAGTTGCTTGAAAGCAACGAAGGATCTATTGAAGGCTTGATCGAAGAGCTTGGTGACTTGCTATTCCACATAATGATGCAAGGAGCAATTGGCGAAGAAGAGGAAATCTTCGACATAGGAGATGTAGCACGCGAGATCCGAGACAAGATGATTCGACGACATCCCCACATATTCGACAGAGCTCCCGAAGTGCCGATGCCCACTAAAGAACAGCTAGCTGAGCAGTGGAAAGCAATCAAGGCCGCTGAAGGAGCCGAACCAAAAAGCGCCGAGGGGAGTGGGGCTTAGAGGCGAGAGGTCCCCCGCAAAGCAATGGAGGTAACGAAAGTGGACAAAGCCGGAGATCTTCGACCTCTATTGCGGCCGCTCGCAGCTACCATCACTCTTGACATCGTGACTGCCTTTCAGTTCGAAACCTTGCTTGGAGAAGTCCTATGAGCAGAATCGTGAATGTGTCAGGCCGAGAGGTTATTGACTCTCGAGGAAACCCGACCGTTGAGGCTGAAGTGCTGTTGGAGACCGGAGCTCGAGGAAGAGCACAAGTTCCTTCAGGCGCGTCGACTGGCCAGTTCGAAGCTGTCGAATTGCGTGATGGAGATAAACGCTTTCATGGAAAGGGAGTCCTCACAGCAGTCAAATATGTCAACGAAGAGATTGCTGAAGCTCTGCAAGGTAGTGATGCCTTGGATCAACGTGTCGTTGACGCGAAAATGATCGATTTGGATGGAACCCAAAATAAGAGCCATCTTGGAGCTAACTCGATCCTTGGAGTTTCCCTAGCAGTGGCACACGCTGCCGCGATGGAAAGCCAAACGCCGCTCTATCGTTATCTGGGAGGAGCGAACGCTCACGTTCTCCCTGTCCCGATGATGAACGTCATAAATGGGGGTGAACATGCCGATAACAATGTCGACCTTCAAGAGTTCATGGTTATGCCAGTCGGTGCAGCATCGTTTTCTGAAGGTTTGCGCTGGGGGATAGAGACATACCACGTACTTAAATCGGTACTCAACGATCGTGGGCTTTCGACGGCGATAGGCGATGAGGGAGGCTTCGCGCCAAATTTAGCTAGCAACGAAGAAGCCCTCGCTTTGTTGGTCGAAGCTATTGAGCGAGCTGGATTTCGGCCGGGAGATGATATAGCTCTGACCATCGACGCGGCCGCTACAGAGTTTTATGTCGATGGAAAATATCAACTATCAGGTGAAGGTCGAAACCTTGACTCGACCGAATTTGCTCAATATCTCACAGACCTGTGTGATCGGTACCCAATAGTTTCCATAGAAGATGGGATGGATGAGGAAGATTTCGAAGGTTGGTCCGCGCTGACAAGAAGGCTTGGCAAAAAAATCCAACTGGTCGGAGACGACTTATTCGTGACGAACAGTGAGCGTCTCGAAGACGGGGTGGTACGCGGCATCGCTAATTCGATATTGGTCAAAGTCAATCAAATAGGTACCTTGACTGAAACACTAGAGACCGTGCAGCTGGCGACTGCTAGCGGATATACAAGTGTGATGTCGCACCGCTCTGGAGAGACAGAAGACACGACAATCGCAGATTTGGCTGTCGCTACTAATTGTGGGCAAATCAAAACGGGCGCACCGGCTCGTTCAGACCGAGTTGCCAAATACAACCAACTACTGCGAATCGAAGAAGAGTTAGGTGAGGCCGCCGCCTATCTGGGTCAGAAAGCGCTGGCGGTTGACTGATCCTTTGGGCAAAACGCAAGAGAGCACAGCTCTTAATGAACAGTCGAGGAAGAGCCCGACCCTATTTCGGAGAGCCGCGTCGCTCGGCGCTAAATTTCGTCTCGGTCAGCTTGGGCGAAGGACTCTAGCCTTTGTTGTTGTGGCAGCAGCAATAGCTCTCGCTGCCGCTACCTTCCTTCCGCTTCAACGGTACAGAGATCAGGGGAACAGTATTGAGCAAGCGAAACAGGAGTTGTCTCAGCTTGAACAACGACGTTCAGATCTTCAGAGGCGACTGGAGCGGGCGCAAGACAAAACGATTATTAAACGGGAGGCCCGAAAGCAGATGTCTCTCGTAGAGCCGGGAGATGAACTTTTCCGAATCGTGGTTCCAGCTGATGTCATCGATTTGCCGAAAGGCTGGCATCTACCAGGAGTCAAATACCTGGTCACAGGGCAGTCGAAATAAGATATTTCTCATTTTAGTTTTAGACGTCGTCCATAACGCGACAGGCGCGTTCTACAACGACGTCCCTGTATTTGTCAGGATCGACACCACGTTGTTCGAGCGAAAGTCTGATAATGCCGACAGCCCCAGCGGCCCGCATCCTGTCCTCAACCGAAGGATCGGGACCAACTAAGTAGGCGTAAAAGTCGCGAGCTTGGCTTCGTAGTCGCTGTCCAATAGGGCTGTGCTGAATAGCGGCGTCGTTATAAACCAGTCGGAACACGTTGATGTCATCAGCGAGCAGCTCGTAATAAAGAGTGAGCGCTTCCCTCATTGACTCCTGACTTTGATCAAAATCGCGAATTCGTGTTAGGAAAATCTCACTGCGATCGTGAAGCTTGGCGGCCAGGCCCTCAAGAACCTCGTTCTTGGAAGCGAAGTGGTAATACAGAGCAGCTGGGGTGATACTTAAGCTTGCGGTCAATTGACGAATTGAAGTGCCGTCGTAGCCGTGTTCGGCAAAAAGTTCGCGGGCGTTCTCCAAAATTTGGTTCTTGGTATCCGCCGTCTGTTGATTATCTGTTTCCACCGCTGACACGAGTAGAAACTTATCTAACTCTCATTCGAAATAGGTGTTCATAGCCGCCAAAATCAATAAAAATTTGGGAACCAGATTCTTGGACGCGGAGTTCGCCCATCAGCAAAGGAACTTCGCTACGAATATTTATTTTCGTAGTCTGTGAGACACCAATCGAAGAAGTGTTGCATTCGGTGAGGCACTAAGGCCCTTAATAGGGCATGATTGAGGCCGACCTAAAGGTCGCCCTACTGTTGGAGGAAGGGAACAACTGTGGAACTCAACGTCACCGTAAATGGAACGGGCCGTGTAAGTGAAGTCGAGCCCAGAACGTTGCTCGTCTACTACCTGCGAGATGAACTTGGGCTTACTGGCACAAACGTGGGCTGTGATACGTCTTCGTGTGGAGCATGCACCATCCATGTGAATGGCGAATCGGTTAAGTCCTGCACGATGTTGGCCGTTCAAGCTGATGGACAGGAAGTCACAACAATCGAGGGTCTTGCTCCATCATCTGACGAACTTCATCCGATGCAAGAGAGCTTTCAAAATAACCATGGCTTGCAGTGTGGTTACTGCACCCCCGGCATGGTGATGGCAGCCTGTTCGTTACTTGAAGAAAATCCTGCGCCCACCGAAGGGGAGGTTCGAGAAGGTCTCGAAGGAAACCTTTGCAGGTGCACCGGATACCACAACATCGTTAAAGCGGTCCTGGCCTGTAGTGGCCAAGACGTGAGTTGAAAGGCTAATTAAATGATTCCAGCTGCCTTTGACTACAAGAAAGCCGGCTCATCGGAAGAGGCGATCGCCCTGATCGTTGAGCATGGAGACGAAGCGAAGCTACTTGCGGGAGGCCATTCCCTCATACCGATGATGAAGTTGCGGCTAGCCGTACCGAGTGTCCTCGTTGACATTGCCGGTGTTGAAGACCTCAGTTATATAGATGATCGTGGAGATCACATAGCCATCGGTGCGTTGACTAAGCATTGCACTCTTGAGACCAGCGATCTTTTACTAACAGAGTGCCCCCTTCTTGCTCATGTAGCGAGCAAGGTCGGCGATCCTCAAGTCCGACACCGAGGAACACTCGGTGGTTCACTTGCTCACTCTGACCCAGCCTCAGATTTACCTGCCGCTGTATTGGCTTTAGGAGGGTCGCTTCTTGCTGAGGGACCTAATGGCCAACGTGAGATTGGTGTTGCTGATTTCTTCACTGGTTACTTCGAGTCAGCCCTTGCTGATGATGAGATGCTGACAGAAGTAAGAATTCCCAAAGCACAGGGGGCTTCATGGAGCTACCAAAAATTTAATCGACGAGCACAGGACTGGGCGATTGTGGGAGTGGCCGCTGTTGAGGTTCAAGGCTCAACACAAATCGCGTTGGTAAATATGGGGTCAACGCCCCTCCGAGCTGAAGCCGTTGAGTCGGCGGTAGCAGGGGGAGCTTCAGCCGCAGAAGCGGCAGAAGCGGCAGCCGAAGGAACCGACGCCCCCACCGATCTCAATGCCTCGCCCGAATATCGGGACCATTTGGCTCGCGTTCTTACCAAGAGGGCACTGGAAGCCAGCGGTATTTCATAACCCCAAAGGCCATCAGCAGCGCAATACCGCCGATACTCAGACCCGTGACCAACTAGACAAACTGGTCAATCGAGAAGTCCAGACGCCTGGCCTCCATCAATGAGCAGGCCGGTCCCTGTGATGAATTTCGCCTGTTCTGAACACAGAAAAGCGACCGCTGCACCGAAATCATCGGCATCACCAGTGATCCTCGCTGGAACCGAAGCTGCAGCCGTCTCTCTATCAGGAACAATTTTCGCGACACGATCAGTCCAATGTGTTCCCGGTTGAGCCGAATTAACCGTAACCCCATCAGCTGCGACCTCACGGGCAGTGATTTTCAAGAAACTAGTGAGCCCAGCTCGGGCGACTGAGCTGGCCATCAAATACTCGATTGGCTGCTTAACTCCGACGCTAGTGATAGAGCAGACGCGGCCCCACCCTCGTTCACGCATCGCGGGGATAGCTGTGCGACACATCTCAATCATCGCCCGACAATTCATGTCGAAGGCTGCCTGGTATGAATCCAAGTCAGTATTTTCGAAAGTGCCTGGAGGAGGGCCGCCCGCGTTGGTGACCAATATGTCTAAATGACCTAATTCTGATATCGCTTGTTCGACAAAGATCCGTCCCGAGTCTGGGTTCGATAAATCTGCTTCGAGACCTACTACATCTCCGCCGATCGCGCTAACAGCCGCCTCAAGCTTTGCACCATCTCGACCACAAATAGCGAGGCGAACTCCCTCCGCAGCAAGAGCTTTCGCTGTTCCTAACCCCAGGCCCGCCGAGCCTGCGGCTACGGCCGCTGTCCTTCCACTAATACCTAGATCCATTTCCAAAAATCCCTTCAAATGTCTCGCGGCAACATATATGGAAATAGGGTCACTCTGCTGAATGAAGGCTCAGAGAGGGCTAATTCCGATATAGCCCGTATTCTGATGAACGCATGTTTAACATTCCTAACTCTCCTTCAGAAGTTTCGTCAGCGTTAGCCGACCACAACTATTTGACCGATGAGGGTCTCGCCACCGTCGTCTACCTGGCGATAAGTATGCAACGGCCCCTATTTCTCGAAGGTGACGCTGGAGTCGGTAAGACGGAACTAGCAAAGGTCCTAGCTGCATGGACAGGTGGCGAATTAATTCGACTTCAATGTTACGAAGGTATTGATGCTTCCCAAGCTCTATACGAATGGGACTACACGCGACAATTGCTTCATCTCAGAGCAGCGGAGGCATCGGGCCGAGCACAGAAAGACTCCCAGGCGATCGAGGATGAGCTCTACTCCGAACGATTCCTTATTCGCAGACCGTTACTTCGCGCAATCGACTACACCGACCAGCAGCCAGTCTTATTGATTGACGAAGTTGATCGAGCCGACGACGAGTTTGAAGCTTTTTTGCTCGAAGTTCTGTCAGACCACACTGTAACAATCCCGGAATTAGGAACCTTTGGCGGCCAAATACCCCCGCTCGTGGTGGTCACATCCAACCGCACACGAGACGTGCATGACGCCCTCAAAAGGCGCTGTCTCTACCACTGGGTAAATCACCCTGACCTTGAACGTGAAATTGAAATCATTGGGCTCAAAGCTCCTGATGTTGATAGCAAACTGGCGCGGCAGGTCGCGCTGGCAGTCAATGCAATGCGAGGCATGGGTCTGTATAAACCACCAGGGGTCGCTGAAACGATTGATTGGTCGACGGCCCTAGGAAAGCTGGGGGAGTCGGTGCTGGATGAACAAACGATTAAAACAACGCTGGGTGCCGTTCTTAAATATCGAGAGGACCAAGATCGGGTTTCGGCCCAAGGTATTGAGATGATCATGGCTGCAGCTGCACATGAATGACACGCTTGCGCTTGACTCCGAGAATAGCCCTGCACGGATAGCGGTCGGCTTCTGCCAAATCCTTCGCGGTTTAGGGCTAGAAGTCTCTATTAGTCGGGTGGTGTCATTCCAGGAGGCTCTTGGACTTGTAGGGCTGAATGAACGAAACGCTGTCTATTGGGCTGGTAGGTCGACCCTGGTGGCGGACCCTGAAGAAATTGCAGATTTCAATCGGGCATTCGCAGTTTTTTGGGAACAAAAACGATCATCGGGCATCACGGTTGAGCTCCCACCTATTTCTGTTTCGATCTCCACAGATAACGGCGAAGACAATGATGAACGTCTAGATGGTGACACGACGCCTTCTGGGCCAACGATTCAAGTTCGGTACAGCGCTCTGGAAACTCTTAAAGAAAAAGATTTCGCTGAGTGCACAGACCGAGAGATGAATGAATTGAGGAGGTTGATAGCGGGTCTTCGCTTCACGTCGACTACTCGCCCGTCGCGAAGAAGGCTGCCATCGAAACATCAGACCCGAAATCCTGACATGCGCCGGATGGTGCGTTCAGCTCTAGCAATGGGTGGCGAACCCGTACACAGAAAGTTTCTCCAAAGAGATCACCGACCCCGTCGCTTAGTTTTACTTATTGATGTTTCGGGCTCGATGGAACCATACGCTCGAGCGTTGATCAGATTCGCGCACGCAACAGTTGTCGGACGAACCCGTGTGGAAGCGTTTGCGATAGGTACACGCTTAACGCGTATTACTCGCGAGTTATCGTCTCGAGACCCAGACGCTGCTCTTCGAGCCGCAGCGCAGGCTGTAGCCGATTGGTCTGGTGGAACTCGCCTAGGCGCGACCCTTAAGGAATTTAACGAGCTATGGGGTCTTCGAGGTATGGCACGCGGAGCAATAGTGGTACTGCTCTCAGATGGGTGGGACCGGGGGGAGCCAGAGGTACTGGCCGAGCAAATGGAACGACTACATCGCGTCAGCTACCGACAGGTTTGGGTGAACCCGCTTAAACATACGCCCGGATACGCGCCGTTAGCCCGTGGAATGGCAGCGGCACTACCGCATACGGACGACTTTATTGAAGGACACTCTTTCGAATCGCTTGAGCGGCTTGCTGAGACTGTCTCGGCATAAACATGGGAGCATTTAGGTATGGATGAAATCTTCGACGACATCGAAAGATGGTTTGCCTCTGGGGAAAAGGTAGCTATCGCACGAGTAGTAGATATCGAGGGCAGTGGTCCACGCGACCCTGGTGCTGCAATGGCAGTCAATGCTCGCGGGGAAGTAGCTGGATCGGTTTCAGGAGGTTGCGTTGAAGGCGCAGTGGTCGGCGAAGCTATCGAGCTCCTAGAAGGTAGGAGGAAGGCGGGTATCACTTCCTTTGGCTACAGCGATGATGAAGCATTCGCAGTGGGGCTGACTTGTGGTGGAACGATCCATTTATTTATCGAGGAACTTGACTGGTGACGTCAATTTATGAACGCTTCCGAGATTCGATCCGCTCGGAAATACCGGTGGCGTTAGCCACATTGATAGAAGGACCAGAGGTTGGTGCCAAACTCTTGATCGAAGAGTCGGGCGTTTCCCACGGCAGTCTCGGAGGAGAGGCACTGGACCGTGTTGTAAGTCGAGATGCGATAGCGATGCTCGCAGCTGGAACTAGCGAAGTTCGACATTACGGACCTGAAGGCGAAGCACGACAACACAATCTCGGCGTTTTTATCGAGTGTCATGCGCGACGACCTCATTTGGTGATATTTGGAGCGGTTGATTTCACCCGGGCTTTGGCGAGCCAAGGAAAGCTTCTAGGTTTTCGAGTCACCGTCTGCGATGCCCGTGAAGTTTTCGCAACTCGTCGACGTTTCCCAATGGCAGATGAAGTAGTTGTTGATTGGCCAGATCGTTTACTAGAACGAATAGGTAGCGACCTAGGCCCCCGAGACGCTGTCTGTGTTCTGACTCACGACGCCAAATTCGATGTACCGGCAATCATGGGAGCCTTACCGACGAGAGTTGGTTACCTCGGAGCAATGGGTTCTCGACAAACGCACGAAAAACGTGTCGAGAGGCTCCTTGAGGAGGGCATTTCATTAGTTGAGCTTGAGCGAGTCAGATCGCCAATTGGGCTAGACATCGGAGGCAGAACCCCCGAAGAAACCGCGGTGTCGATTGTCGCAGAGATCATCGCTTTGCGAACTGGCCGCGAAGCTCCGAGCTTGAGCGAAGGTAAAGGTTCGATTCACTGAGCCAACCGGCTCGTCGCCCACTACCGTTCGGAGTATGGATTTCTCCTCATCTGAAGACCACGACGCTATTCGTGAAGGTGTTCGACGGGTTTGCGCTCAGTTTCCCGATGAATATTGGCGGGAAAAGGATGAGCAACATGAGTTCCCATGGGACTTTTATCAAGCAATGGCAGATGGAGGGTGGATAGGTATCGCCATTCCCGAGGAGTTCGGCGGCGGAGGCCAAGGTATTACCGAAGCGTCGATCGTTCTCGAAGAAGTTGCTGCGAGCGGTGCTGCAATGAACGGGTGCTCAGCGATTCACCTGTCGATCTTTGGCATGGAGCCGGTCAGAAAATACGGATCTCCTGAACTTGCCAACGAAATTCTTCCTAAAGTTGCCGATGGGTCGCTACACGCTGCCTTCGGAGTCACCGAGCCCGACGCCGGAACCGATACCACCTCAATAAGAACTCGAGCTGAACGAGACGGGGATGAATATGTCATCACCGGCGCGAAGGTATGGACGACCAAGGCGCCTTATTGCGATGTCTGTTTGCTATTGGTGAGGACCACACCGAAGGAATTATGTGACGGACCAACCCAAGGCATGACCCTCATCTTGGTTGACCTGAAAGACCCTGCAGTAGATATAACGCCAATTCCAAAAGTTGGACGTAACGCTGTTGTTTCATGCGAAGTTCGCTATGACGGGTTACGGGTACCGGTAAGTCGTCGCGTGGGAGAAGAAGGGGAGGGCTTCCGCTACATCTTGGACGGCCTCAACCCGGAACGGATCCTTATTTCAGGAGAGGCACTTGGTATTGGTCGAGCCGCTTTGAGGAAAGCAGTCGACTACGCGAATGATCGAGTGATTTTTGGACGCCCGATAGGCCAGAATCAAGGGTTGGCCTTTCCGCTGGCAGACAGTCACGCTCGTCTTCATGCAGTGGAGTTGGTCATCAGGGACGCCTCTTGGCGTTACGACAACGGACTTGATTGCGGGGCACAGGCGAACCTCGCAAAGTATTTAGCCTCTGAAGCCGCGTTTGAGTGTGCCGACAGGGCAATGCAAACTCACGGAGGTTTCGGATACGCCAAAGAATATGACGTTGAGCGGTATTGGCGTGAAAGTCGACTGATGAAAATTGCGCCGGTTAGTCAAGAAATGGTCCTGAACTATGTGTCTAACAAAGTTCTTGGATTGCCAAGGTCTTACTGAAGCTGTGAAAGTAGCTGGGGTTCTACTCGCTGCCGGAAGTGGGTCGCGTTTCTTGGGACCGACCCACAAACTTCTTGCTGATATAGGTGGCGAACCAGTAGTCACTCACGCGGCGCGTTCCATGGTGAATTCAGGCTTGGCTGGCTATGTGTTGGTTACTGGTGCTGTTGAATTGGCGCCGGCTCTTACGGAGTTTTCTGAACTGGCAATTGTTGAAAACCCTGAGTTTGAGCAAGGAATAGCTACGTCACTCAGTGTTGCAGTCGACTGGGGTCAGGCTGCTGGTTTTGATGTTCTCATAGTTGGATTGGCTGATCAGCCCGGAGTGCCGAGCTCAAGCTGGCAGCGGTTGAGTAATAGCGATGCGCCTATAGCGGTGGCTAACTACGATGGTCGCGTTGGAAATCCAGTTCGTCTCGAAAAATCAGTGTGGCCGCTACTCCCGCGATCAGGAGATGAAGGGGCGAGGGTTTTGCTCCGTACGAGGCCAGAACTGGTTGAGCGGGTAGCCTGCGAAGGCTCTCCCGACGACGTAGATACTGTGGAGGATCTCGGACAATGGAGTTGAAAAATGAATTCCGAGTCGGTGTCCCCATTGAGCAAGCGTGGGGCACTTTGACAGATGTTGAGTACATAGCGCCCTGCATGCCTGGCGCGCAGCTGACTGAGATTGACGGTGAAGAATTCAAAGGTCAGGTAAAGGTCAAGGTTGGACCGATCACAGCCCAATATAAAGGCGTCGCTAAGTTCAAAGAAAAGGATGAGAGCCAATATCGATTGATACTGGATGCGAGTGGACGCGATACCCGCGGGGCTGGAAATGCAGCTGCTGAAGTGACTGCCGAAATGACCGCCGATGGCGATGGAACCAAGATCGTCATAACTACCGATCTGAAAGTCACGGGCAAAGTCGCTCAGTTTGGCCGAGGTGTAATGGCTGATGTTTCAGAAAAGCTGATCGGCCAGTTTGTTGAGAGTCTCGAACAAAAGCTTCTTGAGTCACATGAGCGTGAACAAGATTTAGAAAGTAAGTCTGAGGAAGACGACTCTTCGATGCTCGCTGAAGCCGCCGAGAACGACTCTGGGCCACGGAAGATCGATATGCCGGAGCCGGAACCTGTTGACCTGCTTGACACTGCTGGCGCGCCGCTCTTTAAACGGTTCGGCCCCTTTGCTCTAGTTGCTCTGGTGCTAGTTCTTCTGCGTCGCCGCAAGCGGTAGCAGCAGAGTCAATAGACCATGGTTATCGATGCTACGAAAGTGTCTTCGATCGCCCACCCGTCGCCGGCTGAGATCGAAAAGGTCGCTGCGTTACTGGGCCGGCGGCCCGAGGTCGACTTTGAAATCGTTGTCGTCGACAGCAACGGAGAACCTGTTGTAATTCGCAACGGACCAATCATGGAAGATGGCCGGCCGATGCCCACCCGTTATTGGCTTGTTGGTCGCGAACTGTCTCGCCTTGTTGGTCGACTCGAAGGGGATGGAGGGGTTCGATCCGCGGAACTAGCAGTGAATGCTGATGATTTGGCAGCAACCCATGACCGTTACGCAGCCGATCGGGACGCTCAGATTCCATCCGAACATTTGGGGCCACGGCCGACAGGTGGAGTTGGGGGCACGCGACGAGGAGTCAAATGCTTACATACCCACCTTGCCCACCATCTGGCACTAGGCGATGATCCTGTCGGCGAATGGGTTGTTCAACAGTTACAGGCGGCGAACCTTGCCTGATGAAGCGCCTGTTGCGATCTTGGACTTTGGGACTAACACAACCCGCCTTTTGATAACCAACGGTACCTCTATGAACGTACGAGCCCATCGGGTTACTGGACTAGGCCGAGGCTTAGGAAAGACAGGCCGACTTAACGAACAGGGAATAGGTCGTGTCTTAGATGTAGTTACTGAATTCGAGTCGCTTATCTCTGAGAACCGGGTTCAAAAAATTAGAGCAGTGGCGACAAGCGCTGCACGTGATGCGGTAAATCGAGATGACCTATTCATACCCGTCGCAGCAGCTTTGAATCATGAAGTTGAACTCCTATCAGGTGACGACGAAGCCCGTTATGGATTCTTGGGAGCAACGGCGGGTCTGGCACCAAGCAACGGACCGTTCCTCGTCGTTGATATCGGAGGAGGTTCTACTGAATTCTCATATGGAACTCATTCTGCAGAAATATCTCGATCTGTTGATATGGGGTCTGTTCGCTTTATGGAACAGTTCTTTGTCAACGATCCCCCCAAACCCGAAGAGTTAAGCGGAGCCATTCAGGTTGCTCGATTGCACCTAGACGACATAGACAGGGATCATGCAATCGTGGGGAAGGCAAGATCTCTTGTTGGCGTTGCCGGAACAATTACCACTATCGCGGCGGTAGAAATTGGGCTGGAGCCTTACGATCCGGCAATTATTGATGGCTTTGTGCTCACTCGAAAAGCTGCAGAAGATGTATTCAGAACTTTGGCGACCGAGTCGCTCGAGGCACGCAAACATAACCCTGGCCTAGAAGACGCTCGATCCGACGTAATCGTCGCGGGATGCTGCATTTTGGTAGCCATCATGCGACATTGGGAAATGGATGAGTGTCTGGTTCGCGAATCGGACCTGTTAGACGGATTGGCTTTCGAACTCTTAGAGGTTGAATAGAGGCAGCCTCAGCGGGCTAGTGTTCCAACTGTGAACGATCTACACACTCCGCGACTGCTGTTACGTGGTTTGCGACCGCACGATTTCACTCAATGGAGCGAAGTTCGGCGGCGGTGCGCGGATTGGTTGACTAAATGGGAACCTGAGGTAGTAGCTGGAGCTGCCGATCCGACACAAGACCCTGCCGCATTCGCGTCGCGATGCAACGCTAGAGACCGAGAACGTCAGTTAGGAACGGGGTTTGCGTGGTCCATGTGGCACCGAGGTCATTTCTGTGGAGAAATCAACGTCAACAACGTTGCTAGAGGAGCGTTTCAGAGCGGTCACGTTGGATACTGGGTCGACGAGCGGTGGGCTGGACGCGGATTTGTGCCTGAGGCGTTGGTGGCTGTCTTTGGGCATGCGTTCGATAGGGCGGGGCTGCATCGCCTCGAAATCTCAATCATTCCCAGAAATGAATCGAGTCTTCGAGTTGTAGAGAAACTCGGAATTCGTTATGAGGGTCTTGCTGAGGGCTATTTGAGAATCGCTGGAGTTTGGGAAGACCACATGCGGTTCGGCATCACTTCTGAGGAGTGGGAAGAGCGTCGTGAAGAACTTTGGCAGTTGATTTCTGACGTTGATGTAGGCGTCTAGAAATAACTTGCACCGCTGAGTTCACCAGGCCCCACCACCAGCAGCCTCTTCCAACCAACTTTGACCAAGTTGACAATCGCCGGCAATCGGACACCACCTACAAGACCCACTTGGCCGTCTTTCAGGCTGGACTTCTTTAAGCCGGAGTTGAAGTAACCGCCTAATGCTGTCACCTGTGCGCCTTATGGCTGAACGCAACAGGTCTTCGTCAACTGTCTCGACCTGAACTGTCCCCGCATCGACATAAAAACTTGCCAAGAGAGCAGGGGGAACTCCGACTACGAGCGTCTCTAATAAGGCGTAAAAACGTAAATCATCCAAGTGGTGAGGAACCGCTCGACCAGTTTTTAGCTCCAGGAGAACCCGGCCGGCAGTTAATTCGTTTGGCTGACCCACTGTGAGATCAAACCTGCCTTGCAATACGATTTGGCCTCTGTGGAGCAGAACTTTTCTGGGTAACTCGGTAGTTGGGGTCCAGGCGGGCCGAAGAGGCGGGAACGTGTCGAAGAAAGTCTGCAGCAGAGACGCAACATCGCTACGTAGCTCCGCCCTTTCGACGTCGCTCAAATCAGTTAGAAAGTTAGCCAAACCGTCACCGCGGTTGATGAGGCTTACGACTGCTTCGTCGACAAGCTCAGGCGCAGCTCTCGGAGGTGAAAGGTGTATGGAAAGTTCGACGCATTTGTGAAATATTTGGCCACGCGTCATGGGAAGCTTCCATTCGAACAGTTCAACTTGTTGGGCTTCGTAGAGGGCTTCACAGCTGGTGACTGCTTGTAGCTGGCGTTTAGATATCCACAAAGGTTCGTCAATTTGATCGACAAGATTGACAGTTTCTTTTTCTAACTCCAGCAAAATTTGAGCTCGGAGCGTTGATTTGTGAGTGATGCGCTCGTCGGCAGGTAATCGAATGAGATCTAGCGTTGCTTGTTGTGCAGGCGTGAGGGATGGGTCACTGAAGCTTGCCTCGTTGGAGAAGTTGCTGGTAGTGCCCACAGATCTACGGTAGCTCTGAGCGGCAGGCCTCGATTGACACTCAACGCATAAGTTAAATCACTAAACCGCCGCTAATGCTTATAACCGTGCCGGCGTCGTCTAGTTGATTGTCCTACCCCTAGTGGATTCTTAATTCGATGGAAATCGCGATCGATAAAGTCGACAAACCGAATTTTGACATACGCGCGTCTACAGACAACAGGCCAGGGTCTGTGTCAACAATTGAAAGCGCCCCGTCAGTCCGGTTTGCGATCGTGGCGAAGAGCATTGCTCAAGTCGTTGCTCGATGCGGTCTCGACGTTCCGGGATTCAAAAGCCCGCCACGTTCTGGCAATTTGGATCGAACCGTGCGTCGCCAGAGGTCCGGAAGCATTGTTGCCGTTCGCATAAAAGACAGACCTTTCGAAGCCGTGATTGCAGACATGATTGAGGGAGTAGTCCTTTGTAATGACATGTCAACAGAAAAGGCAGGAAAGCTTCGAAACCTGTTGTGGGATGCTGCGACGCAAACCGGCCAGCAACGAAAGCCAACATCGAGTGTTAAACGAACTGTGTTGGTTCATCACCCAACAGTCGACGATAATATCGAGGCCGCGTAACAAGGCGTGGCAACTGATCTTGGGACGTAGGCTTACACCGATATGTAAACCGGCCCGGGTGGCGGAAAGGCAGACGCAGAGGGCTTAAACCCCTCGGCTCCTAACGGGGCGTGTGGGTTCGAATCCCACTCCGGGCACTTCAAACAGCAGATGACCGCAACGATTCGGTCGTCTCTGAGCCGGGAAGCAGCAGGTTTTCCGCTGCTGAGACGCAACGATCTCTTAGGACGCGATTAAGTGGTGTCGGTATTAGATGTTTCTCTCCCAGTCGCACGATGGCGCCATTGAAGTGATCCACCTCAACTCTCTTTCTTTGGGAGGCGAGATCCTGCCAAGTACTCGGGTATGACCTTGTTGTTTCGGTAACGGCGGGTCTCGCTGGCCAAACGCCAGGTTCACGAAGGCGGGCAATTTGTTCCCGTAAGGTTCGTTTACCGACCATCCGAGCTGAAATCTCCGCGGCCTCCAATACGTCAGCAGCTTCTTCGTTCACATCGGCAATGAATTGACGGTCCCAAGGGTCACAGGAGGCCTCTTGAACTGACAGATCCGTTAAAGCTAAATACGCGTTGGCGAGATTCCTGACGAGTTTCCCCCATTTGCCATCAATAATTCGTTCATCAACCGAAGCGTCCATGCCTGACGCGTCTAGGTCTGACACCAAAGCTTCGGAGATCTCACCACTCCCTGAAGGCCAGCTACCTATTTCTAAGAGCTTCCCTCCCGAATGTCGAACAGTCCCGGGATGAGCGATTTCTGCACCGACCATGACAGTGCATCCGTAGGTTTTGTACCCCCTCGCTGAAAGCCACTCTTCGTTTGTGACCCCGTTTTGGCAACACACCACAGGTAAATCTCGGTATATCGACGAGTGCTGTTCCATAGCATCGAAAGTGTCATCAGTTTTCATTGCGAGCAAAATGACGGTGTGGTCATCCAAATCAAGTTCTTGGGCAGATGCTTCAGCTGGAAGATTCCAAGTCCCTTCGGTGTTCTGCGTCAGGGTTAAGCCTTGGGTCTGAAGAGCTTGAAGGTGGGGGCCTCGAGCAACTAATTGCACCTTGCGGCCGACGGAAGCGAGTCTGCTCGCGATAACACAGCCGATGCCGCCGGCGCCGTGGATTATGTAGTTAAGAGTTGTCATCCCCAGGACCCATTGCCGGCTGGTGCATTCCAGACCTCTGTGATTCGTCCGTTGCGAACAGTAAATATCTCTATACCGCAGATAGTTGATATTTCTCCGTCTTCGCTTACTAAATCTGCCTCGTATGCAGCAGCCACTGATTCTTGATCTTGAATGATCTTGCGATTGGTGAAGCTCATCGACCGAAATTGTTGATGGAATGAAGTGATGCGAAGCCTCGCCTCTTCAATAGTTAGAGCTAGACGGGTTCCATCGGGTTCGTGACGGATCATGGGATCAGCTACCAGCGTGTCTAAAGATGTGAGGTCACGCCGGTGGTAGACCTGTTCTGTGTATCGGTCGACTATCTCAGTTGGGCTCATTTTGGAATTAGTCACGGTCTTATGCTTTCAGAAGTGCGAGTGTTAGCGTCGGAGTATGCGGGCATGGAATACGAGACACCCCAACTTGATGGACGCGCATTATTGGTTGCAGCCGGCGGTTGACTGTGATGCGGGCATCGCTCAGTTGCATGCTGAAGCGCCTTTGGATTGGTTTGAAGAACCCCTGCCTGACAATCCTTACCTCCAGGCAGGGCCCGGATATTGGTGTGCTACGCGTCATGAGGATATAGCGACGATCTCCAGGAACCCCGACATATATAGCTCAGCGCAGGGAATCACGATCACCGACACCCCTCCGGAGTTTTTGGAGTTTTTTAGTTCGATGATCGCGATGGATGATCCGCGCCACGCCAGGTTGCGTCGCATTGTTTCGAAGGGATTCACTCCTCGCATGTTGACTGCCTTGGAGGACTCAGTGCAGGGCGTGGCTGCAGGCATCGTCGATGAAATTGCTGATAGGGGCCAGTGTGACTTTGTTACCGACGTTGCGGCTGCGCTACCACTCAAAATTGTTTGTGACCTTATGGGAGTGCCAGATTCCGCGTACGAAATGGTATTCAAAAATACAAACATAATTCTGGGTGTGGGAGATCCGGAATTCGCTCCAGAAGGCGTCGATTTTGTGACGGCGTTGCTTAACGCGGGGGCCGAGCTAGCTGAGTTAATGAATGAGGTGGCAGACGCGAAAAAAGGCGGAGATGGCACCGACTTAACGAGTGTGCTGGTGAATGCTGAGATCGAAGGTGACCATTTAGATCAGGCAGACTTGGCAAGCTTTTTCGTGTTGCTAGTCGTTGCAGGCAATGAGACAACTAGAAACGCGATCTCATGGGGGCTTAAATATCTGACTGACCACCCGGAACAGAGAGCTATTTGGGCGAATGACTTTGAGGGTGTTGCTCCCACTGCCGTTGACGAAATAATCAGACTTGCTAGTCCCGTCACCTATATGCGTCGGACGGTGACGAGGGACACCGTCTTGGCGGGTCAAGAGTTGTCCGAAGGAGACAAGGTGGCGATGTTCTATCTTGCCGCCAATCGCGACCCATCCATTTTCGATGACCCATATCATTTTGACGTGCGACGCAGCCCGAACTCTCAATGTGGTTTCGGTGGCCCGGGACCTCATTTCTGTTTGGGAGCCCATCTGGCTCGCCGCGAAATCACAGTGATGTTTCGAGAGCTTTTCGAGAGATTGCCAGACATAGCAGCGGTTGAGGAGCCGGATCCGCTTCAGTCCTCGTTCATCCATGGCGTTAAACACCTAAACGCGCAGTTCACCCCAACGAGGTCTGGCTAATGGCCCGAGCACAAGTCGGAGAAATGGAGCTTGAGTACGAGACCTTCGGATCAGCCGATGACCCTGCTCTTCTGCTTGTGATGGGGCTAGGCGCGCAGCTAATTCACTGGGATGCAAAGTTTTGCCAGATACTTGCTGACGGAGGCTTTCAAGTCGTCAGATTCGATAACCGAGATGCAGGCTTATCGACCAAGTTGGATGGGGTCGAAGTTGATTTCCTTGCTTTGGTCGCGGCCGCGCTTGAGGGTCAGGAGGTGTCGGGTACACCGTATGACCTTTCGGATATGGCCGATGATGCCTTTGGAATTCTGGACGATCTTGGGATAGAGAAGGCCCATATCGTTGGAGCTTCTCTTGGAGGCATGATTGCTCAGACCATGGCGGTTGAACGACCCAGTCGGGTGATGTCGCTTACATCGATCATGTCTTCTACCGGTACCCGAGAAATAATAGATATACCCGATGATTCACTTGCTCTTTTGTTGGCGCCAGCTCCGGCTGAAAGATCTGCGTATCTGGAATACTCAGCCCAATATGCGATTTGGTGCAGCAAGAAGTACTTCGACCCCGAACTGGCAAGGGAATATGCGGCGGCCGAGTACGACCGCAGTCACTATCCAGATGGTTCAGGTAGGCAAATCGCCGCAATGTTGGCTAGCGGAGACCGCGAGCCTGGTTTGGCGGAAATGAAGGTTCCGACCCTGGTGATTCATGGCCGGGACGATCAACTTATCTTGCCGCTATTAGGGGAACGAACGGCTGACGTTATTCCTGGGTCCAATTATTTGCTCGTAAGCGATATGGGTCATGACCTTCCTGAACCACTTTGGCCTGTTGTGGTTGATGCGATATTTAGCCATCTGAGAAACTCGGCCTCTCGAGACGACTAGGTTCTGAAATTCTTAAGGCAACTGGTTACGTTCTCTTCTTTTTGGTGGTTTGAGTCGCTTGTCGTAGAAGCTCTGACACGAGTTCAGAAGCGGCGGGGTTTACTAGATTGCTGTCTCGAGTGACGGCAACCAGTTCTCGCTTGAGAAGAGGCGCTTTTTGAACAGGGATGAGAGAAGCGGGAGGACGTTCTGCTTGGATGCGGGGGAGCACAGTCCAACCCATCCCTATCAGGACCATCTCACTAAGTACTTCTGGTTGGTTGGACTCAGCGACAACAGAAAACGCTGACCCCTTTGATCCAAGAGCCTCGCCGATTAGATCCCTGGTCAAAGAGCCTGTCGGAAAGGTCACCCAAGGTCCCCATTCCTCTGGTCCGGAAGGTCTTGCCCCGGGTGGAGCGTAAACATACAGATCTTCTTCCAACAGTGAAACAGTCAAGAAGTTTGGATCTTGGGGGGAGACGCAAACAGACAGATCTAGGTCGCCGCCGGCAAGTCCTTCTAGGAGGTGGCTAGAAGGACCCACAGTTACGTGCAGGTCTAACTGTGGCCGGTCGTTTCTGAAACTTCGCAAGGTCTCACCGAAATGGTCAACTGCTGCAGCGTCAATCATCCCGACACGGAGCTTGCCGGCGGAACCCGCGCGAATTCGATCACTCCAGCCGGAAAGATCACTCGTTAAAGCAAGTATCCGCCGAGCGTGTTCAGTGACCTCATCCGTGGAAGCTGCTGGCACTCGCCGCCGTCCGTTCCATGTGAACAATTCGATCCCTAATCGACGCTGAAGTTCAGCTAATCCCTGAGAAAGTGCAGATTGGCTTACACCAAGGGCTTTGGCAGCGCTAGCCCATGTGGTGCCTTCTTGAACGGCAACTAGATACTGCAGTTGGGTAATAGAAATTTCGGGAAGCGAGGAATGAGCGCGGGCCATTAGATCACCATTACAAAGATAAAGATTAGAATTACTTAACTTAAAGGTAGAAAAGTAATATAACACTTATGATTTGAGCATGACTACAGCCAATATCGCGCCCGCCAACGGAAAACTTGGTGTTCTCACCCCCGGAATGGGAGCCGTCGCCACGACCTTCATCGCCGGAGTGCTAGCCGCGAGGCAAGGCTTAGCTGCGCCGATCGGATCGGTATCGCAGATGGCTCACATTCGTCTCGGGAAGAAAGACGATGTTCGAAATCCATTAATAAGAGACTTCGTACCCCTAGCTGGACTTGACGACCTTGTTTTCGGGGGATGGGATCCGATCACTCCCAATGCGTTAGAAGGAGCTCAGGCTGCAGGAGTTCTAGAAGAACGAGACCTTGCTGCGATCTCGGGTGAGCTCGAAGGCATCGTCGCAATGGACGCAGTGTTCGACCAGAAATGGGTAAAGAAACTCGACGGAAATCGCGTTAAAGCATTGGACTCAAAATTGGATCAAGCTCAAGCTCTAATGGCGGACATCGAACAGTTCCGAACCGACAACGACTGTGACCGCCTGGTCATGGTGTGGTGTGGCTCTACCGAGGCATACCAAGAGGCAAGCACGACACACGAAACCCTCGAAGCATTTGAAGCAGGGCTCGAAGCAAACGATGAGAATATTTCGCCGAGTCAAATTTACGCATACGCGGCACTTATGAGCGATGTTCCCTTCGCTAACGGAGCGCCAAACCTGAGCGTCGACCTTCCATGCATGATTGAGTTAGCTGAGCGACGAGGCGTCCCAATTGCGGGTAAAGATTTCAAGACTGGTCAGACTTTGATGAAAACGCTTATAGCCCCTGGGCTTAAGGCGAGAATGCTCGGATTACGAGGTTGGTACAGCACCAACATTCTTGGTAATCGAGACGGAGAAGTACTTGACGATCCAGAGAACTTCAAAACGAAAGAAGTATCGAAACTAGGAGTCCTTGACACCATTCTGCAGCCAGAGGTTTACCCTGAGCTATACGGCAATATTGATCACGTAGTGCGAATCAACTACTACCCACCTCGCGGGGACAACAAAGAAGGCTGGGACAACATCGATATCTTCGGATGGCTCGGCTATCCGATGCAGATCAAAATTGACTTCTTGTGTCGTGATTCGATCCTCGCCGCACCGATAGTGCTTGACCTCGCTCTATTCCTGGATCTGGCCCAAAGAGCTGGCGAATCAGGTGTTCAGGAATGGTTGTCGTTTTACCTGAAAGCACCGCAATCAGGCAATGCGTCAGGCCCTGAACATGACATCTTCATTCAGCAGACGAAACTAAAAAACACGCTTCGCGAGTGGATGGGGGAGGAACCCGTTACCCATTCTGAAGCTGGATAAATATTGCCAACAGTCGAGACTGTAGCTCGTACTACTTTTTTTTCAGACGAAGTTCGTCGCTTTTCCGGAGTTCATTGAGCATCGAACGTAAGAGGCTCTCATGGTCGGGGTCAGTAACCGGAATGCTGAACTCGATGCGATCGATCAAGCTGCCGAATCGTGCGTTCAATAGGGAAGCAATATTCTCGTAAGTCCCGACGGTGGCAATCGTGTGGAACATCTCGTCATCGACCAACGCTGGAATCTCATCCCACCTTTGTTCTCGAGATAGGGATGCTGCCCGGTCGACGTGGTCACCCCAACCATGAACTTCGAATGCTGCTTTATAGGCCGGCGTAGATAGATAAAATCCCACTCGCGCCCGAACGCTTTCAGCAACAGTTTCCAGGGTGGCCTCATCTTGGGCTGTTGCCACTAATGGCTTCATGCACCAGTCAATGGTCTTGGGGTTTCGCTGAGTTCTGGCAGCGCCCCGCTCCACCGCAGGAACCATTACTTCTTCGATGAACTTCGGCGAACAAACGGGGTGCAATCGTATCCCGTCCGCAACTTCGCCAACCACTCCACACATATTGGTGTTGATAGCGGAAATATGAACAGGAATTTCTGGATGATCGATGGGTCCAGGATCAAAGAGCGGAACCATCAAATCCAGTTTGTAGTGATCCCCGTCATGGTTAAGCGGCTCTCGATGTTGCCAACAGCGCCACACAGCTTTCATCGCCAGGATGTAATCGCGCATGCGTGGCGCAGGAGCCGTCCATTCCATGCCGTACCTGCGTCGAATGTGACCACGTACTTGTGAGCCCAATCCCAGGATGAGCCGTCCTTGTGATGCTTTTTGAAGTGTCCAAGCCGACATAGCTGTAATAGTCGGCGATCGCGGGAACGCCATTGCGACTGATGTCGCAAGATCTAGCTGTTCCGTATTTACCGACGCGAGCGCAAGCTGTTGATATGGATCATCCTTGCATTCCTCAACAGCTAGACCGTCATAGCCCAGGCTTTCGATCTGAGCGGCTCCCTCAGCAATGGTTCGAACGTCAAGTGGGGTGTCAGGTTCTCGAAGTCCTGGATCTACTTTGCCAAGAGGAAGCATTGTTTCGGATCTCAATTTCAGATCTCCAATCGCAATTCGCGGTCTTCAAGATAAGCGTTTAACTGTTCGACAAAGACATCATCGCCGCGTCTCATTATCCCGGACCCTGCCCCCGCAAGATGAGATGTGAGAGTCAAACCAGGGTGACTCCAGAGCGGGCTAGAGGCATCCAATGGTTCTCTTTCGAAAACATCAAGGATCGCCCGCTCTGGGCCGGACGAATCTAAAGCCTCCAACAGGTCACCAGTATTTACGACGGGCCCTCTTGAAATATTCACAAGAATCGAATTGGTCTTCATTTGATTCAAGAAATCCTTATCTATCAAGCCACGCGTCTCATCGGTCAACGGACAGGCAATAACAACCACGTCCGCATAAGGCAACACATCAGTCAGTTCATCCATGGTGATCATGCGATCAGCTCTAGCGTCTTCCACCTTGGTTCTGCGAGCTCCGACTATCTCAACCCCGAATGGTCGCGCTCGTTTTGCGATTTCGGCACCTATCGAACCGAACCCAACAACCAACCATGTCGCTCCATTTATTTCGGTCCAACCTTTCTGAACCCATCGCGCTTTACGCTGGTCGTCGCTTCGTTGAGGCCATCCGTGAATGACGTTCATTATCGATGCCATCACGTATTCGGCAACTCCAGCGTTAGGAGAGTCACTATTGCTGAGACGGATTCCTGACGAAAGAATTTTTTGTAACGGTGGAGCATCTGTCCCGGCAAGACAAGATTGCACCCACTGAACAGTTCCTGGTTCAAGCACAGCATCTACGAAGGAAACAAAATCTCCACCGGGCATACCAGTCGACTTTCCAGAGAGCATCAGGTCAATAGGTATCCATGCAACCTCTGGCTGGTAGTCAGACCCAGTCACCTGAGATCCATCTGGCCAAGTGACACCTGAAGATGACCAGCAAACTACATCGACTTCATGAGAAGAAGTCTCGAGACGCGATTTAATTCGCTCATAGGCCATTAGAGGAATGAGAACCTGACGCTTAGACATAGTCGATCAGCGTAGGGTGCTAGCCGTGCCGCTGTCCGATGATTCACAGATTTCGTCGACGCCCGCGAGCACAGCTTTGTTAGTAGCTGTTTTGATGCTGACAATGGCATTAGGTGCCTTCCCAATCGTAGGAACAGCGGTCGTCGCCACGGCTCTTGCCGATGACCTTGGAATGTCTCTCACCCTTTTTGGAGCTGGGGTGGCAGTGAACACGCTTTTCGGTGCCGTCTTTGCACCAATATCAGGCCGATTCAGCGATCGCCATGGGGGTAAATGGTCGTGCGTTCTCGTCCTGATCTCTTCAGGGTTTGGTTTGGTGATTGTTGCTCTCGCAGGTTCACCTTTGGTGCTCATATTGGGTCTTTTGGTGTCGAGTTATGGCCAAGGAGCTTGTAATCCAGCCACCAACAAACTTGTGGCTGAAAGAGCAGCTCCTGGCCGTCGAGGGACGATGACGGGCATCAAGCAGTCGGGTGTTCAACTAGGCATTCTCCTTGGGGGATTTACCCTCCCCGCATTAAGTATTTGGCTTAATTGGCGACTTGCCATAGGTCTGTACGCAGCGGTGGCTTTACTGTCAGCAATTGTCGCTGCCACCGCACTTCCAGATAGCTGTGAGCCGGTAGTCAAAAATGGCAGCGAGGTCGAAGCTTCAAAAACGGTGGCATTGCCTCGTTCGGTTTCTCTCTTGGCCCTATATGCCCTTTGCATGGGGTGCGTTGTCGGGGGAGTGGGTCGTTACATTGTTCTGTTTGCAGAAAACGCGTTGTCCATGTCAAACGTTAAAGCTGGGTTAGTAGCCGGTCTTCCGGGAGGCCTTGCTATAGGCACACGAATTATTTGGGCTCACCTGGCTGAACACCGGATAGCGCCTCCCCGAGCATTAGCTATTCAATCTGTTCTTACAGCTCTTGTCATGTTGATGCTGTGGAGCGCGGTCACAGTTGGTTCATGGATTATGTGGCCCGTGGCGGTCCTTTCTGCGCTAGGTCTCAATGCCTGGAATGCGGTAGCGATGCTCTCCGTAATCATTGGAGTGCCACGACATCAGTCCGGTCGGGCAAGTGGCAGAGTCGTGATGGGATTCATGGCAGGGCTTACCGCTGGCGGATTCTTCACAGGCCTCATAGCGGACATAACCGGTGGTTATGAGGCTGCCTGGGCGGTTCTGTTCCTTTTGTCGCTCGTGGCGACATTCTTTGCCTGGCGAAGCAGCAAGGAATAGTGTCTAAAGCCGTCTCCTCAAAGATGAAACCTTGCGACAGGATGGCTGGCAGGAAGTCGATCCTCTCCGAAGAGCTTTTTCCTCAGACTGCCGTCGACGTAGTCACGTTGAGCTAGGCCGCGCTCTTGCAAGATCGGGACAACTCCTTCGACGAAGTCAATGAAAGTGCCTGGCGTCACGGTGTATGCCAGGTTGAAGCCGTCTATCCCGCTGTTAAACCGGCGTTCCAGTTCGTCGGCAACCTGTTCAGCAGAACCCGTGAGCCAAGCTCCAGCCAAATTGCTTTTGATCAAATCGCCCATAGTTCGCGTCCCTGGGGGAGCTGAATCCAGCAGATTTTTTATGAAACCCTGAACCCGTTCCGTTCGAAAATTTTCTAGTGGTTCATCCGGATCAATTTCGCCTAGGTCAGCGCCAATATTTCCGCTGATGTGAGCTAACCCTGCTTCTATGGAAAGACTTTGTTCGTATTCCTCGCGTTTCGCTAAAGCTTCGGCTTCGGTGCCCCCCACAATGGGAGCGACACCACCAATCAACTTGATATCAGAGCGAGACCTTCCATTGGCACGTGCGCGTTGTTGAAGATCAGTCTCCAATGCCTGACCACTCCGAGAAGAGCCAACAACGAATACGCACTCAGCATGTCGCGCTGCGAATGCTCTCCCGCGTTCTGACATTCCGGCTTGAAAGAGCACCGGTGTTCTCTGGGTCGATGGTGCTGAGAGGTGAGGCCCGGCAACATCGAAATACTGACCGTGGTGGTTTATCTCTCTAACTCGATCAGGGTCGACGTAAATGCGTTCCTCACGGTTGTCGACAACAGCATCATCGGCCCAACTCCCTTCCAGGAGCTTGTAAATCACTTCTAAATACTCTTCTGCTATCGCGTAACGATCTTCGTGGGGAGGTAAGCCATCGAAACCCAAATTGCTCCCCGCATTGGGTAGATACGAAGTAACTACGTTCCAAGCGATACGACCGCTAGTTAGGTGATCCAAAGTAGAAAGCTGCCGGGCAAAGGTGAACGGATGCGCCTGTAACACCGAACTGGTAAATGCAAAACCAAGATTTTCGGTCACCGAAGCCATAGCTGGAATGAGAAGCATCGGGTCGTTGACTGGCACCTGCATAGCTTCTTGAAAAGAAGTGTCTGACCCACCCTTGTAGTTGTCGTACAGGCCAAGAACATCCGCTAAAAAAATTGTGTCAAAACAGCCACTCTCAGCTATACGGGCTAATTCCATCCACGGATCCAGAGAGTTAAATTCAGTCTGCCGAGTGTCATCTCGAGTCCACATGCCCTGCTGGATGTGACTCACGCAGTTCATGGAGAACGCGTTTAAGATCATTCGCCTCGGCCGTGAGCATTCATCCATGAAGCGCAGTCTCGCAGCAAAGCGTCGTTGGCGCCCTGAAGCTGCAAGAATCATTGCATGGACGCAGCAACATTTTCCCAGCATCTCGACACAATCGAAGAGCAGGGCTACTGCATAATCGAAAATGCCATAGAGCCAAGCCTGCTCGATGAGGTCCGAACATCTGTGTCGCGGTTGGAGGGTGAGTTGGATATCCAACCGCGGGGGAACCGAGCTGAGGGCTTTGCCACGAAACGGATGTACAACCTATTGGGGAAAGACCGAGTGTTTTGGAACCTGCCTGTGCATTCCAACGTCCTTCCATTCGCAGAACGGCTGCTGGATGAAGAATGCCTTTTATCTGGTACTACATGCATGAACATAGGACCGGGGGAAGTTCACCAGGGACTGCATAGTGATGATGGATTGGTGAATGTCCAAAGGCCCAGAATTCCGTTCATGGTTACGACCATTTGGGCCTTTAGCGACTTCACCGCCGACAACGGAGCAACGCGAATTGTTCCAGGTTCTCATAAATTTGATCACGAACCCCGCAAAGGTCAGCAAGTCGAACACGTACCCGCAGAAATGGAGGCAGGTTCAGTATTAATAGTCAATGGTGGAACTTGGCACTGCGGGGGAGCAAACAGCACCGAAAGTGATTGGCGACTGGGTATTAGCGTCCAATACTGCCAGGGGTATCTGCGTCAACAACAGAACCAGTACTACAGCCTCTCTCGTGAAGACGTGAGAGCGATGCCTGAAAGATTGGCAGCTCTTTGCGGATTTACGCTCTACAAGGGAATCATGGGGCACGTAGATGGAGCTAGTCCCGGAAGATTTCTAGGCGCAACCCGTGCAGATGAAATCGCATACGCAGCCATGAGGACAAAGAACGGAGTTGCCGAAAGTTAAGCAACACTAGGCATTCCCGATCTAGGTTCAAGCTATGGAAATTAAGGACCGAGTAGCAGTCATTACTGGCGGCGGCGGCGGTATTGGATCCGCCACTGCCCGTAAATGGATATCTGAAGGAGCGCGGGGAGTCGTAGTAGCTGATTACAACGCCGAAGCAGCACTTTCAGTCGCAGCAGAATTGGGTTGTGTCGGTGTTGGGCTCGACGTTACCGATGAAGAAGCCGTAACTCAGCTGGTTGAAGAGACCGAAACAACGATTGGACCGGTGGACATCTTTTTCTCTAACGCTGGGGCAGGAGCAGAAGGCGGTGTAGAAGCTTCGAATGAGGCATGGCAATCGCAGTGGGAGTTGCACGTGATGTCACATGTATATGCAGCACGCGCCGTCGTGCCTTCGATGACGGCACGCGGCGAGGGCTACCTAGTCCACACAGCCAGTGCTGCTGGCCTTCTTGCAGCCGTCGGTTCAGCGCCCTACTCGGTCACGAAGGCGGCGTGTATCAAACTGGCTGAAACGCTGGCAATCACCCACGGTGACGACGGCATACGAGTTTCAGTCTTGTGCCCTCAGGGAGTGAACACTGCGATGGCGCCGCGACAACTTGGCGATGGCGGAACTGATGGGATAGTAGAAGCAGACTTTGTTGCGGACAAGATCACAGAAGCGCTGAGAAACGAAGAGTTTCTGATCCTGTCACACCCCGAAGTGCAAACCTATACGGAACGTAAAGCATCGGATCCGGATCGATGGCTCAAGGGCATGCGTCGTCTTCGTAGGAGATCAATGGATCTCCTTGAGGGCGCGTGAACCGTAATAACCGAGCTGACCTGAAATCTACGCAGGCCTCCAACAGGGTCACGGTCGTCCTAGTCGTCCTAACTGCATTGTTGATCGGTCTCAACTACACAGTGATGAAGTGGGCGCTGGACCACACCACACCTTTGGCCCTAGCCGCTCTTCGAACAACTGTTGGCGCTCCGGTCCTTCTAGTCGTCGCGTTTGTTCGCGGAGAACGGCTCCCACGGACTCGACAGCAATGGTTAGCGGTCTGGTGGATCTCGCTTTCTATCACCACCATTTCTAGCGGGTTTCTAGTGCTAGGAATTTCGCGTTTGTCGCCAGGCTTGTCAGCGATGTTGTCAGCAACGATGCCGCTTTTTACCGCAATTATCGCTGTCCTAGTTATCGCTGAATTTCCAGGTCGACGAGGCTATTTCGGCCTGCTAATTGGCCTCCT
>Ga0208408_1000237_pt1 | contig 38451 bp, 32 predicted proteins | sample ETNtaG_4_FD_185776 | JGI IMG/M metagenome (GOLD analysis project Ga0208408, IMG submission 185776) | Marine microbial and viral communities from oxygen minimum zone, Eastern Pacific Ocean - ETNP201406SV67 (SPAdes) (version 2) | ecosystem: Environmental > Aquatic > Marine > Oceanic ... | reverse complement strand
TATTTCATTTGCAGGTGTGTTAAAAGGAAATCTCGAAACAGCTATGTTAAGCGGGAACAGAATCTTTTTCTTTGGGGGAGACATCTCCCCCGCTCTTCTCGCGGTTGGGTTTATCGTAAGACTAAATGTTGCCGTGCTTATTTTTATTGGAGGATTTCTAGGCTGGCTTGTTGGGATACCGTTAATAGGTCATGGACTAGAGCACGCTGCAGACCCTGTCGAAGGGGCATGGGAATTGTGGTCAACTAAAATAAGGTATGTAGGTGTCGGGGCAATGGTCGTAGGCGGGATATCATCAATTTTTAGAGTGCGAAAAGGGTTGGTAGATGCGATAAATGTATTACGCGATAGTCAAATAAGTATAAACCAAAGTGATATTCCTTCCAACCAAAGAGATATCCCTGCAAAAGCTATTAATATTTTTTCTGCGATCGCAGTGGTGCTTGTAGGTGGTGTCTATTACTATATCACAAATGATTTAGCTATCACAGTGGTAACAACTGTTATCATGATTATCATGGCATTCTTTTTTACTGCTGTTGCGTCTTATATTGTTGGTCTGGTTGGAAACTCTAACTCACCAGTATCAGGAATGACAATCACAGCCGTATTGTTCACCGGGGGGCTTCTCTATATATTTGGTTTTTCCGGTACAGAGGGAATGCTCGCAACTCTTGGTGTAGCCGCGATCGTATGCTGTGCTGCCTGTACATCAGGAGATGTGTGTAATGACTTAAAAACAGGACAGATTGTTGGCGCCAGTCCTTATAAACAACAGATAATGCAGATAGCAGGTGTCGCAGTGGCCTCTCTTGTCATGGCCCCAATCATGCAACTTCTTCATGAAACCACCCCTGGCGGTATAGGTGGCAGAGAACTGGCAGCGCCCCAGGCTGGGCTTTTTGCAAGCCTTGCTAACGGGTTCTTTGGTGATGGGGTCTTGCCCTGGAATATGGTGGCGATTGGATCAGCATTAGGTGTCATTATTCTTATTGGAGACTCATTTTTAGAATCAAAAAATAGTACATTTCGTCTTCATTTAATGCCTGTTGCAGTCGGAATGTATCTCCCCTTTGGGCTCTCTACTCCTATATTAATAGGCGGACTCCTTGCTCACTTTATTCTAGCAGACGATAATTCTGGGGAAGACTCTGATAGCGTCTTGCAAAAGGGCGTTCTTTTGTCATCAGGCTTAATAGCCGGTGAGTCGTTAATGGGAATCATATTGGCTTTTGTTGCAGGAGCGGGGATACAAAGCCTCAGTCCCAGTCTCAATCCAAATCTAGTAACCGGACTCACCTTACTAGCCGCGGTGGGAACTATTTGGTGGTTATATAATGGTGCAAAATCAAAAAATAAAATAATTATATAAGAATGAAGGAGTATTAATTATAAGCTTACTCAATCACTATTTCATCACAAAATAACCATGTTTTTTCACCAGCGCCGACATGCCATTCTGGACAGATTCTTTGGTTCTTTGCTTTTACCTTAACATATCTAGCTTGAGTTTTTAAACCAAGAGCTTCAACCAAATATCTATTTGGTTCGCCATTTTTTTTCCCATTTTTCACATTAATTTTCTGACCAAGCTCAAATGATATTCCATCATTGGAAAAAGAAAAAGATACCTCAGTGGGAAGGAAGATCCAAGAGTCATGGGATTCTAAAAACCCAATAGAGACCTTATTTAATTGGTCAACTTTTTCAAGGTCAATTATTACATCCAGGTCATTCTTTTCCCAGCCCTGCCAGAAACCATCATTATAGACTTTTGTCCCGGTAATCCCATCTACAAGAGTTATGGCTCCTGTACCGGCATATCTCTTTTTGTACATGTTATTATACTTTACCTTTTTTCCCATTGCCTTATGCGCAAAAATAGTTTTCTCAGATATTAAACCCGCTTGTTCTTCATTGATAAATAACGCAGCCTTTATTGTTGTGGTTTGGTTAATCATAATTGGCCCTGAAAATGCTGTGGAGTCTATAGTGGGGTCCTTACCGTTAGTTGTAAAACGAATGGTTTTATCGGGTTTTTCAGAGGTAAGATTTATATAAAAACCTTTGTCCCTAGATTTAAATTCTGGCTGGATAGAAACAGTAAAAGAACCCGGTGCATAGGCCCAGTCTAATTGATCAAAACGTTTTTCTATTTCGATTAATCGGTAGTAAAAATTCTCAAATGTATACGATCCGCTGCCGGTCCAAAGGACCTCTGACAGGGCTGCCATTCTAGGTAATACCCGATATTGGGCCAGGTCTGGAGTTTGTACGTACTCTGTCCATAGATTCCCCTGCCCCCCTAGAATATAGTTGGATTGATTTTTTGATAGCTCTTCCGGAATCGGGTCAAACGAATATACTTTTTTTAGTGTGGTATATCCTCCAAAAGCATCAGAAGAAAATTCTGGAGCAGCCTGGTGGTGATCAAAGTAACAGTGTGAAGTGGGACACATTATAACATCATGCCCTGCTCGTGCAGATTCTATGCCTCCATGGACACCACGCCAGCTCATAACGGTTGCTGAGGGCGCAAGTCCGCCTTCAAGGATCTCATCCCAGCCTATCAATTTTTTGTTATTTTTTATTATAAATTTTTCAATACGCTTAATAAACCAACTCTGAAGTTCGTGTTCATCTTTTAATCCCTCCTCGTTTATCCGCTTTTGGCATAACGGGCAGGTTTTCCAGTACGTCTTTTCAGCCTCATCTCCACCAATATGAATGTAATCCCCAGGAAAAAGCTCTATAATTTCTCCCAGGATATTTTCAAGAAAAGTAAAGACATCATCATTGCCAGCGCAGAAAATATCAACATTAGGCCAGTATGAACCGGGGTTTACGGGGATAATATTTTTATTACAAGAGAGCTCTGGATAAGCAGCAAATACCTCTGAAGTGTGCCCAGGCATTTCAATCTCAGGAATAACTGTAATATTTCTTTCAGAAGCATATTGCTCCACCTCTTTAATTTCATCTTGTGTGTAAAACCCTCCATACGTGGGGCTTTCATTTGGTTTTATGGGAGACCCTTCTTTCCATGGATCGTGCCTTCTGTCAACTCTCCATGCAGATTTATCAGTAAGGCCAGGATATTTTTTTATCTCGATACGCCAGCCATTGTCGTCCGTTAGGTGCCAGTGGAAAACATTCATTTTATGAAATGCTATCATATCAATATATGTTTTAATAAAGCCGACATCAAAAAAATGCCTAGAAACATCTAGATGCATTCCTCTATATGCAAACCTAGGTGCGTCCTTAATTTCACAATTAGGTATCGTGGTTATTTCTGGTTTTTTACGTTTTTCTAAACTTGGGTCACACATTTGTCTGAAGGTTTGAAAACCATAAAATAAGCCTGATGCCGTAGAAGCCCTTAGATATATAGCATCATTTTTCCCAATTACTAAACTATAGCCCTCATTATCTATTTGATATGACGTTTCTAATTCAATGTGTAGTTGGTTTTCTTGGCCCTCTTTTATCGAACATATACTAATGTGTCCGATTGGTTTTAAATAACCCTGGAATAATTTTGCGCAGTTTTTCTCACCCTTAGAATTATTTTTCAATACAATAGATGATATTAATTGAATGTCAAACTCACCAGGGAAGTTTTTAATAGATGATGGCATTGGGATTAAATTAGGATCGGACATAGGTGAGGCCTAGACTATTAGAATTTTAGATAATAATTAAAATAGTTATTTTTTGCTATTTTTATGATAATTCTTATACTCAGGATCATTAAGAACAAAGCCTATTAAATAATGAACCAGCGGCCGGCTGTCTTTCAGCGTCAGTATGAGCTCATCCAGAGTAAACCACTTGCACTTTGTGATGCCTTCTTTTTTTTCAGGGATCAGTTTCTTTTTAAGGTCACCTGAGTATTGTATTAAGAACCAGAATGTTTCTTTAACCACTATGATGCCATTAATCTTATTGTGATGATAGGTTGGTATAAGAGGTTTAATAATATTTAAGTGTTTTTTCTTAATCCCTGTTTCTTCACTAATCTCTCTGATGGCTGTCTTTTTTCTATTGGCTCTTTTTTTTAATCTTCCTTTTGGAAACTCCCACCGGCCATTTTTCTTGATAAATAAAATTTTTTTTCCGCGGACTACCACGCCCCCAGCTGCTCTAATTATATCAGACATTTATGTGCTCCCTTTCAACCGGTATAATAATTCATACTGTTCTTTTGTGAGGTCTTTAAATTTTACACCATCAATCTCTATATCATACTCAGGAATTTCTTTTGACCATTTTTTATCCTTAAGTATTTTTTTACCAGGATACTCCAAACTAAATAAAACATAGCGCATGGCGTTTAGCCTGGCGATCATTTTATTATCAGAGTTGATTACAACCCAGGGGTTATCATTGGTGTCGCTATTAGAAAACACTTGCTCCTTGTAATGTGTGAATAGGTCCCACTCTTTGGCTGCGTTGAGATCGTTCGCACTTAGTTTCCAATATTTAAGTGGGCTCTTTTGCCGAAAAACAAACCGTTGTTGTTGGTTTTCTTTTGAAACAGACAGATAAAACTTAATAAGCAAGAGGCCATTTTTTATATGTTTTTTCTCCCACTTATTTACATTTTTCATAAAATATTTATATTGTCTTTCGGTACAATATCCCATTGCTGGTTGAATAAGTCCCCTGGTGTACCAAGAACGATCAAAAAATACAATCTCTCCCTTTTTGGGCAAGAGCCTGTCATAGGTTTTAAACCACATTCTGTTTTGTGTTGCTGTAGGGACACCAAGCTCAACAACTCTCATTGTCTTTGGAATAAGGTTCTCAATAAACCTTTTTATGGTCGCCCCTTTTCCAGCTGCGTCTCTGCCTTCAAGCACAATAGCTAGGGTCTGTCCAGAGTCTATGACCCACTCTTGTAGTTTTAGAAGTTCAATCTGTAGCCTTCGTTTTTCCTTCTGATAGCTCTTTAGTGTCAACTCCTTATAGCTGGTTCTATTATAAATAATCATGTGTTTATTTTTTTTATAATCTAATAATAAATAGTCAATATCTTTGCTTTAACTGTCACACTTTTATTTTTACCAATAAATTGTGTCACTAAATTTCATTCCTTTTACAAAGAACATTTAGGATATTTTATTATCATGGCAATAAATATTGGGGTAATTCAGTTTCCCGGATCAAACACAGAGAGAGAAACAGGGCTTGCGATTAAACGCTCAAGCATGAGGCCTGTTGAAGTGCTGTGGAATGCTACCTCTGAGAAAGTGAAAAGATGCGATGGGTACATCATCACAGGTGGTTTCTCATTTGAGGACAGATCTCGAGCAGGCGTTGTTGCGTCGCTTGATCCGATAATAGGCATACTAAAAGAGGAAGCAGAAAAAGGAAAACCCATCTTTGGTATCTGTAATGGTGCCCAGATATTAGTCGAGTCAGGACTGGTCCCCGGCACAGAGAAAAATCAAACATCAATCGCTCTCACAGATAATAAGCGGATTCAAAACGATCACGTAGTTGGAACAGGATATTATAATGCCTGGGCAGACTTAAAAATTTCTGTGCCACCAGAAAGCACTGCTTTCACGCGGCATCTTAATTCTGGAGAAATTATTCATATCCCCTTTGCACACGCAGAGGGAAGATTTATTATCCCAGATAAACTTTTAAACGAGTTAATTAACAATAACCAAACCGTGTTTAGGTATTGTGATAATAGCGGGGAAATCTCAAGCCAGTTTCCAATAAACCCAAATGGCTCAGACTATAACCTGGCCGCAGTTTCTAACTCTGAGGGGAACGTTCTGGCGATGATGCCGCACCCTGAAAGAACTAAACTAGGCGACAAGCTATTTTCATCTATGAGAGAGTTTATACAGCAGGGCACACCAACAAATAACAATAAAATATCGTATGTGCCTGAAAAAAATACTATCGATTATTATACGCCTAATGACAGTGCTTCCGAGTGGGTCATTGACATGGTCATAACAGACAATGAGGCAGCGACGGTGCAAACTGCACTGCAAAGAATAGGGCTAGATGTAACAGTTACTAGACAACAACATTGGGAAATCACAACCTCGGGAGACCCAAAAAATAGTTTAAAGAAAATTGAAGAAACCGGGGAGCTGTTTAATTCTAACAAAGAATATATCAGTGAAATCAATACAAAAAAGAACAGCACCTCCTTTCTTGTTAGACAAAAAGAAGATGTACACAGCCAGGCAAAGTTTGAATCTATAAGAGAAAGATTCAGTATTAATGAGCTTGTTAAACTTAAGCGCGGCGTAATCTGGAACATCTGTATAAAAAGCACTAACTTCGAATCCGTTTTAAACAGCATTATAGACACAAACATACTTTTTAATCCATTATCGCATGAATGTTTTAGAATCAGTTAGTCAATATAAAGATCGTATTTCTGTTGAGCTTGGCAACACATTAACAGAGACAGAGCTAGGCTCAATCAAAAAGAACACTGGCAAGGTAAGAGACCAATACGATTTAGTAGCCTCGCTTGCTCTGATTACAACAGACAGACAAAGCGCTTTTGACCGCGTTCTTGCCTCGATCCCATTTAAAGGGCAGGTGTTAAACCTCACAAGCGCCTGGTGGTTTGACCAGACAAAACATATTATAGACAATCACATAATAAGCGTGGCAGACCCGAACGTTATTATTGCTAAAAAGTGTAAGGTGTTTCCTATTGAATTTGTTGTTCGCGGTTTTATCACTGGCAGCACTAGCACCTCACTCTGGACGGTTTATAATAATGGTGACCGTGAATACTGTGGAAACTCGCTTCCTGAGGGATTGAAAAAGAATGAGACACTCAAAAGCAATATGCTAACCCCGACAACAAAAGAAGAACACCATGACAGGCCCATATCCCCTAAAGAAATTGTCAGTGAAGGTTGGATGACCCAAGAAGATTGGGACTATTGCAGTCAAAAAGCTTTAGATCTCTTTAAGTTCGGACAAAAAAAAGCAAAAGAGAATGGGATGATATTGGTGGACACCAAATATGAGATGGGGAGAGATGAAAATGGCAATATCCTCCTTATAGATGAAATACATACCCCTGATAGTAGCCGATACTGGATCGCAGACACATACGAAGAAAGAATGTCTAATGGTCAGGAGCCACAAAACATTGATAAAGAGTTTCTAAGACTGTGGTTCGTTGACAACTGTGACCCGTATAATGATAAAGAGCTCCCCCCTGCTCCCGATGAGCTAGTGGTTGAACTATCCAGTAGGTATATTTATCTCTACGAGACCATTACCGGAAGCATGTTCCCATTTCCTGACAGAGAGAAGTCTGTTCAAGAAAGAATAAAAGAAAACCTGAAAGACTACATAAAATGAAAACAATAATTATTATGGGCTCAACATCCGATGAGCCACACGCAAAAAAAATAACAGACAAGCTTGATGAGTATGGTATTACATGGGAACAACACGCAGCCTCTGCACACAAACAACCTCTAAAAGTTTTAGAGATCCTAGAAGCAAATAAAAACGAAAAAAACATCGTTTATATCACAATCGCAGGTAGGTCTAATGCTCTATCAGGGTTTGTAGCTGCCAACTCTGATTTCCCAACAATTGGATGTCCTCCCTTTTCTGATAAATCAGATATGCTAGTAAATATTCATTCCACACTCCAGATGCCAAGCCAGACCCCGGTACTAACAGTTATAGACCCAGGAAATTGTGCACTAGCTGTCAAAAGAATTTTTGGTGTCTGACCCCCTAAAAAATATATCTCCACTTGATGGGAGATACTCAAAAAGCATTGAAAGTCTTTCTGATTATTTTTCTGAATCTGCCCTAATTAAATATAGAACCATGGTTGAGATTGAATATCTCATATCGCTCTCAGAACAAAAAGAAGTAAAAGAGCTTGAGCCTATGTCAGAAACAGACAAACAAAAACTCAGGAAAATATATAAATCATTTAGCCTTGTAGATGCGAAGCGAGTTAAGGCAATAGAGGTGGCCACCAATCACGATGTAAAAGCAGTGGAATACTATATCAGAGAGAGACTGGAAAAGATGAATAAAAAACGGATGTTTCCATGGATACACTTTGCGCTAACATCGGAAGATATAAATAATTTATCGTACTCTCTGATGTGGCAAGATGCACTGAAAATCCAATTTATTCCTGTGCTTCATGAGGTAATAAAAAAATTAAATTCTATTGCCAAACAATTTTCAACAACACCTATGTTATCTCTTACACATGGACAGTCTGCCACACCAACAACATTTGGGAAAGAGATCTCGGTATTTGTCCATCGGCTTAGCAGACAGCATGACCAAATCAAGAAACAAAAGCTTCAAGGAAAATTTGGCGGTGCAACCGGAACCTGGGCAGCTCACTATGTTGCATATCCAAAAAAAGATTGGCTACAGTTTTCCAAAAAATTTATTACCTCTCTTGGTTTAGATCCGAATCTAGTAACGACACAGGTCGAGCCTCATGATTCTGTTGTTGAGAGCTATCACTCTATCATAAGAGTAAATAATATTTTGATCGATCTTTGTAGAGACATTTGGTCCTATGTAAGCAGGGGAATACTAAGACAAAAAAGGGTCCCCGGAGAGATAGGATCTTCTACCATGCCTCATAAAATAAATCCAATCCAGTTTGAGAACGCGGAAGGGAATTTGGGGCTAGCGGTCTCTATTTTATCCCACCTTTCAAATAAACTGCCGATATCAAGAATGCAGCGAGACCTGACAGATAGCACAACACTCAGAAATCAGGGAATAGCAATGGGCTACGGCTACCTTGCTTGTAAAAACATACTAAAAGGATTAAGAAGAATTACCATAAACAAAACAGAAATGAAAAAAGAACTAAATACTCATTGGGAGGTCTTGGCCGAAGCTGTACAAACTATTTTACGTAAGTCCGGATCGGAAAATGCCTATGAGCAATTAAAAAACATGACCCGGGGTGAAACAGTAACCCAGGAATCCATTCTTGATTTTGTTAAACTACTCCGGATACCAGAAGAGGATAAAAACAGACTGTCCAAACTTACTCCGGAAGAATATATAGGAATAGCACCAACACTGGTTAATCTAAAGTAATGTGTGGGATTGTTGGCATATATCACAAAAAGGATCAAGTATGTGCTGACATATGTGATGCATTAATTCAGGTTCAGCACAGGGGCCAAGATGCAGCAGGAATCGCTACCTGGGACCACTCAAAAATGTATACCCACAAAGAACTAGGGCTAGTCACAGAAGTTTTCAAATCAAGCGAAACACTAGAGAATCTAATGGGCAATATGGGCATTGGCCACGTTCGCTATCCTACTGCCGGAGGTGATGATGTCAACGAGGCCCAACCTTTTTATACCGCAAACCCAGTGAATGTAACCCTAGCACACAATGGCACACTCACCAACAGCGAAAAACTAAAAGAAGAATTAATCAAAACACACTTTTGCCAGTTTAACACAACCTCTGATTCAGAGGTTTTACTAAACCTATTTTGTTATGAGCTATATAAAACAAATTTCAGAAAACTAACAAAAGCTCACGTTTTTAAAGCGATAAAGAATGTATTTCAAAAATGTTCTGGGGGATATGCTGTCATTATGCTTGTAGCAGGAATAGGCGTTGTTGCATTCAGAGATCCAAAGGGGATTAGGCCTCTGGCGATTGGTAAAAATAACGGCTCTTTCATGATTGCATCAGAGAGCAGTGCAATCTCTTCGTTGGGATACAAATTATTAGGAGATATTACCCCGGGACAAGCTATCATTATTGATAGTGGTGGCGCGTTAGACAAAAAAAGACTGGTGAGAAACATCGTTCATCAGCCATGTATTTTTGAGTACGTTTACTTCTCAAGACCAGACTCTACGATTGATGAAATATCTGTCCACAAATCAAGATTACGAATGGGTGACTTTCTTGGCGATAAGATTCTAAACGAATATAAAAATATTGAGGTAGACGTTGTTATCCCTGTACCAGATACCAGCAGAACGTCTGCCATGCAGGTTGCTCACAAACTAGGGGTCAAATACCGAGAAGGGTTTATGAAAAATAGGTATATTGGAAGAACCTTCATTATGCCAGGGCAAAACACGCGAAAAAAGTCTGTCGCTCAAAAACTCAACCCGATTGAGATTGAGTTTAAAAATAAAAACGTTCTCCTAGTTGATGACTCAATCGTAAGGGGACACACTTCAAAAAAGATAATCCAGATGGTAAGAAATAATGGCGCTAAAAAAGTATATTTTGCATCTGCCTCTCCCCCAATTAGATATCAAAATGTTTTTGGGATTGACATGCCGGCAACTAAAGAGCTCGTGGCACACAATCGAACGATTAGACAAATAAAAAACTATATTGGGGCGGATGAATTAATCTATCAAGACCTTGAAGCCTTAAGACTGTCCGCCAGCATAGGAAATCCAAAGATCACTGAGTATGAGGACTCAGTCTTTACCGGAAACTATTGTGATAGCTATGTAACAAAAGACTATTTAAACAATCTCGAAAAACGTAGAAAAGATATATAAAGATAAACAATAAGACCCTTATGTCATGTTAAAAATTTTAGTGATTGGATCAGGTGCGCGTGAACATGCAATTGTCAGGGCGATAAACCGGTCTCCAAAAAAGAAAGAAATCCACTGCCTCGCGACCAACTATAATCCAGGGATTGCTGAAATCTGCAATAATATACTTGTGGTCAATATAAACGACCCTGATTTGGTAAAAAATTATGCCAAAGAACATAAAATTAATTTTTCCATTATCGGCCCAGAAAATCCTCTGGCAAATGGAATCGCAGATGTGTTATCAGATATAGGAATCGGCTCAGTGGGACCAAAAAAAAACTTGGCCCAGATAGAAACATCAAAATCTTTCACAAGAAACCTGTTAACCGAATACAAAATCCCAGGATGTCCAAAATTTAAAACATTTTCCAATATGGATGGTGTTGATGAGTTTTTACTAAGCCTTGGTGAAAATTATGTTGTGAAATATGATGGACTAGCAGGAGGAAAGGGCGTCAAAGTAGCTGGCGACCACCTTCACTCTCATGAAGAGGCTAAGTCATACTGTAAAGAATTAATTGATAAAGGTGGCACCTTTGTGATTGAGAAAAAACTCATAGGTGAGGAGTTTTCTTTAATGAGCTTTTGTGATGGTACAAGCCTGATTCACATGCCTGCAGTACAAGACCACAAGCGAGCCTACGAAGGAGACACTGGACCAAACACTGGGGGGATGGGAACATACTCAGACTCTGACCACAGTCTCCCTTTTTTAGAAAACAGCCATATACGTTCTGCACAAATAATAAACGAGAAAACAGCTAGCGCTCTTAAGGACAAGTTTAAAGAAGGATACAAAGGCATTTTGTATGGCGGATTTATCGCAACCAAAGACGGAGTCCAGCTCATCGAGTATAATGCCCGGTTTGGAGACCCTGAGGCGATGAATATTTTGTCTATATTAGAGACAGACTTGATTGACATTTGTAGTGCCATTCTTAGTGAAGAGCTATACAAAACAGATATCTGTTTCAGCAACCTCGCCACCGTATGTAAGTATGCTGTCCCGGATGGTTATCCTGATAACCCTGTAAAAGATAAAGAGATTGATATTTCCGAGATCAGTGATGGAGAAAAACTGTTTCACGCCTCCGTTGAACAAAAAGATGAAAAGCTTATCGAAATAGGTAGCCGCACAGTTGCAGTTGTGGGCACAGGAGAGACTATTTGGGAGGCAGAAGAAATAGCCGAAAAAGAAATATCTAAGATAAAAGGTCCCCTATTTCACCGGAAAGACATAGGAACCACAGAGCTAATACAAAAAAAGATTAATCACATGACCTCTTTAAAATGATAAACATCGGTGTTCTTGGGTCAACAAACGGTACCGACTTACAAGCGGTTCTTGATGCCGCAGATAATAAGATGATTGATGCGTCCGTAAATATTGTTATATCAAATCGTAAAAACTCATATATACTTAAAAGATCAGCAGCCCGAGGTGTTGAAACCTCTTTTGTTTCTCAGAAAAATAAACCACGTGAAGAATTTGACAGAGAGATTACCTCACTGCTTGAGGCTCACCAGGTAGAGCTGGTGCTGCTTATTGGTTTTATGAGAATCCTATCACAAGAGTTTTGTAATCATTGGCAAGATAAAATACTTAATGTACACCCCTCCCTCTTGCCCAAGTACGCTGGCAGGATGGACACAAACGTTCACCAAGAAGTACTTACAAATGGGGACCATAAAACAGGCTGTACGATCCATTTTGTGACCGAAGAGGTCGATGGGGGCCCGATACTGATACAAAAATCCTGTTCAGTGGAACAAGATGACACCGTAGAATCACTAAAGAAGAAGGTGCAGACTTTAGAGGGCCAAGCATTTATAGAAGCTATTAACCTAATAACCAGTAAATAATATGCTAGAGAAACCGAGACTAAATAAAAACAATATTAATATAAACCGGGCATTGATATCTGTGTTTGATAAAACTGGTCTTACTGAATTGGGCAGGAGTCTTGAAAAACTAGGCGTAGAAATACTATCTACCGGCGGAAGCGCACAAGCACTTCGGGATGTAGGAGTAAGCGTAACAGATGTCAGTGATTATACAAAGTTCCCAGAGATTATGGATGGCCGGGTAAAAACCATTAACCCGCTGATTGGAGGCGGAATACTAGGCCTAAGAGACAAACACGGTAGCGAAGCAGAAAACAATAGTATTAAATGGATAGACCTGGTGGTTTGTAATCTGTACCCGTTCTCTGATACAATAGATCGAGAAGATTGTGACCTGGCACTTGCTTTAGAAAATGTAGATATTGGTGGCCCAACCATGATTAGAAGCGCCGCAAAAAACGTTGGCTGGGTAACTGTTATTGTAGACCCAGGCGACTATAACAATATTATTGAAGAGATAAATAATAATAACAAAGTCAGTTACGATACTCGGTCAAAGCTTTCTTCAAAAGCATTTGGACACACGGCTCAGTATGACACCATTATTCACAATTATCTAAAAGATCCACCTCTATCCAACGATTTTAGTCTGACATACAAAAAACACTCTGAAATGCGTTACGGAGAAAACCCCCACCAGGCAGCAGCAGCTTATCAGACCCCAGGTGATAATTCCAATAATATCCTCAATGCAACAATACACCAGGGGAAAAAACTATCTTACAATAATATTATGGACGCGGACGCAGCTCTCGCGTGCCTTAAAGAGTTTAGTTCCACGGCATGTGTGGTAGTTAAGCATGCAAGCCCCTGTGGCGTGTCAATAGGAGAAGATATGCTCGACGTATATATAAAAGCATTTAACGCGGACAGCCTGTCTGCATTTGGAGGCATTATCGCAATGAACAAACAATGTGATGAGTCTATTTCAAAAGAGATTTCAAAAGTATTTGTTGAAATCGTTTTGGCACCATCATTCACTAAAGAGGCTTTAGATATTTTTTCCAAAAAGAAAAATCTCCGGGTTCTCGAAATTGGCGAGATCACACCAAGACAAAAAATCTTAGAGGTTAGAAACGTGGTTGGTGGAATAATTGTTCAGGAAACAGACGCCAGCGTGATGACGAAAAATGAATTAAAAACTGTTACAAAACTAGAGCCCTCTGATACAGATATAGAGACCATGCTTTTTGGGTGGAAGGTATTAAAACATATCAAGTCTAATGGAATATTAATCGTAAAAGAAAATACCACTGTTGGTGTTGGCGGGGGACAAACAAGCCGCGTAGACTCCGTAGATATAGCAATGAAAAAATCTGAAGACGATATCCAGGGTTCTATCCTATGCTCTGATGCCTTTTTCCCCTTTCGAGACAGCATAGATAAAATTGCTAATAGTGGAATAAAAGTAGTATTACAGCCTGGTGGATCTGTCCGCGATAATGAGGTAATTGAAGCATGTAATGAACACGGGATATCTATGGTTTTTACGGGCCAAAGATGTTTCAAACATTAATTGTTATGAACCTAGAACGGAACGTACTTTCCACCGATATTTAAGTTATGAGTGACACAAAAAATATAGAGATCGGAAAAAATGTTATCCAGATCGAAGCAGCGGCTGTGTCAGCTATTGCTGACAGAATTAACCAGCAGTTTGAAAACGCTGTTAATACAATATTAGACTGCAAGGGGAGATTGATTGTATTGGGGGTAGGAAAATCTGGCTTAATATCACAAAAAATTGCGTCGACAATGGCCTCTACCGGAACTCCGGCCCACTTTGTTCACCCCGGCGATGCGTTTCATGGTGACCTAGGAATGATCACAAAAGAGGATGTGGTTCTCATGATAAGTAAAAGCGGAGAGACTCATGAGCTCGTACAAATCATACCAGCCATTAGAAAAAAAGAGGTCCCGGTTATTGGAATGATTGGCAAAGAAGATTCCTCACTATATAATGATGTTGATATCATCCTTAACACTTCAGTAGAAAAAGAAGCCTGCACGCTAGACCTTGCACCAACAGCAAGTACGACCGCGACACTGGCAATGGGCGATGCTCTGGCGGTTGCGCTTTTTGAAAGCAGAGGGTTTAATGCCCAAGATTTTGCAGAGCTGCACCCAGGAGGATCATTGGGCAAAAAACTGCTCCTTACACTTGACCAGCTAGTACACACCGGAGATGAAATACCTTTTGTTAATAAAGGAACAAGCCTAAAAGATGCCTTGCTGACTATTTCTGACAAGGGTCTAGGGGTTACCGGCGTACTAGACAGCGAAGATAAATTGGTTGGAATTATTACGGATGGCGATATTCGAAGAGGCCTAGAAAGGGGGGACAACAATATTTTCAATCAGACCGCAGAGTTTTTAATGTCAAAAAATCCAATATCAATCACCAGCAACACTCTTGCTCTTGCCGCACTTGAGCTCATGGAAGAACACAACATTACAAGCCTGTTTGTATATTCTTCTCCAGACCTAATTAAACCAGATGGAATTGTTCATATTCATGATATATTAAAAACAGGGGTACAATAATTATAAGCACTCCTAACAAAAAACTAATTTTCAGTTTTTAATATATTGTTTCAATAAAAGGATTAATGAATAACGACACACTAAAAGTTCTAGCCAAAACAGCTGGAATTATTTCTGCACTATATCTATTTCTCGTAGGCATAGCGGGGATGTCATCTGCAATAAAACACATGGGCTCTGGGTTTGCAGAAACAGTGCTCACCACAACCAGTGATCCTTTTATTGCTCTTTTTATCGGAATTTTTGCAACAGTATTATTTCAAAGCTCCTCCACAACTACTTCTTTGATTGTGGGTATGGTCAGCAGTGGCAGCCTTACGGTCGCAAGTTCTATCCCCATGATTATGGGCGCAAATATAGGCACCACTGTGACAAACACAATAGTATCCATCGGACACATAAACAAAAGAACTGAGTTTAAAAGAGCGTTTGCAGCGTCAACGGTGCATGATTTTTTTAATATCATGGCTGTTATTATTATTTTCCCGATAGAAATTATTTTTCACCCACTCCAAAAAATATCAGAGTGGTTTGCTATTGAGTTATTTGGGAAAATAGATAACATCGATGTTCTTCAGGCAAAAAGCCCTATCAGGGTTGCAGTAAAATCAGGATCTAAGTTTATCCAGAAATTTACCCTCGATAATGATGTTATCTATCTGATTCTAAGTGTAGCGATTACTTTTTTAATGCTTTATGTCCTTGTAAAACTTTTAAAAAGTTTGGTCCTTAAAAAGATTGAAGGGTTTTTTGATCAATACATATTTAACACAACCATAAAGGCAATGATTTTTGGGGTTATTATAACGATCATGGTTCAAAGCTCTTCCATCACCACATCACTGGTAGTACCACTAGCTGGTGCAGGCGTGCTAACACTGAGGCAAATATTCCCGTTTACCCTTGGAGCAAATATTGGGACTACCGTGACAGCTCTTTTGGCAGCAATTACCGGAACTGTATCAGCCCTGGTTGCAGCTTTTAGCCACCTTCTTTTCAATATATTTGGGATTTTAATAATATATGGGGTTCCACTTTTAAGAAATATACCCCTAACCCTTGCAGAAAATATTGCGGATGCAGCGGTCTCAAAAAAGTATGTCCCGATTCTTTATTTATTAACAATATTTGTAATTATACCATTTTGCATTATCTATTTTGGTAGATAACAACATTAATGATAACTTGGAGGATATATGTCTGTATTTAAAAATCTAGTAAATATTTGGAAATCAGAGGACAGCCTGTCACAGGCTTGGGCATCTTCAAACGAAATGCTTACCCTTTCACATGCAATGTTTACTGATGCCATAAACGCCCTCAGGTCAGGAGAAAAAAACAAAGTAATTAAAAGCATTAAACAGCGTGACACAGACATAAATAACTACCAGAGAGATATACGTAAAAAGGTCGTTACCTATTATTCCATATCAAAAGATGTTACGAACATTGATTCCGGGCTTGTGTTAATCAACATGGTTGTAGATATAGAACGCGTTGGTGACTACACAAAAAATATTCTAGACCTGGCAAAACACCATCCTAAAAAACTCGTTTCAGAGAAAATCTCTGATGATCTTAGAATAATTGAAAAAGCGGTTATTGAAAGATTTGGGAACACGGTAAAGACCATTCAGGAAATGGATGAAGAAATAGCCAAAGATCTTATTAAATCGTATCGCAATGACCTTGGGAAACTATCTGACAATCTGGTTGCGGCTTCTATCTCTGGAAACCTTCAAATTGGTGAAGAGCATAAAGCATCTTCTATGGTCCTATATGCAAGATATCTAAAACGAATTGGTGCTCACCTAAAAAACATTACATCGATTGTGGTGAATCCTTTTGAATCAATAGGATATAAAAAATAATTTTTTTAATATTTTGAACCTCTTCATATATATAATTTATTTCTGTTTTCTATCGCTTAATTTGCTTTACGCGGTAAACCTGAATTGGTCCGCAGAAACAAGATTCAAAATTGAGAATTATCACAATGATACCACATCCACATCTGCTACAGCATCCTACTTTAGAGGAAGAATAAATTTTGATCTAAGATCCGATATATATAGGACGTATTTCCAGCTACAAGACTCCAGATTATTAGGTGGTCAATACAGTTCTTCTGGCAAAACAGGATTAGACAATACATATCCAACCTTTCACCAATTTTTTGGTCAAATTAATGGCCCATTTAACGGAAAAAATAAAATACGATTTGGTAGGTTTGAATTGCCCCTTGGAAACCAAAGAGTGTTTGCCAGAAGCAATTGGGGGAATTATGGTAGAAGCTTTGATGGAATAACAAACAATAGAAATACTAGGCGGGGAGATATTCTATTTTTCCATTTAGTAAACACAGACTTATATCCAATGAATGATCAGTTCGATTATATAGTGGATGGCATATATGGAACATCAAATATAAGATCATTGGGGAAAAGTAATACACAGACTATAGAGAGCGAAAAAACTGAACCAAATAATGGTGGGTTACTATTAGACTATTACCTCTTTAATGAGAATATTGTGGTGACCCCTGGAACAAACACAAAAAAAAGACAAACACTTGGCGCTCGCATTGTTAAACAATTCTCAAGGTTCAATCTTGAAACTGAAGCAGCCTATCAATCAGGAAAATATTATTCAGATAATATCCAGGCATATTTATTATCGCTGAATCTTGAAATTCCGATAAGCTTTGTCCCGCTTACAAAATCAATATCGTTTACCCAAGAATATATATCTGGGGATAAAAGTGAATCTGGGAATAATGACAATGTATTAAGCGGATTTGCGAAACCATTTGGTGCGGGCCATGCTTTCCATGGTTACTATGATAATCCGCTTCATAAAAAGTTCGCAAATAACTCGCATGCTGGATTAAACGAGTGGTATATAAAAACAAAACATGAGGTTTTCCCAAAAATCGATCTACTTATTAAATATCACAGTTTTAAAGATGCTATTAACGTAAATACATATGGTCAAGAATTAGATTTTGTGCTTACTAAAAACCTTCCGTTTGGTGGGAAAATAATTCAGGGGTACTCAGTATACTTTGCTGATAACGGCAAAAGACTAGAGTCTGGATACTTTATGTTGTTGTTTAATATTTAATTCTATTCTGGATCTTTGCCAAAAGAAATCGAGAGAAAGTTTTTAGTTAGTCATATCCCTGATGGGTTAATAAAGACAGAAATCAAACAAGGATATTTACAATCAGAAAAACATAGAACCGTTAGAATCCGAACCCTTGTTAAAAATCCAGATGGTAAAGAAGCCTTCCTTACAATAAAAGGCGCTAGTAATAAACGTGGCACTAGCAGGTACGAGTTTGAAATAGAAATTCCTTTTGATGAGGCGACTTACTTGCTCAAGCTTTGTGATCCACCTTTAATTGAAAAAACTAGACACATTTATATATCAGATAATCTAAAATGGGAGATCGATCAGTTTCACGGAACAAATAAGGGGTTGCTTCTTGCAGAAGTAGAGCTCACAGATGAAAACCAAAAAATTGTGTTGCCTGAATTTATATTTGAAGAGGTTACTGGTATAAATAAATACTATAACAGCATGCTCCAGAAGAACCCATACGCTCTCTGGCACAATAAGTCCTCAAAGTAAAAATATAGAAACAACCTGGATTAAAACAATAGCAGTTAATCCTTGAAAAAGTGTTGTAACAGTATGACAGCGGAGCGCAGTGTCTGTATTCATACTTGAAAATTGAGAAACGACCCAGAAATAACTATCATTTAAATGAGAAATCGTCATCGCGCCAGCGCCAATTGAGAGAACGGCTAAAACCTTCCCCATCTCGCCTGACAGGCCCAACGCATCAAGTAACGGCGCGATCATTGCCGCGGTTGTGATAATTGATACAGTAGATGAGCCCTGTGCTGTTTTTAAGAATGCTGCGATGATAAAAGGAAGTAATACCCCAATTTCATAGCCTATTAATTCTTGGCTGATGGAATCACCCAATGATGTTGCTCTTAGAATATTCCCAAACGCTCCACCAGCACCAGTAATAAGTATGATGGTACCGGCGGCTTTTAATCCGTCAGCTACCCAATTAAAATGTTGTTCTGTAGAATAATTTTGTGCTGAAATCATTGCTATAAAAACCCCGGATAGAATTGCAATAATAGGATGGCCAAAAAATGTTATTAGCCGCTCTAAATAAAAATTTTCTAACACTATTGATGGGTGATCTATTAAAGATTTTAAAGTAATTAAAAGAATAGGAATAACAATCGGGAGCAAAGCCATTAGTATATTCGGCGAGTGGATTTCTCCTTCCTGAATATGTTCATCATTAGATTCTGTGTTTATTGAAAACCTAGAACAGTAATAGATAGCCCAGAACCAGCCTATAAGTGAAACAGGAACCGCAATCATAAACCCAAACACTAGAACAAGCCCTATATCCGCCCCGAGAATTGATGCAGCTGCCAGTGGCCCTGGTGTTGGAGGAACAAAAACATGGGTAGCATAAAGACCCGCCGCTAGCGATGTCCCTAAAACAGCGAGCGATATTCCTGTTTTCCTGTTGATAGCCCTATTTAAGGTAGAAAGAATAACATAGCCTGAGTCACAGAAAACGGGGATAGACACAAGAAATCCTGTTAGGTTCATCGCCAGAGGAGATTTTTCTTTTCCTGTTAGGCTGAGAAGGGATTCCGCAATAGACTTTGCCGAGCCTGTCCTCTCTAAATAGGCCCCAATGATCGAGCCGCAGGCTATTACTATTCCTATACTTTTTAGTGTGTTACCAAATCCTTCTGATAAACTTTTTATTATTGTTTCTGTGTCTAGGCCGCCCATTAATCCCATCGCGAGTGATGCTGCTATCAGGGTTAAAAAGGGATGAATTTTATATTTGGCCGTGGCAAAGATGATGAAACCAATGGTTATTGCCAGATAGATAAAGATTAACATCTTCTAAGTTACTTTATTATTTATATTCATTAACCCTGTCTTCTATCTCATGTTTAGTTCTTTTTAGAGGGGTGTCTGACTCCATCTTTAGGCTGGTGGTGGCGGCGGCCCACTTCGTTGATTCACCAGGGTCTGAGGTTAGGCGCATATAAACATAACTGGCTCCACAGGTGTCTCCCCTTCCGCTGCGACCAATAATTTTTTCCAGTTTAAATGGTTCTTCAAAAATCTGATTGTCAGCATATACGAGGACACCATCTTTGTGGGTGATAATAATTTCCTTAGGGCCATAAGACTTTAGAATTTTGGCGGCTGAGACGAGGTCAGACTCTCCTGTTAAAAATTCGGCCTCAACACCGTCTGCTTTTAAATAGTCTGTAAGCCCAAGTGCTTCTTCTTTTTCTTCCCAGGGACTATTAATTAGAACATTATTCGAGTCTCTGGTTCTTATAAACCCTTGCAGGTCGATGCCAATTAAGGAGCCTTTCTTTTTTAGATCAAATAAGGTCTCAAGCCTGAACTCATTTCTAATTGAGGCATTAACTAAAAAAATTTTTGAGTCTATATTTTCAAACTGGTCTGGAGTAAATGAACCCGCTGACTTAGGCATGATCAGGGTTCTTTCATCAAAATCATCGCCAGGGTATATAAGTTCAATATGGGTTGAATGATCCGTATATGTGGGGAACATATCAACACCAACACGGGTCAAATTTTCAACAACATGCTGGTCGTTATTTTTTAACCGGGTTATTGCGGCCGTCTTGGCCCCTAATGCAACCGCTGCATGTGCGCCATAGTTAAAACCTCCGCCATCTACATACTTGGTTTCAGTTGGGGTTACGACAGTGTCTTTTGTATAGTTTCCAATTAGTGTTATGTCATATTTCATTATTTAGTCCATTATTATTTTCGGAAGCCAGGTAACAATATTAGGAAACATAACAATGAGAAACAGTGTGATGATATTCGCCACTAAAAAAGGAGCTGCTCCTTTAAATATTCTTCCAATACTTAGACCGGTAATAATCGAACACACGTTTAAACAATTACCAACAGGAGGCGTACAGGCGCCAACGGCTAGGCCAATAACCAAAACAACGCCAAACAATATTGTGGAGACCCCCATATCAATAATGCTAGGAAGAAAGACAGGGGTAAACAATAATATCGCCGGACTAACATCAATAAATGTTCCAGCGATCAATATTATAATAATGAACAACAATAGCATACTGGTGGGCTGCAGGCCAAGACCTGTAATCATTTCTGACAGTCCATCCGGGATTCTTTCATATGCTAGCACCCAGATGAAAATTTTTGAAAAGGCAATTATGATCATAATCTTTGCGCTTGTGAGGACAGAACTTTTTAATGCACTATAAACCTTTTTCGGGCTCAAACTTTTAATTAGAAACCCGCCAACACCCAGAGCATAGAACACGCCCAGAGCCGCAGACTCTGTAGCGGTTGCTATCCCAAAAATGACAGATCCAACCACAAAAAAAGGCATAAACAGTATGTAAGAATGTTTTATGGTCATTTTTAATATAATCTTTAAAGAAACGTTTTTGTTTTCTCTAGGGTATGAGTTTTTATTAGAGATCCAAATTGTGATTAAAAGCTGTAAAGCTCCGACTAAAATTCCTGGGAGAACACCCCCTAAAAACAATCGACCAACAGACTCCTGTGCGGTAACCGCGAATAACACCATTGGAATACTAGGCGGAATAATCATACCCATTGTAGATGAGGCAACCGTGAGCCCGGCCGCATAGTCTTCTGGGTATCCACGGTTTTTCATTTCCGGTATTAGGATGGACCCTATGGATGCGGTGTCTGAAACTGAGGAACCTGATATTCCCCCAAACAGCATGCTGGAAATAACATTAACCAGCCCTAACCCCCCTCGTATTTTCCCGACAAATATTAGACAATAGTCAATCAGCCTTGATGTGATATTACTCTCGTTCATCAGCTGCCCCATCAAAATAAAAAGCGGGAGCGCGATCAACGTATACGAGTCCATCCCCGCGAATAATATCTGAGGCATTACCTGTAATAATTCACTATTGAAAATCAAAAAATATATGGTCGTAGATAGTCCAAGTGAGTATGCAATGGGGACTCCGATTGCTAAAAAAATAAACAGGCTGAATAAGAGAATAACCATATCTTATTTAATGTTTTTCAACACTAGAGTTATCGACAACATCAATCAATATTTTAATACAATATAAAACACATAGTACGCACCCCAGTGGAACACTCGCTATTGCCACTAACCGCGGCAGGCCAGTTGCTGGCATCAGATAACCACCTGCTTTGTCAATCCATTCTAGGCAATAAATAAATAGTATTAGGTGTAAGGCAAAAAGTAAAACAATCTGCAATATCCTGATTGCTTTATGAAACCTGAGTGGTAAGATATTTACAAAAACATCTATGCCTATGTGTTCATTTTTTCCGATCGACACCGCCGAACCCATTGCAGTAGTATAAATAAATAAAATGGTCACAATTTCATTAGCACCGGTTATGGATTGGCCTAACGCATATCTTAAAAAAACCAGTATCAGTGTTATAATAAATACCAGAAACAGAAATCCAACCAGAATCTTTTCAATATAACTGGTTAGGGTTTTGAAGTTGTGTTTTATGAAACTTAGTATTAGAGGTTTACCTTCCTTAGTATTTATTAACCATTTCCCTTAGCGATTTCTTGCGCAATTTTAATTTCCTCTGTGGTGAACATACCTTTATTTATAAAGTAATTATATACAGGCTTGACCGCGTTCTGAAAAGGGATTAACGCGTTGCCGGATATATAATTAATTTTCAAATATTTAGATAACCGCTCAAGGTATTCCGTTTCTTTTAATCTGTACATTTCATCGCTTTTAGCCATAGCCTCTTTCGCGACCCTGTCAAATATTGTTTTTAACCCAGGCGTGAGCGCGTTATACCAACTCAGGTTTACTATAAAAGGGTCAGGCCCGGTTGCATAATTCGTTACAGTAAGAAACTTAGATACCTCATGCATTTTAAAGTCCCAAATATTTGAAGGTGGGTTGTCTTGACCATCAATGACCCCTGTTTGCAGCGCTTGGTAAATATCGATCGCTGCCAGTTCTTGCGGGTTCGCCCCAAAGGCTTTCGCCGTTTGAATAAAAACCTCTTGCATCGGCACCCTCATTTTTAGACCCTTAAAATCCCTAGGATGTTTTATTGGTTTCTCATTGTTGGTGTGCGCACGAAAACCTTGAGATATGCCCGTTGCCGGAATGTGGAACCCGTTTTCTTTTGCTCCATTATTTATACTTTCCATAAAAGGACTGTTTATCAACCGTAAGGCCTGGTCCCAGTCCCCAACCAGAAATGGCAAAGTCAATAAATTAAATTTAGGATTTGCATCATGAAAAAATCCTCCGCGTGTGCTTTGCAATGCTCCTGTAGACACCAGGTCCATGAGCTCTCTCTCGTTTCCAAGTATGCCACCAAAAAACAACTCTACCTTTATTTTGCCCTTCGTTTCCTTTTCAAGTTTTTCCTTAAAATAGATCATTGACTGGCTTCGTATCGCGCTCTCAGGCTGCTCATTGGAATACTTAAACACGTATCCACTCTCATTTGTTGTACAATAGGTAAAAAACACTAACGCACTAGCTAGAACAGGCCGAATTTTTTGGTAAAAAATTTTATTTATTTTCAGCATCAAATCCCTGTAAATATTTTTAAGAGTATAGATTTTTAAATTTGGAGATTGATGCCTTAAACCCGTCTTCAAAGTCTCCTTCATTTGGGCGATATACACTCTCCAGTGATATTGCACCATCGTATCCGATCTCATTTAGCCGGTCAGATATTTTTTGAAGGTGGGGGGCCATTTGCCCCTCTCCTAATGCAACACATCTAATTGTTGCCCGATGAATAGAGACCTCCACGTCTTTCATATGAACATGACCAAGATACCCTCCTTCCATTGAGTCCAGTGCATTCTTACTGGGGTTTTCCCCACAGTACAGTGCGTTTGCCGGGTCCCAGAGAACCTTTAAGTGTTTTGTGCCTAGATCGTCTATCAGTTTTTTTCCGAGGTAGCAAGACGTGATCATTGCATTGTTGCCTGTTTCTACGACCAACATAATATCTGATTCTTTTGCCTGTTGTACAACAGGTCCTAGTAGCTCTAACAGCTTGTTCCAGGCCCCGTCACTTACGTTCCACTTCTCTGCGCCATGGTCACCAAATAAAACCATCTCCTTACGAAAACTCATGATCCGCACCAGAGATGAACCCAGCTTGTGAGCCATGTCAATACACTCTTTAAGTTTTTCCATGTGATGATTATAGGTGCTGTCGTCAATGTTTACCTCGTGCACTCCAATGCCCGCAAAATTATGTCGGGAGATACAAGACACCTCCATATTATATTTTTTTAATAGTTCCTCTGCTTTTTCGATTTCACTTTTACTAAGGTCTCCGACCTCCTTGTCCCATAAGAATTGTAGCTCTGCCTGGTTTAAATCGTTGTCACTCATTACTTTTAACGCGTGCTCAAAGTCGGCACTTATCCCATCTGTTATTACACCTAGTTTTGCCATAGCTGTCTCCTAATTATTGTTTACCATTCTACTTTAGTGTCGGCCATTTTTTCTAATAGTTTTACTATAGACCAATTGTCCCCATCTGGATAATTTGATATTCCAGCCTGAAACAGTTCAAAGGCTGCGCTAGTCGTGAACATTGGTACCCCATTTTTCTTGGCCATGTCCATGGTGATGCCAAGGTCTTTGTACATGGTTGATATATGGCTTCCAGTGTTTTCAAACTTTCTGTCCATAATTAACTTAGCGCAATTTTTAAATAACGGGCTACTTACTCCGCTCGTACTAAAAACATCATAAAGAGTTTGCCCATCAATTCCCGCTTTTGAGCCTAATACTAGAGACTCAAAAATCGCTGTAAATGTTGCCCCGATAAATGATTGAAGTGATGCCTTTACGGTTTGCCCGGCTCCTATATTAGTCCCAACGTGTATCATGTTTTTTGAAATAGACTTTAATATGTTTTTGCAATCTTGAAATGTTTTTTCATCGGCTGCGGTCATAAGTGTCAGTGTCCCCTCGTGAGCCCCTTGAAGTCCACCGCTTACGGGACTATCCACCATGTTAATATTATTTTTTTTAGCAATATTATAGGCCTCTTTTACTTCCTCCGGTGTAATGGTTGCGGTAATAATAATGGTTCCTCTATCTTTTAATCCCGGAGAAAGTTGTGTAACCACTTCTTTTACCTGGTTTCCATTCATAACCATTACAAATACTACATCACTAAGCTTACCGACCTGTGAAACACTTTCAGCCGCTTCACCGCCATGCGAGACTATTTCCTTCAGGCACTCTTCCCGGAGGTCGTATCCCATAGCTGTATAGCCACTTTTGATCACATTTTTCGCAATCCCCATGCCCATGTTTCCAAGGCCTATTATACCAATTTTTTTCATGGTCTTAATTTTTCTCCTTTATAATTACTAGACGTTTATTTCTCTAATATGGTTCTTAGGCTGTTTGCTGAGGTCTCCAGCTTATCAAATTTTCCTGTCATTTCTCCATTCTTGATAATAAAAAACTTGTCCCCAAGCATAAAGGCCTGCTCAATATTATGAGAAACCAGGATCACATTAATATTTTGTTCTTTCAGCTGAATAATTTGTTCAACAACTTTGTTAGACTCTCTAACTCCAAGTGCGGATGTTGGTTCATCAAGAATAAGTATTTTAGCCCCAAAATATAGGGCCCGTGCGATAGCGAGAATCTGCCTCTCGCCACCAGACAGGGTCCCGGCTGATCTTTTCGGATCCTCTATTTTAATGTCGAATTTTTTCAGTTCTCTGATTGTCGTGTCAATCGCTGACTCTTTATCAATTATATTTAAATATTTATTGTTTATTGGTTCGTTCCCTAAAAAGAAATTGCGATAAATATTCATAATAGGTATGATCGCCAGATTTTGATAAACGGTTGATATTCCTGCGTCTATTGCCTCTCTGGGGTTTGCAAATCTAGCTCTCTTATCATTGACCCTGTATTCTCCTTTGTCTGAATGAAAAACACCAGAAATAATATTTACAAGGGTTGACTTTCCTGCTCCATTGTCTCCTAGAATACAGTGAACTTTCCCAGAATCTGTAACCATCGAAACATCTTTTAGCGCGCTTATGTTTCCAAAGTTTTTATAAATATTTTTTAGGACTATTTGGTTGTTAACTGTGCGCATATTTTTTCCTGAAAACCCCATTAACCAAGACCGCAGATATCAGCATAACACCCATAAATACCTGGAACCAGTCTGCATCAGCACCAGCGAAAATTATCCCCTGCTTCACTATGCCAAATATTAAAGCACCAATCATGGCACCAATAATAGAGCCGTATCCCCCTGTTAACAGCGTGCCTCCTATCACGGCAGCAATAATAGCGATAAACTCCTTTTGTTCCCCTCTTAAGACATCGGCACCACCAAAAGTGGTGACCTGTGTAATTGCAATAAACCAGGCACAAAAAGCCGTCAACATAAAAAGGGATGTCTTAACCCTGTCCACAGGAATCCCCATGAGCTTTGCGCTTTCTTTAGACGCGCCAGTTGCGAAGATCCAGTTTCCTGTTTGTGTATGCTTTAACAGTAGATATCCTAGAACCCCAAAAAGAACCCACCACAAAATTGATATGGGGAAATCAGTTTCTGATATTGTCAGGCTATTACTAAAAAGAGTGGACATAATATTATATCCTTTTGATTCTTCAAGTCCACCCAACTGGGTTCTGCCGGTAACCATTTTTGAGACCGCTATTGTTATACCCCTAACCATAAACAAAGACCCCAGCGTAATAATAAATGATGGGAGCCCACTTTTTACTACGGTTATCCCGTTACAATAGCCAATAAACATCACCATGATCAATGTCAAAATAGATGCAACTGGCATACTCAAATTAGCCTCCACCGTTAATAGTGTGACCGACATACTTGAAAACCCGATTAGTGACCCTACTGATAGGTCAAACTCTCCGCTTATCATTAGCAGCGCAACACCGATCGCAAGAATTCCAATTTCAGATGAAACCTGCAGATAAGACTTCGTACCCTGAACAGATAAAAATCCATCGTGTGCAAATATTGCAAAAAACGCCCAAACAAAGACCAGGCCAAAAAGCGCGCCAGTCTCTGGCCTTGAGAATATTCTTTGTAGAAAGATTACCTTGACCCTTTTTTACTTAAAGCTAAAACGTCTTTCGCGTTTTTAATATTAATAATACTGGGGCCTGTCTCGAGTTTTTTATAGGCAGGAGTATTCTTGTTTTTAATATATAGGTTCATTAAAACCACAGGCAGATATCCCTGCAAATATTGCTGCTGGTCTAGCGCAAAAATAATATGCCCGTCCATAATTCCATCAATAATCTCGGGCGTAAAATCAAATGTTGCTAGTTTGATATTTTTTTGTGGATCAATCTCTTTCAATAGCCTGACTATTGGTATCGCGCCTAAGGGGCCCAGAGTTAATATCCCGTCAACCTTTTTATTTGAACTAAGAAACGCTCTGACCATTTCTCTGGTCTCTGATGGATCGGAAGCATCTATAGGAACCGTTTTTACAGAAACACTGTTCTCTGATAGTATTTTTCTAAAACCTTGCTCCCTTTGGTCTAGGCTGATATTGCCTATTTCGTGGTTTATACAGAGAATGCTTTTTACACCTTGTTTTAACATTTCCTCGGCAGCCTTGAGCCCTGCCTCATACTCACTCTGTCCAACGTATGTGAGTATATCAACCTCTTCCATGATCTCACTTCCAGCGTTGATCACAATAATTGGTATGTTCTTTTTTGATGCAGAGACAACGCTCTTTCTTAGTGCGGGGATGTCTGGCACAGAAAGGATCAGTCCATCTGGTTTGGTTGCAATGACAGCGTCTATCATCTGGGACATGGTTATCATATCAAAGTTTTGTGGTGATTGATAGTGTAGCGTTATCCCAAGTTCTCGGGCTGCGTCTTTCGCCCCATTGCTGACCACGCTCCAAAAAGGATCAGTCGCCTGACCGTGTGTGACCATTTTAATCGTGATTTCTTTGTCTGGGTTATTTTTTTGATTGTTGTTTTTTGAGCAGGAAACAACAATGCAAACAAGAATAATTAAGGGAAACCATTTAGCTATATATTTTTTTATCATAGGGCTTACACCATAGTGGGTTTATTGTTAAACAATGATTTATTAGCGGCTAGTCCTGACTTAAGTGCGTGCAGCCCATCGTCAACATTTGCATGGTCAACGTCCCCACCATTTATTGATTTAGCAAAGTCTAGTATCTCTTTTTTGTAAGATTTTTCATATCTATCAATAAAAAAGTTTTTGGGGTTTGCAGACGTGAATCCTTTTTTTGTGCCCTTTTGTACACCATTTAAAAGTTTGTTTCCCACTTTTAAGCCTCCTTTTGAACCAAGAACCTCGATCCGCTGATCGTATCCGTAAACTGCTTTCCTAGAGTTGTTGATAATCGCAAGGGCTCCATTTTTCAGGCTCATATTAATAATTGCTGTGTCAATATCATTAGCTTTTTTAATCTCGGGGTCAATAAAACAACCGCCCTTGGCATATATTTCAGATATTTCGGAACCTGATAAATATTTAACCATGTCAAAATCATGTATTGTCATATCAAGAAATATTCCACCAGATTTTTTGATATAACTAATGGGTGGCGGTGATGGGTCTCTTGAAATTATTTTTATTGTGTGGATGTCCCCAATCTCCCCGCTAGAGATCGCTGACTTTAAACTAGAAAAATCTGGGTCAAACCTTCTGTTAAAGCCTACATGCAGATTTAGTTTATTATTATCCACAAGAGACTTTACCTCCATGATCTCGTTGACAGAAAGGCCCAGAGGTTTTTCACAGAAAATGTTTTTTATATTTTGTGATATTTGTTTTATCTGGTCAATGTGATAGTTAGAGGGTGAACAAATAATAACCCCATCAATATTTTGCAGGTCTAAAAGGTCGGCTATGTTTTTGGACTGTTTTACCCCCTGTTCTGCCAGCTTTTCGTCTGCATCTAAGAGCGGATCAACAATCATTTTAAGGCTTATGTCTTCTGCCGCCAGTATATTAGCAGCGTGGATTCTGCCTATTCTGCCAAAACCAATTATTGCTAAATCAACATTACTCATCTTTTACCCCCTGCGGGATCTTGGTCTCTAAAGATTTCCTTCCGGCTGCTGCAACTCGTATCGCAGATAGAATATTTTCTGGTCCTGGGTCAGGTTTTGTGTTAGACATAATACACGTATAAAAATGTTTAAGCTCTGCGATATACGAGTCTTTGTATCTTTCAATAAATGAGTGTTTAATTTTTGATGTTTCCGTGCTTTCCTGGTTACTGAAATAATATAGACTTTCTGGCTTGTTCTCTACCGATATCACGCCCTTAGAGCCGAATATTTCAATCCTCTGGTCGTAGCCATAGTGTGTCTGTCTTGAGCTGTCGATTGAGCAAAGTATTCCACTTTCTAGTTCAATGGTGATTATAGCATTATCGATATCACCTATCTCTTTCAGCCTTGGTTCTATAAACACGTTTCCGTTTACATATACCTCTTTTATCTTTTCTCCGGTAAGAAAGTTGAGCATATCAAAGTCATGTATACACAGGTCAAAAAGCATTCCACCAGAAGACTTTAAAAACTTGAACCCAGGGATAGCAGCGTCGTGGTTTGTAATGTGTATTGTGTGAATGTCTCCTATGAGCCCAGCGTCTACTTTCTTTTTTGCTATAACAAAGTCTTGATCAAATCTTCGGTTGAGACCAACCTGAATGAAAAATTTTTTATCTCTCATCATTTTGATTATTTTTTGTATCTCGTTTTCAGAAAAAGATAGGGGCTTTTCACAAAAAACATGTTTTCTGTGTGTCGCACATTTTTTGATTATCTCATAATGCGTTGGCGTTGGAGAGCATACAATAACAGCATCGATGGTTTTGTCTGATATTATATTATCAATGTTTTTACTAAAACTAATGTTCTCCAGGCTTTGGATAAAATCTACATCTGGAGCCGGGTCTGCAACACTTTTTAGATTAAACATTGGAAGATTCTGGTGAATGTTTCTTACATGCATCTTTCCAATTCTGCCTAGACCAATAATCCCTATATTAATTTTTTCTTTTTTCATTTGCCTACTAAAATATGTACATTTGTATTGTGTGTGCCTAACACAAATCTAACAAAATCTATAGAACACATACACTTTGTAAAAAAAGAAGGAGTTAAGATGAAAGTTAAAATAGTCAATAGAGTTGTTATTTTATTTTCCCTAATGCAATTTACATTTGCTGCGGATATCAGTGGAAGAGTTACTGATGCCGGGTCAGGTGATTTTTTGCCTGGTGCAAATGTTGTGGTGGAGGGAACAAACCTTGGGTCCTCATCTGACAGATCAGGAAGCTACGCGATAAGTGGTTTGGCGGATGGAGATTACACCCTTAAGGTTTCATATATAGGATACAGTGACTACTCTGCTCAGGTAACTGTTGCAGGAGAAAACGTCACTAACGATATTCAGCTTAGCGTATCCTATGTTAGCATGGAAGCTGTGAATGTTGATGGCCTTGCGCAGGGTCAGGTAAAAGCACTGAACCAACAAAGATCAGCAGGCAACATTAAAAATGTAGTTTCAAGAGATCAAATGGAAAAATTTCCTGATCAAAATGTTGCAGATGTACTACAAAGACTTCCTGGTATTGCTCTAGAGAGTGATCATGGTGAAGGTCGTTATGTTCAAATTAGGGGAGCAGAGGCCTCACTGAACACCACAACAATTAATGGTGTGAAAGTACCTAGCCCGGAAGATGTAAGAAAAATTTCATTAGACATTATTCCTAGTTATTCACTTGGTTCGGTTGAAGTAACCAAGGCTATAACCCCAGACATGGATGGTGATGCAATTGGCGGTCATGTAAATCTGATAACCAAAAATGCTTTTGACTATGATGGTCAGTTTATGGAGGCAAAGGTTGCTGGTGGAAACAGGCCTCTCTATGGTAAAAGTGGAACCATGGGGGCTTTTACCTATGGAAACCAATTTATGGATGGCAGGCTTGGCCTAATTGTTTCCTCAAGCTATGAGTTTAACGATATGAAAACTGATAATATTGAACTGGAGTGGGCCGATGAATATGAGTATGTAACAAGTGTAATTGATGATGAAGAGACAGAGGATCCAGAAGAACCGATATATGTTGTAGAAGAGGCTGATGGTGATATCGTAACAGATATAGCACTCAAGAACTATTCTCTTAGTCGCGAAAGAATAGGGATCACCTCAAGCTTAGACTATAAACTAGCTGAAAACTCAAAGCTATACGCAAACTTCATTTCAAACACGTATACTGATACTGAAAACAGAAACAGACTCCGCTATCGTCTTGACAAGTCAGTTGATGAAGAAACACCTGGCTCTGGTTATTTTGGTGTTACCTCAGAAGGTGGGACCACTAAACTAGCGCGGATATATAGAGAACTAAAAAGCAGAGCATCAATATCAAAAATCAATAGTTTTTCTCTTGGCGGAGAACATGGTTTGGGAAAACTAGATTTAGATTGGTCAGTGACACAATCTTATGCAGAAGAACTCAGGGACCCTTCATTAAATGCTGAGTTTGTAGCAAAAGATATTAACATGGACTATGAATTCAGTGATGTGAACCACCCTCAGGTGTCTAACTTTACTGATGAAGATGATGTGGCGTTCGACCAGCATGATCTCTCAAGCTATGAATTAGATGAGATTGAGATTGAGGGTAACTATATACCTAATGCTAAAAGCCCAAACGGAAACTTAGTATCAGGTGATGATCAGGTTATGGCCTTTAACCTTTCTATGCCCCTTGCTTTAGGTGGTGCTAACGGAAAAATAAAAATAGGTGCAAAACTATCTAGCAAAGTAAAAAAATCAGACAAGTCTGGCGGTGAAGTTTGGGGTTGGAATGGTGATAATGATCTTATAATGGAGGGCTTTGACGTGGACATTGAAGGTGACAAGTATATGGATGGGAACTATGTGCATACACATGGTTTAAACGTTGATAAAATACGTGATCACATGAGCGCGAATATTGGATCTGTGAATGAGGATGGTGATCTAGTTTATGAAATCTTACCCCTGTATGAAGATGCTATCCTTGAGACGTGGGATGCGACTGAAGATATTTCTGCATTCTATGGAATGGTTGACATGAGAATGGGTAAAATTAATTTCATCGGTGGCGCCAGAATGGAACAAACATCTACCGAATATAACTCCTGGGCGGGTAATATAGAGGAAGCTGAAGATGGGGGACTAAGTATAGATGAAAGTCTTGCGGCCTTTTTTACCGCTCAAAAAGTCTCTAAAGAATATACAAATGTACTTCCAATGGCCCATGTTCGCTATTCTGTGAATGATAGAACCTTGGTCCGTGCAGCCTATACAGAAAGTATCGCAAGAGCAGACTTTGCTGCATTGGTGCCATTTATTGCTACTGATGGAGGTGACGCTGAGGCAGGAAACCCAGAGCTTGAATCAGCACACTCAAAGAATATTGATCTTATGCTCGAGTATTACCCATCAGGTTTGGGCATATTCTCTTTTGGTTATTTTAGTAAGGCAATTGATAACTATATCTATACATCGGTTCTTAAGGATGCAACAATACGTGGTATTTCTCCTTCTGATGCAGATTATTATGATGAGGTAGTTATGCCTGTTAACGGAGATAAAGCTACTCTAAGTGGGTGGGAGATGAACATTGTAAAGAATCTAGATTTTTTACCCGGGCCTTTGAGCAATCTATCGCTTTATTTCAACTATACGTCTACAGATTCAGAGGCTGACTATGGTGATGCGCGTGCAAAATCAACGTTTCCTGGTCAGGCCCCGAGCACAGGAAACCTCAGTTTTGCTTATGAGACTAGTAAGTTAACAGCAAGGTTTTCACAGTCTATTTCCGACCAATACATCGTAGAGGTTGGTGAAGATGAAGATGAGGATATTTATTATGATCCAGCAAACCGGCTAGACCTCTCAATGAGTTATAATCTTAACAACAAGCTAACTCTTTTTGCGGATGTGCTAAATATCACAAATGTTCCTCATGTATATTTTATGGGTGACGCTAGCAGACCCGTTGAAAAAGAAGTCTATGGAATGACTATAAAAATTGGAACAAACTATAGATTCTAATTCTTAGTAAAAAGTTGATGTAATAATAAAGGCCTCAGAAGAGGCCTTTATTTGTTTCATACTGCCTAGAGTTTTGTAAACGACTAGGTTGCATATTTATTTGTACGTACATTTTTTTAATAAAAGAAAGAATTTTTTATGATTATCACTTATCGAAGCATCTTGTTTTTTTCAATTTTTATTATGTTTGCATTTCAATGTGAAAAAAATCACAATACACTCCCTCCAAACGGTTCCGTCTCTGCAATATTTGAAACGGAGCCCGTTGAAGACTCTGATGATACTGCTGATGACCCTTGCGTGTGGGTTCACCCTACTGATCCATCTTTGTCAGTTATTATTGGAACCGACAAAGATGAAAACGCACCCGGATTGAGAGTATATGATCTAACCGGTGCTCAGATTTATGCTACCAGCAATGAAAAAGCAAATAATGTAGACATAAGATATGGCATGCAGCTTGGTGTTGAAAATTCAGACATTGTAACAGCCGGACTAAGAGTCTCTAACACACTAGGCATATATAAGGTTGACCCAGATAACAGATCTCTGTCTTCTGTATCAGCCAGACAAATCACTCTTGGAATCGAGGTGTACGGATCCTGCATGTATAAAGAGAGCACAACCAACACTTTTTATGCTATTGTAAATGATAAAGAGGGGAACGTTGAACAATACAGATTGTTTGATAATGGATCAGGACTGGTCGATGCAGAGCTAGTGAGAACCTTAAAACTTCCTGGACAGTTAGAGGGGTGTGTTGCTGATGATATATTGGGACACCTATATATTGGTGAAGAGGAACACGGCATATGGAAATATGAGGCGGCTCCAGGCGGTTCTGACAATGGTGTTCTTATCGATTCCATTGGTCCCCACCTTGCCGCTGATGTGGAGGGGTTAACACTCTATTATTCTGGTGAGTCCACAGGATACCTGATTGCATCAAGCCAGGGCGATGATACTTATGTTATTTACTCTAGAGAGGGTCAAAACAATTTTATTGGCAGGTTTTCTGTTGTAGACAGTGAGACCATTGATGGTACCAGCGGCACAGATGGGATCGACGTTTGCAATATGAATCTAGGGGGACAATTAAGTAATGGAGTTTTTGTTGTCCAAGATGATGTGAATGATAATGGTAACCAGAATTTCAAAGTAATATCATGGGACAATATCGCCTCTTTGTTTAGCCCACCACTAACAATAAACAGTGAGTGGGACCTACGAAACTAAAAACTATAGGTTGACTACATGAAACTAACAATGGCACAGGCGATCATTCGTTATTTAAACAACCAATATGTTGAGAGAGATGGAAAAGAAAATAAATTTATAGCAGGAGTCTGGGGAATTTTTGGGCACGGAAACGTTGCCGGCATTGGAGAGGCGCTAGAACAGAATAAGGACTTAAAACACTTTCTACCCCGAAATGAACAGGCAATGGTACACACCGCGGTCGCATATGCAAAACAAAACAAGCGTATGAAAACCTTCGCCTGCACAAGCTCCATTGGTCCCGGAGCAACAAATATGATAACCGCAGCCGCTGGAGCAACGATCAATAGATTGCCTGTGTTGCTTTTACCGGGAGATATTTTTAGCAGGCGTAACGTTGGTCCTGTTTTGCAGCAGTTAGAACACACTAACTCACCAGACATATCTGTAAATGATTGTTTTAAACCGATTAGTGTTTTTTGGGACAGAATAAACAGACCCGAACAGATAATTTCATCTTTGCCAGAGGCACTAAGAATTCTAACCGACCCAATAGCCACTGGTGCAGTAACCCTTTCACTACCTCAAGATGTACAGGCTGAGGCATATGACTACCCTGATCAATTTTTTAATAAAAGAGTCTGGGCTGTACCGCGAAATATGCCATCAGAAGATTCTTTGGCTAGCGCAGCTGCTATAATCAAAAAGGCCACCAATCCTATTATTATCGCGGGCGGAGGAGTTATATACTCAGACGCGGAAAAAGCTCTAAACGAATTTTGCAATAATACCGGGGTTCCCGTTGGAGAAACACAGGCCGGCAAGGGCGCAATCCCGTGGACCCATAGCCAAAGCCTTGGCGCTATTGGCGTCACCGGAACAACCGCCGCAAATATAATTTCCAGGGATGCTGATCTTGTTATTTGCATCGGAACAAGGCTCTCAGATTTTACTACAGCTTCAAAAACTCTTTTTCAACATTCAGAGGTTTTGTTTCTTAGTATTAATGTGTCGCCTTTCGATGCCCATAAACACTCATCAATTTCTTTAGTTGGTGATGCAAAAAAAATTCTTGAAACGTTAAACCATATATTAAAAAACGATGGCTTTGGCATATCTGTGAAATATCGAGCTGAAATAAAACAGCAAAAGAACAACTGGAACCAAGAGGTAGATAGAATATTTAACCTAAATAATGAACCCGCTGTCAGCCAGGGCGAGGTTATCGGTTTTATATCAGACTCTATGACTGAGGATGATACTGTCGTCTGCGCCGCTGGAAGTCTTCCGGGAGATATGCATAAGCTCTGGAGAACCGTAAATGGAAATCAATACCATATGGAATATGGTTACTCTTGTATGGGCTATGAAATTGCCGGGGGGCTAGGAATACGTATGGCAAAACAATCCGGAGAGGTTTTTGTCATGGTTGGGGATGGATCTTATTTAATGATGAACTCAGAAATTGTAACAGCTGTACAAGAGAACCAAAAACTCATAATCGTTTTAATTAATAACCACGGGTTTGGAAGTATCAACGGTCTTTCCATGAGCCTAGGAAGTAAGGGCTTTGGAAATCAGTATAGACAAAGAGATAAAGAAACAGGTGAATACGCTGGTGACAGGCTCCCTGTTGACTATACAGCACACGCAAAGTCTATGGGAATTGATGCGGTAAAAGTAAAAACAAGACAGAGACTAGAAAAATCTATCCACCAAGCAAGAGAGAGAGATGGCTCAACTTTGATAGAGGTTCTTGTAGACCCTGGTGTGGGCGTGCCGGGGTATGAGGCCTGGTGGGATGTCCCCGTTGCTGAGGTGTCTAAATCAGACAGGGTTACAAAAATCAGAAAAGAGTACGACAAAAAGATAAAAGGCGAGAAAGATTTTTAATTTAGATGATAGAAGTGTGCGTTTTGGTATTGCCCCAATTAACTGGAGTAATGATGATATGCCAGAGCTAGGAGGAAACTATACTTTAGACACAATCCTTAAAGAAATGACAGAGTCGGGCTATAGTGGCACAGAAATTGGAAACAAGTTTCCTAAAGATTCTTCTAGCATTAAACAGGTCCTTACAAGTTTCAATCTTGAGCTAGCTTCAGCCTGGCATTCTACGTATTTTTTATCAAAGAATCTTGACCCAGAGCTTGAAAGGGTTCACAAAAAAGCAGCACTTTTAGCTGGCGCTGGCGCTAAAATCATTAATATAGCAGAATGCTCAGGCTCTGTACATGGAACAATAAATAATCCCCTTTCATCAAAGCCTGTTTGCAACGAAGAAGACTGGGCCAGGCTAACAGATTGTTTAAACAAAGCGGGAAAGGTTTGTAACTCTTATGGACTAAGTATCGCATACCATCATCACATGGGTACATATATTCAAAATGAAAACGAGGTGTATAGATTGCTATCAGACACAGATCCAAAACTTGTTAATCTTTGTGCTGACACGGGGCATATGTATTTTGCGGGCATTGACCCAGTAAGGTTTTTCAAAAATAATATGAATCGTATTAAGCACATACACTTCAAGGATTTGAGATCTAATATATTTAAAAATCTAAATTTCAAAGAGACTTCATTTTTAAAGGCAGTATTGAGTGGGGTCTTTACTGTCCCGGGTGACGGCTGTATTGACTTTGAGACCATCAGTAATGTGATTATTAAAGCGGAATACCGTGGTTGGATAATTGTCGAGGCTGAACAAGACCCGGCTATAGCAAATCCGTTAGAATATGCAATGCAATCCAAACAATATATTAATAAAATTTGGGATAATTAAAATGGCTCAAAAAACAAAAATGCAACAAACAGCTGAGTTGGGATCTGACTGGTGGAATGATTCTAATGATCATGTTGAACTTCAACACGCATATAATGAGGGCGCTGTGGGTGCGACCTCGAACCCTGTTATTACCTTAAACAGTGTCAAAAGTCATCCCGGCGTGTGGAACCCTGTAATCGATACAATGATAATGGAAAACTCCAGCGCAACTGAGGATGAAATCCTTTGGCTGTTGATGGACAAAGTTGGAAGGAAAGCAGCAAAAATATTGTTGCCGGTTTATGAAAAAACTAACGGAGAAAAGGGGAAACTATCTCTTCAGGTAAATCCAAAATATTACAGAAACGCTGAGACTATGTTTAAACAGGGGAAATATTTAGCTTCTCTTGCGCCTAATATTGCAATAAAGTGCCCTGCTTTACCGGCAGGAATTGATGCAATGGAAAAACTAACATCTGTGGGAATATCTGTTAATGCGACTGTTAGTTTTACGGTTCCGCAGGCTCTGCAAGTGGCAGAGGCAATTGAGCGTGGTCTTTCAACTGCAGAAAAGAATGGTGTAGACACATCGAACATAACCCCCTACGTGACTATTATGGTCGGACGCATAGATGATCACCTAAAACGTCAAAAAGAGGCCGAGAATATTAATGTCAATTCAGATATAATAGACTGGGCATCAATAGCTATTTTTAAAAATGCTTATACCATATTTAAGAATAAAGACTATCGGTCAAAGCTATTAGCAGCCGCATTCAGATGCGATTTACATTGGAAAGAAATTGTTGGAGGAGACATAATAATCAGCATGCCCTATGAGTGGTGGAATCGGTTTAATGATTCTGATATAGAGGTGCTCAATAGAATGGAAAACCCAGTGGATGAGAGCCTGGTTTGCGCCTTACAAGAAAACTTTAAAGACTTTAACCGGGCCTATGATAAAGACGGAATGAAGCCTGAAGAGTTCGAATCGTTTGGCGCCACTGTACACACCCTGAAAACCTTTTTAGGTGGCTATGATGAATTTATAAACCTGATTCGAAATCGCATGATTGGAGAATAGGAGAACACTATGAGTTTAATTCATCCACACAGAGATGGTTTTAAAACTGGTATTAATGCCTATGGTGACACACAAGAAAAAACCGGAATGGATTTTGATATAATAATTATTAATAA
>Ga0208408_1000235_pt1 | contig 38668 bp, 25 predicted proteins | sample ETNtaG_4_FD_185776 | JGI IMG/M metagenome (GOLD analysis project Ga0208408, IMG submission 185776) | Marine microbial and viral communities from oxygen minimum zone, Eastern Pacific Ocean - ETNP201406SV67 (SPAdes) (version 2) | ecosystem: Environmental > Aquatic > Marine > Oceanic ... | reverse complement strand
GTTTAGCAACGCTGGACCTTGCCTTGTTCATCGGGGTTGGAACGGCAGTTGTGACAGTAGTTGCTCATGCAATGTCGCTCTGGCTTTTTTTGCGTTACCGTTTAGTTTTTGATCTGGTAAAACTTCTTGAGACTTCTGCTCTTATGTTTGATTTGTACCTGATCAATATGTACGGATACGCAGTAGCTTCCCCTGTTGCAACACTTTTTGCCATCATTCACATTTCTCTCAATAAAAATTATCACCTCGGTAAACTCAAAAACGATCTCGATAAAGTGCTGGCTTCTAAACAGAAAGATGTTGAAAATGATGAAAAGTGAAAAGCTTTAGCATCTCTGTTTTGTAAAAAGTTAAAATCTTAATTCTTTCAGTGTGCTCGTTTAAACAAGGCTTATCTCTTTGCTCTAAATGACACGGTTTTAGGATTTTCAACTCTTCCTAACATAATCTGAATAACTGTAACTGAAGTAATTTGTCATAGCTAATGAACAAAAATCCTGAAATAGCGGCTATTGGTTTTGCCTCAGTAGGTCACACTCTCTGCCACCTACTCACTTTGCTTTTTCCCACTGTTCTTCTTGTTTTAGAAGTAGAAATGGATTTAAGCTTTAAGGAATTGGCGGCACTGGCTGTTCCAGCAGCATTTCTGTTTGGTGCAGGAGCTCTGCCTGCAGGATGGCTCGGCGACAGATGGTGTAAAACCAGACTTTTGGAAATATATTTTTACGGAACTGGATCTTTTACGATTCTAACGGGATTTGCAGAAACACCTATGATGTTGGCCTTTGGACTTTCCGGGATTGGATTATTTGCTTCAATCTACCATCCTGTCGGAATGTCATGGTTGGTTTCCAGGACATCCAAAACCGGTACCGCCCTAGGTCTCAACGGTCTGTTCGGAAGTCTAGGTTTTGTCCTCGCACCACTCGTTGCCGGATCATTGACTGGATTGTGGAGTTGGCGTTTTGCGTTCATTGTTCCGGGAATTGTCTGTTTGTTTGTCGGGATTCTTTTCAGCATTGCTTTGCGTATATTTCTGGACGATGTACAAAAACCTGTGCAGAAAGCAGCTTATGAATCGAGTTCTGCGAAAAAAATTTGGATGACTTTTGGCTTGATGGGCACGGCACTGTTGCTCACGGGCATGTTTCACCAGATTGTACAGTTTTCACTACCCAAAGATTTTGACCTGCGTGTACTCTTTACTTCAGGTTCGCTGCTTGGTACAGGCTCGATGGTGGCACTGGTTTATGCCGCGGGCGCAATGGGACAACTTCTTTGCGGCCGCCTGGCTGACCGTTATTCTGAGCGTCAACTGTATTTATCTTTATTTTTATTCACTGTTCCTTCAGTCGCATTGGCCAGTCAGCTTACAGAGATTCCATTGGTTTTGAGCATGATGCTGGTCGTTTTTTTGAGTACAGGCGCACTTCCGGTAGAAAACACTTTACTCGTTCGATATGCTCCAAGTCATCGTCATGGGCTGGTTTTCGGCAGTAAATTTTTGTTAGGCTTTGGTTTTAGTGCATTAGGAATTTATTTGTCCGGTTGGATTTATGAGCTCAGTGGAAGTTTCATCTGGCTTTACGGACTCTTGGTTTTGCTCGCGTTCGCAGTTGCTGTGATAGCATTTTTACTCCCCGGTCAACGTGTTCTTCAACCTGCCTGACAGGAACCCCAAACATTATTTTCGGTATTTTGAGTCAACTAATTAACGCTAAAAAACTGGAATCAGTTTGTCATGGACCTCCTCCTGAAGTAGCACCAACCCTCGTCTTTTTGCATGAGGGTCTGGGCTGTGTTTCGCTCTGGAAAGACTTTCCGCAAAAACTAGCAAACAAAACAGGCTGTGGTGCTTTGGTTTTTAGCAGGCTTGGTTACGGAAAATCCGCTTCGTGCGAACTTCCCCGTGCACTGGACTTCATGCATCATGAAGCCCTGGGAGATCTTCCGGAGATTTTATTACAGCACAAAATCCGCAAGTATATACTGGTGGGACATTCAGACGGGGCTTCGATTGCGTTAATTCATGCAGCTGAAAATCCTGCTGAATACCTGCTTGGCATTGTCAATGAAGCCCCCCACGTTTTTTGTGAACAACTGACTACGGATTCCATCCAGAAAGTACAGCAACTTTATCTGTCCGGAAATCTGCGGGAACGTTTACAGAAACATCACGGTGCAAATGTTGATTGCGCTTTCCACGGTTGGGCTGATGTCTGGCTTCATCCGGACTTTTCTGCCTGGAACATCGAATCGTGTCTTCCGGGAATCCGGGTTCCGCAATTAATTGTTCAGGGAAATGACGACGAATACGGTACTTCGGCACAAGTCGAAGCTATTGTCCGTCAATCAGGTAGTAGTGTGGAAACTTGTTTTCTGGACAACTGCGGACATTCTCCGCATCGTGATCAAGAAATACAAACTTTGGAAAGCATGTCTAAATTCGTCCGGAAATTGCTTGTTTGAATTAATACACCGCTTCTTATCGACCAAATCACTTGCATTTTAGCAGTGCAGGCTTTAATGTTAGCTGACAAAATCTAGTTCCGGAATGCTGATATTACAGAAACTAATCCAGAAATAATTATCATAAAGTCAATTATTAATTATGCCTACCGCACTTTTGCTAAATGGACCCAATCTTAATTTGCTTGGCAGCCGTGAACTTGAAAATTCCGGTTATACGACCTTGAGAGATATTGAAAAGCAAGTCTCGTCTGCTCTTCGTGAACGTAAAATTGAGTGTGAGTCTTTTCAGTCAAATTCAGAAGGAGAATTAATTGACTGGCTGCAAAAGCAGCGTGACGCCGATTTTTTGCTTTTAAATCCGGGTGCCTTGACTCACACTAGCGTTGGACTGAGGGATGCGGTGCTTGCCATTGAAATTCCTTTTCTGGAAATCCACCTTTCTAACGTGCATCAGCGTGAAGAATTTCGTCATCACTCTTATTTTTCCGATATCGCGATTGGGGCACTGGTTGGGCTTGGAGTAAAAGGTTATTTGTTGGCGACTCAGTTTGCCGCGGATTATCTTGAGCAAAAATCAAAATCTGCATCCAATGCTTGATTCTCAATGATCAGCAGTCTGCTTCTCAGAATTCTTTGCTCGTTATGAGACTTTCCTCTACAACTATTATTTTATATTTCAACGTTTTGCTAGCCGGCGCTGCCGTATTTATGGCAGGCTCGCTGCTCAGCACGTGGCTCCATCATCAAGTCTTGTCTATCCCGGTTTCACCGCCCCGGACCTTCCAGATTGAAACTGAAAAACTGACCATCGATTCCGGAAAAGCCCAAAAAGAATTTGCGGTAATTTTGGAACGCAATATCTTTAATGCTCAAAAAACGGAAATCGAATTGCCGCCAACTCTTCCTGAAAAGGAAATTATTATTCAGGAAACCTCAGATGGTGAAACAGTCGAACACACACGTTTAGCTATCGTACTTGCAGGAACCATGATTTACGGAAAGCGGAATTCATTTGCTTTTATCAGTCATAAAGATAGTTTAAACAAATATTTGATTTATGGAATAGGTGAATGTTTTCATGCAAAAACAATTCAGCGTGACGAAGACTGTGCTGAAGAAAGTGTAAAAGTGTTGAAAATCAAGGATCGCTGGGTTTTGATTCTTTATCAGGGAACACAACAAGCTTTGTGGATGGTCAGCGCCGATACTCCCGGAAAGGCATCGCTAAATGCTACTCTACCAAAAAAGGCAAAAGGTCAAACTGATTCTGTGCAGAAAACTGCTGCGATTGTTGTTCCACCACAGAAAAAGGTTGTTGCAAAAAAAGCCCTGCCTCCGGCTTCCCCTGCTGAAGCAGGAAATACATTTCATTTCCAGCGGGTGTGGGTTGATGAACAACTGGCAAATTTTGAGCAACTGTTGAATGATGCGAGGGTTGTTCCTACTACAAAAGATGACAAACCTTATTTCATGTTTCAGTACATTAAAGAAGAAAGTATTTATGAAAAATTGGGACTGAAAAAAAATGACATCATTTTAGAAATAAATGGATTTATTGTTGATTCAGTCGGCAAAGCACTCAAGTTATTGGAAGTACTTCAATCAGAACGTGAGATTTCACTCAAGGTGGAAAGGGAGGGTAATGCAGTACAATTCCATTACTACATTGATTGAGTGTCCTAACTGCTAATCGCTAACATATGGGCATATTGCAGAATGTTGTTCAAATGGCACAAAATCGGTTTACTCGAATTTGCATCACTGCTTGCCGTACTGATTTGGATTTTCTTCCGTTATCAGCACACGCTGAATCAACTGCACCCTGAATGGATCTTGATGGCAGTTGCCTTAGGTGTTTTTTGGTGCCTGCGCTATAACTTATATCTTCCCCTTTTTTTGCTCCTGCTGATTGCAGCAATTCTTCTACACCAGTGGTTAGTTGTGCTTCCCTCAAGTGTGAACTGGCTGAAGCAGGAAATCTCAGCAGAATCAACAATTATGCTCAACGGCAGGATTCAGCAACGAATCCTCAAAGAAGATACTGTCCGTTTGCAACTGAGTTCGGTGGAGTTGAGCAAAGGCGATAAAAAGTTGCGGTTACCAGAAGCTATCTTACACTTTCCAAAAAAAAGGCGCAGAATATTTAATTTTTATCATGGCCGTCAATTGCAAGTCATCGGGCAATTGAGTGAAGTCAGTATTGATAAGTATCGTTTAAATTTAGGTTTTACAGATTTTCGTTATCGAAATGCAATTTATCCGCAAACCGAACTCTTTCGCAAAAGAAACAGTTGGGTACGGCAATTGACAGACAGGGCGGAGTTTCATCTTTCCAGCAAGGCACTCGCGCTTTATTTACCACTGACTTTGGCCAAGCGTTCTTTTGGCTCACGTTCGACTGCAAAGGTTTTTCAGGAAACCGGAATGGCACATCTTCTCGCTATCAGCGGTCTGCACATTGGTTTAATCTATGGAATTATTCTCGGACTTGTACGTGGTATTGGACGTCTCTCAATCCGGTTTTTGGAGCACCCCCGTTTTTACGCATTCTCCCAGCTGATTTCTCTATCCGGAATTTGGCTTTATCTTTTGTTAATTGGCATGCCTACTCCAGCATTTCGTGCTGTTTTTATGTTGAGTTTACTGGTTGCCGGTCGTTTGTTAGGTCAAGTTCATCAACCTCTTTATGCTTTATTTGCAACAGCATTTTTTTTCATTTTCCTGAATCCGGCGGTGATTTACGAAGTTTCTTTTCAACTCTCGTTTCTCGCAGTTTTATTTATTCTGTGGTTCCTTCCGCTTTATCCGCACCCGGGTGAAAATGATGTTTTATGGAAACGTCTCGTTAAATACGGATTAATCAGCGTCGGCATCACGTCAGCAGTAATGCTGGGTACATGGCCTGTTGTTGCCAGTATTTTTGGACGCCTTTCACTGGAAACATTCTGGCTTAATTTGATTATGGTTTTCCTGCTCGGGATGCTGGTTTTACCAAGCTGTCTGCTTAGCCTTTTAGTGAGTGCTCTTTCCCTGGGGGATCCTCCTTTCGGATTGCTTGAAAACAGCATATTTTCTCTGACTGAGCAGGTTGTACAGGGATGGTTTAATGTACTTAAATTTCTACATCACTGGGGTGATTGGGCATCCTTTCCACTCACTTTAGACTGGGGAACACCTCAATTTATTCTGTATTACACAATCATTTTGGGCTTAGGGAAATTACTGACAGACCGATTCAGGAAAATCAGCTAATAATTTTGAAAATCATTGTAACGCAAGTAACTTGTGAGAAATAATTACCATGTTATGAATCTAAATTAAAAATAGAAAAATTTTTTTATGAATGAGATGACTAAATCTATGAAAGGGGTATGGCTAACTGGCCATGGTGAACTAGACAAGCTGGATGTCCGCAATGATATTCCAGTGCCTAAACTAACAGCTAATGATGTTCTTATTCGAGTTGGGGCTGCCGCAGTAAACAACACAGATATCAATACACGAACAGCATGGTATTCAAAAGGCGATGCTACGACTAAGGATGCAAGTTGGGCTGGCATAGCCATTGATTTTCCTCGTGTTCAGGGTATTGATGTATGCGGACATATTGTGGCAGTTGGTAAAAATGTCAGCAATAATAGAATTGGTGAGAGAGTCCTAGTCGAGCCTTGCTTAAGAGAAGTAAAAGGTAAGGCTTTGTCTTATCCATGGTTTCTGGGATCTGAGTGCGATGGGGGATTCGCTGAATTTGTTGCAGTCGCTTCGCGGCATGCTTATCAAGTTAAGAGTAAATTGAGAGATGCTGAGCTTGCCTCATTCCCATGCTCCTATTCCACAGCGGAAAATATGCTGACCAAATCCAAAGTCTTATCCGGCGAATTGGTGCTGGTAACAGGAGCATCTGGTGGAGTTGGTTCTGCTGCAGTTCAACTAATAAAGGCCAGAGGCGCGGATGTTATTGCAGTTACCAGTGGTTCAAAATCGCAAGACCTGCTTACGCTTGGCGCTACAAAGACGCTTAATCGCGATCAGAGGGTGGTTGAAGCATTAGGTTCAAACAGCGTCGATGTAGTAATTGATCTTGTTGGTGGAAAAAGCTGGCCAGAGTTTCTTGAAGTTCTAAGGCCCGGCGGGCGTTACGTAGTTTCTGGTGCAATTGCTGGTGCTATTGTCGGGCTTGATCTTAGAACGCTTTACCTGAAGGACTTAAGTTTTTTTGGTTGCACAGTTTTAGAGTCAAAGGTTTTTACAAATATCATTGACCATATTGAAAGTGGGAATATTAAGCCGATTGTGGCTCATACTTTTCCTTTGGAAGATATTGTTAAAGCTCAAGAGTTGTTTTTGCTGAAACAACATATTGGAAAAATCGTATTAACTATTAATTCTTAGTGATAGTGGGAAATTCATGAAGCAATTTTTCTAACTGCATAACAATCTCATACATCCTGATAGCAAAAAACTATTTTCGTTTCTTGCTGTGGTTTTTGCTGCAGGTGAGCTAGGAACGGGGCAGAAAAAAGACATTCACCCTACATACCAGGAATCGAGCAGTTTCCTGGCGGCAGTGGTGGGCAACATTTTTCCGGATTCAACTTCTTTTTCCAGTTCCGGGATTTGTTTTTGAAGATCAGGATGGTTGCGGAAGTTTGTCAGCAAACCTTCTTCAACCAGCGACCACATCCATTTCCCTGTTTGTTTCCGGCGTTGTTTTTCCCACTCTCCGGAGTTTTGGAGTGCTTTACTGAAACTTTTTACTGAATCCCAAATTTTATCCATCCCCCGTTTTTCAAGAGCACTGCAGCGCAAAATTTGCGTTGTCCATGAATTTTTTGAGGAGGGCAGTAAGTGTAGGGCTTTACGGTATTCCGACTGAGCGGTTTTTGCCAGAGTTTCCTGTTTGCCATCTGATTTGTTGATTACCACCAAATCAGCTAATTCGAGCACACCTTTTTTTATACCCTGCAATTCGTCACCAGCATTAGGCAGCATCAGCAGCAAAAACAAATCCACCATTGAGGCCACTATAGTTTCGGACTGTCCAACACCGACGGTTTCAACGATTACAACATCATAACCCGCGGCTTCGCAGATCAACATTGTTTCGCGGGTTTTACGGGCTACTCCTCCGAGAATTCCGGAAGACGGTGAAGGCCGGATAAATGCATGCGGATGCTGTGCTAATTCATTCATGCGTGTTTTGTCACCCATGATGCTTCCGCCGGTAAGCTGACTGCTTGGATCGACAGCAAGCACTGCGACACGATGTCCCAGTTCAATTAAAAACAGCCCTATTGCCTCAATGAAAGTACTTTTCCCGACACCCGGAACTCCTGTAATACCGATGCGTAAAGCCTGCCCTGCGTGAGGCAAAAGAGATTCGAGCAATTCCTGACCCTGCTCAAACGATTCCGGACGGGTACTTTCCAGCAAAGTAATGGCTTTGGCAATTGCTCTGCGGTTTCCCTGAAGGATATCCGCTTGTGAGGGAAGTTTATTTTGAGCCATATTTTCCGGATTGTACAGATATCAGGTTTTATTTGAAATTGCCGCCAGTACCTCGCGTGCGGCTCCCGGAATGGGGGTCCCCGGTCCAAAAATACAGGCTACTCCGAGGTCTCTCAAAAAATCATAATCCTGCGGTGGAATTACTCCTCCCGCGACAACAATGATGTCCTCGGAATTTTCTTTCTTTAAAACTTTCATCAACAGATCAATCAGAGTTTTGTGACCTGCCACTTGAGACGAAATTCCTATCACATGCACATCATTTTCAATGGCTTGTTTGACCACTTCTTCCGGAGTTTGAAAAAGAGGCGCAATGTCCACGTCAAAACCCAAATCCGCAAACGCAGTTGCAATTACTTTTGCACCCCTGTCATGACCATCCTGTCCCATTTTTGCGACCATTATTCTGGGACGCCTTCCCGCTTTTTTAGCAAAGTCATTGATCTCATCACGGACTTGTGCAATTTCATTTTGATCCGGAAAAGATTTAGCATAAACTCCAGAAATGGAATGGATAGGTGCGTTGTAACGTCCCCAGATTTTTTCCATCGCAGCAGAAATTTCTCCGACTGTCGCACGCAAACGTATTGCTTCAATTGAGAGAGTCAATAAATTACCTTCTCCGCTTTCTGCGGCATTGCTGATGGTGTTTAAAGCAGAATCAACTTTGTTTGAATCGCGGTTTTTCTTGATTTTCTGCAACCGCCGTATTTGTTCTTTACGAACGGCGCTATTATCTATTTCGCGAACTTCCACCGGTTCAGCATTTTCAACCTGATATTTATTGGCGCCCACTATTACCTCTTCTCCCTGGTCAATCAATGCCTGTCTGCGGGCGGCTGCAGCTTCGATACGCTGTTTTGGAATTCCGGACTCAACAGCTTTAGTCATTCCGCCGAGTTTTTCAATTTCATCGAGCAGTTTAGTTGCTTCTTCAATCAGTGATGAAGTCAGGGATTCCATAAAATATGAACCGCCAAATGGATCAACTACGTGCGGGATTCCGGCTTCTTCCTGTAATATAAGTTGAGTGTTGCGGGCAACTCTCGCGGAAGTTTCGGTGGGTAGCCCAAGTGCTTCATCAAAGGCATTTGTGTGGAGTGATTGCGTACCACCAAGAGTTGCAGCAAGAGCTTCGATTGTCGTGCGGACAATATTATTAAACGGATCCTGCTCCGTCAGACTCCAGCCGGATGTTTGACAATGTGTGCGGAGCATCGCGGACTGTTCTTTTTTTGGTTTAAACTGTTGGATCAGGTTTGCCCATAAAAAACGTGCGGCCCGCAATTTGGCGATTTCCATATAAAAGTTCATACCGATGCCAAAAAAGAAGGACAGGCGGGGAGCAAAACTGTCAATCGTCATTCCTCGATTTATTGCTGTGCGTACGTATTCCAAGCCGTTTCCAAGTGTGAATGCCAGTTCCTGCACTGCAGTCGCACCGGCTTCCTGAATGTGGTAACCACTGATGCTAACTGAATTGTAACGGGGCATATGTGCACAGGTGTGTTCAATAATGTCACCAACGATACGCATAGAAGCTGCCGGCGGATAGATGTATGTGTTACGCACCATGAATTCTTTGAGGATATCGTTTTGGATGGTACCGCTGAGCTGTTCCTGTTTCACACCCTGCTCTTCCGCCGCAACCACGTACGCAGCTAAAATGGGCAAAACGGCGCCGTTCATAGTCATTGAAACTGACATTTGATCGAGTGGAATTTGATCAAACAAAATTTTCATATCCTCTACTGAATCAATCGCTACCCCTGCTTTCCCGACGTCTCCAACGACTCGTTTATGATCTGAATCATAACCGCGGTGAGTTGCCAAATCAAAAGCTACGCTGAGTCCTTTTTGACCAGCAGCTAAATTCTTACGATAAAAAGCGTTTGATTCTTCTGCAGTCGAAAAACCTGCATATTGACGAATTGTCCAGGGGCGACCCGCATACATCGTGGAGCGTGGTCCACGAGTGAACGGTGCAAAACCGGGAAGTGTTTCTGTGTAACCGAAATTTTCTAAATCCTCAGCTGTATAAAGAGGTTTTATTTCAATTCCTTCAGTGGTTTCCCAATTAATTGAAGAAGGGGCCTTACCTTTCAATTCGCGTGAAGCCTGTTTTCCCCATTCTTTCAACGTTGGTGACGATGGAGTCTTAGTTTTTGACTTTGACATATATTTTTTAGCTAATAAAACTGGGCACAAAAAATCTGACTACTAAAAACAACCAATAGTTTTCATCAATGTCTCTGTTGAAGTTTTGGCATTGGTAATGGCTTTTGTATTGTCACCTGAGAGTGATATTTTTTCAATGTTAGCGGCCAGGTCAGTGAGATAATCCGTTAAAGATTCAAATGAAGGACATACAGCATCATAAAAAGGGGCAGGTAACTTCACTTTTGAACCATCTGCTGTTGCAGTGACCCAACCAGCCAATGCAGTCGCAGCAGCAGCTTTATCAGACGCAGCGTTATACGCATTTAAAACGCGTGTGCATTGCATACCATCCCTTTCTGCAGCCCAGATATGGCCGTCCATCGCAATGAGTAAGGCTTTTGCGTCATTGTTATCATGTCCTGAAACCACTGAACAGGTAAGAGTCCCATTATCAAGGGGTCGTGGAACTGAATACGGGCTGGTTGTCATATTATCAAAAAGTATAATCTGATTTAACTGCATCGCAAATGATATTGCAAAAGTGTTAAGCAATATTTCATCTGTAGTAAGAGGTGAGCTGCTATTATCCCCCAGAGAAGGTTGCAATAGTTTGTAAGCGCTATCAAGGTTGGTTTTTGAGCTCGAAATGGCTGTTGCACGTGTATCATTATCTGAAATTATTGCTACGCTCAGCTGGAGAATATTTAAAATAGAAGCTGGTGCAGAATCGTCAGTGCCCAATTCAACGTCTGAAGGTGCTGTATATGCCGTTACAGAGGTACCGGACGATTTTAGCAAATTAACGATATCATAGCCGGCCTTTCCCATGTAAGCGGAGGCTTTGTCTTTTCTTGAAGTACAAACTGATAATGCTGTATCGTAGTTTCTGGCGTCGATAGCACTGTCACAAGCGCCGGTGTCAGACTCCTTCACCAAATCCCCACAGGCGGATAGAGTCACAAAAATTACTAAAAAAATATACCACCGTGCTTTCAGTTGCAGATATTTCAACTTTTTCAGAAGATATTCTTTCATAGCTAAAATCCGAAATTAAGTTGAAAAACTTTACGTTTATCAGGACGGTCACCTATCTGGCTTCCGGTTTCAGTCTTGTAGACCGCATACTGAATGTTCAGACCTCGAAAAACTATGAACGGATTCAATTCAAATCCATAGGTAAAATAGCCTTGATTGAATCCAGCACGTATTGCAAATGTGCTTGCACCTGAATCAATTGGGGAAATTCCAATTTCAGTTCCTATGTGCAAACGTTTCCAAAGGCAATCAGTACTTTTTTTGGACTGGCAATCGGTGTCATCCGCATGTTTCATGGTTAAGTCTCGGATATCAATTGCGTAGAGTAAACGCACCGGTCCCCAGGAAGGTTGCCATGAAAAACCTGTACTATATTCCGGATTTTGATCAGCAGGACTGGTTTCATTGTCTGAACGTTTGAATTTTAGACCACCTACATTGTTGGCTGTAAATCCCCATGTCATTTTCAAAGCAGAAGCTGTTTCAAGACGTCTTTGAAAACCGAAATTAAAAGTTTGCGCGCGCTTAAGATCATTGAGTTCACATTTTCCAATAGAACTACCTATATCGGAATTGTTCAGAACAGTACCGAAAGTAGCAGTTGTTAACGGAATATCACAGCGTTCAATTGTTTCAACTCCAGCTCCCACCAGCCAGCGACCACGCGCAACCGGAAGGGCAAAGCCAAAGTTATTAATTCTGTCCAGACGAAAGCCGAAATCGATTTCTATGGCTACAGGATTTCTAACTCCAAAATCAAACTGTGTTTCTATTCCGCTGGCGGCTCCGAAAGTCATGAGCTCACCAAATGGCATAATCAGGTTTAAATCAATTAAATTCCGAAAGTGAACACGCTTGCCCATCAGCAATGCGACAATATCAGCGTTTTTTGAATCACCACTAAGCTTTGAAACTTCCTTGATAATGTTGACCGAATCATCTGAAACTTCCATTAAAAATGGAAAACCAACCAGAATAGAATCAACGCTCGCCAGTCCTGCAGGGTTGTAAAAAAGAGCATTTTCGTCAAAGCTCAGCCCAATACCGGTATTGCCCATACCTAAGTTCCGAACACCCTGTCCGGGTCTACGTAACTCACCGGTCTGGGCTTGGAGACTGTAAGCTCCTCCCAACGTCAGCAATATTATTACAACAAAAAAATTGCGGATGTGGTAGCGTATGCGTGACATATTGACAAATTACTGCTGTTGCTACATTCAAATTTGAATTTCTAAAAATCATCGCCAAGATAGATGCACCCTTTGTGCAAAAAATGTCTTAGGCAGCAAACAGTATCCTGTAACCGTTCTTTGTCCCTAATATTTTAATCACTTATCCTTAAATCTTCAATTAATTATGCCAAGACTATTCGCAGTTGATTCCATGGCAGTACTGTATCGTGGTTATTTTGCCATGATCCGCACACCTCTCATAAATTCAAAAGGTTTGAACACGAGTGGAATTAGAACTTTTTTAATGCAGTTGATAAAGATTATTGAAGATGAAAAGCCGGATTATTTAGCTGTTGCTACCGATACATCTGAGCCGACTTTCCGTCATAAGAGATTTCCTGAATATAAAGCGACCCGAGAAAAAATGCCGGAAGATCTGGTTGAGCAACTGCCGTATCTGCCAAAACTGGTGGAATCTCTTAATTTGCCTTATTTGAAAATGCCGGGATATGAGGCGGACGATATTGTCGGGACACTGATGAGACTTTGTCATGAAGCAGAAATTGAAGGTGTGATGGTTACCAGCGACAAAGATTTTATGCAGTTGATAACTGAAAAAATAGTGATGCTCAATCACAAAAACGAACGGATTGGAATTCCGGGAGTATTTGAAAAATTTGGTTGCTCTCCACAGCAGGTAATTGAAATGCTGGGGCTGATGGGAGATGCCTCGGACAATATTCCGGGTGTCCGTGGAGTTGGTGAAAAAACAGCCATGAAGTTAATTGGAGAGTATGGCAACATCGAAACAATTTATGAAAATCTGGAGAACATTAGCGGAAAAAGCCTAAAAGAAAAATTAGCATCTGGACAGGAGAATGCACTCCTCTCGAGGGAACTTGCCACAATTGATTGCCATGTTCCGCTGCCGGTTGAGCTTGAAGCAGTTCATCTGGGAGAAACGGATTTATATGATAATACGGAATTGTTCGCTTTACTTGAGGAACTGGAATTCAATACTTTGCTTAATCGTCTGCTGAAAAAAAGGGAAACTAAATCAACTGATTCAGCTAAAGTTCCAGCGCAAAAAGTCGAGGCTCCAGCGCTTAAAGAACCGGAGGAAGGGCTTGTGCATGATGAGGAAAACAAGCGTGGAGTTTTGGAAATTGAATGTGACAAAATTGAAACCACCGAACAACTACGTGAATATTTGCGGGAGTGTTCCGCAGGAGCGGAATTGGCAATTGCACTGAATATCAAGGGCGAGCACCAGTTGGATCTAAAACTTGAGGGACTCGCTTTGTGCGCGAAACCGGAACGCAGTATCTATCTTGATTTGAGTCAATCAGTGGCACCGCAAAATAAAATGATTGCTGAAGTCAAAAAAATGCTTGAATCTGCTACAAATCCAAAGATTTTTCATGGGCTTAAAAAAGCTGTGCAGTTATTTGCAAATATCGGTATCGAGTTAAAAGGAATCGAATCAGATGTAATGCTTGCAGCTCACCTTGCAGATCCGCTGGCAAGACGTTATGACTTGGAATATTTACTTGGCCGCAAACTAAATTTACGCAGAAAAACTTTGGAATCTGCTGAGGTTGCTCAAAAAGAAAGTCAGCTGTCAATGTTTGACGAAGCTGACATTGAGGATCAAAACGAATACATTCAGCATTGTGAAAATGCTTCATTCATTTTACGGTTGCACCGTTTGCTTTCCGAGCAATTGAAGCAGACCGGAATGGAGGGGGCCTTCCGCAATATCGAAATTCCCCTGGCCGGAACTTTAGCAAAGCTGGAACAGTCCGGTATCCGTCTTGATGTGGGGGTGATGTCAAAAATAGCGCTTGAATTTGAAGAACGTTTAACTGAATTGCGTCAAAAAATTATGGAATTAGCGGGTGAAGAATTTAATCCAAATTCCATAATTGAGTTGCAAAATATTCTCTATGAAAAACTGCGTCTGCATGAGCGTTACAAGGTCAAACCCAAAAAAATAAAGTTGGGCAACCGTATGTCAACAGACGAAGAATCCTTGGAAAAAATTGCTGAAGACGAATTGCCTCGTACCATTCTTGATTACCGTACCATTAACAAACTTAAAAACACCTATGTTGATCAACTGCCGACCTACGTTCATCAAGCAAGCGACTGTATTCATTCGACTTTTCGTCAAACCGGAACAGCAACTGGGCGGCTTTCATCTGAAAATCCAAATCTGCAAAATATTCCTGTCCGCTCCAGCGAGGGTCGTAGAATCCGCCGCGCCTTCATTTCTTCCGGGAAAGAAAATATCCTGGTTTCCGCGGATTACAGCCAGATTGAATTGCGTGTTGTGGCGCATTATTCCAAGGATCCAACTTTCATGGACGCATACCGGCGTAACCTTGATATTCACGCCTTGACGGCTTCAGCCATTTATAGTGTTCCAGAAAAAGAAGTGACCCGTGAAATGCGTTCCCGGGCCAAAGAAGTTAATTTTGGGCTGATTTATAGAATGGGTGCGGAGCGCCTTTCAATTGTAACCAAAACGTCCAAAGTTGAAGCAAAGGAATTTATTGAACGTTATTTTGAAAAATACAGTACCATTCATGCTTTACAGGAACGTTTTCTGGAACAGGCGCGTAAAGAAGGTTTTACAGAAACATTGTTCGGAAGGAGACGCTATCTTCCGGACATTAACGGAAAAGGTCTCTTGAAACGGATGGCCGAAGGAGCGGCGATCAACACTCCCATCCAGGGTTCCGCAGCGGAAATTATCAAGCTGGCCATGATTACAGTTGATCGACGTATCCGCGAAAAACAAATGCAGTCCAGAATGATTCTCACAGTTCACGATGAACTTGTCTTTGATACTTTGAAAGATGAGGTGGATGAACTTTGTGAAATGGTCCAGCAGACTATGGAAAATGTAGTTGGACTTGAGGTGCCGCTGCTCGTGGAAATCGGAAAAGGTGAAAACTGGCTTGATGCACATTGAGCTTGTCGGATTTTACCTGTTTGCTTCTTGAGTCGCAGCCCTGAGCTTGTCGAAGAGGAGCCGGATTACGGTTATTGCCTAAACATGTCTACATGATTTGTTTTTATTTCATGGTTTTCTTTACACAAAGCAAAATTCAGAGCCATGCTGGCTTCATTCTGCTGTAAAGTATCAATTAAGTTTGCTAAAACAGAACGCCAAAAAAATTCTTTTGAAAACAATTGAGCTTTGTTAGAATAAGACATTATTTAACTAAACAATCCCTAACACAGGAGAAAATCATGGTTACAGCACTGGTTCTTTTAAATATTGAACGAAAGCATATAAAGGACGTATCACAACAACTGGTTAATATGCAGGAAGTTTCGGAAGTCTATTCTGTGGCGGGACGCTATGATTTGGTGGCGGTTGTACGTGTCAAATCTAATGAACAAATCGCTGACACAATTGCCGGGAAATTTGGAGCACTGGAAGGTATAACGGCAACAGAAACTTTGATTGCTTTCAACACATATTCCAGACACGATCTGGAACACATGTTTTCAATCGGTGAGTGAGAAGCACATGTCCGTGGATAGTTCACAGCAAAGTATAAAAGTCCGGGAGGCAATTTCCAGCATGGGATTTTATAATCCTCCGCTGGAAAATAGAAATCCTGAAGAGTATATGCTGATGGACTTTAACGAGCCTCCTCTTCCTCCTCCTCCTGAAGTGGTAGAAAAAATTGCGGAATTACTTAAAAAGCGTATTCACGCTTATCCGGTCTACGGTGATTTCCTGGAGAAGTTAGGTGAATATGTTGGTGTACCAACTGAAAATTTACTGCTGACAAATGGTTCAGATCAGGGAATTGACGTTATTTTACGCTGTTTACTGGAAAAAGGTGAGGAAGTTAAAATGGCCCAGCCCGGCTTTCCGATGTTCCGCCAGATAGCAGGAACTTTAGGTTGTTCAATTGACGGTCCTGAATTTTCGCGGGATTTAAGTTTCCCCCATCAAAAATTAAAAGCATCGGTTAACGGGAAGACTCGATTGATCGTGGTCATTAATCCGAATAATCCAACCGGTTCAGCGGTTTCGCAGGAGCAAATCGAAGATATTCTAAAATCATTTCCGGATATTCCTGTCCTTGTTGATGAAGCCTATTATGAATTTTCCGGGGAAACCTGTGTTTCCTTCTTGTCGAGTTATCCAAACTTAATTGTAACCCGTACTTTTTCAAAAGCACTCGGAATGCCAAGTCTGCGTTTGGGATATGTCATCGCGAGGCCGGATTTTATCAAGCATCTACAAAAAATACGTGGCCCATATGACGTTAATATGGTTGCGATTTTTGCCGCACGGGAACAATTAAAACATCCGGAACACTGGCAGGGGGTCGTGAATCATTTGCTCGAAGAAAGCAAACCTGCGCTGGAAAAATTCTTTGATGAGCATGGGGTTAAATATTATTCAAATAAAACTAATTTTTTGCTGGTGGAACCTCAAGATCCAGTCGCGACATGTAAATTTTTGAAAGAAAATAAAATTCTTGTACGACAGATGAAGCCTCCCATTTCCCATACTTTCCGGATGAGTCTCAGGATGATGCCTGACATGCAGCGCTTTATGGAAGTCTACCGCAGGTTTTTAAATACCTAGGGAAAATCTTTATAATGGTGAGAAACTTGCATTAATGGCAGGATTAAAAAAGGATCTCATGGGAGGCCGTCGTTTTCCAGGGACGGAAAATCATTGCCAAGGACGACAAGCTTTTAAGACGGCCTCCTGTGTACCTGCTTCAGTTTCAGTATCCCCTCTGCTTAAATCAACCCCTCTTTTTCCCTGAACAGCTTAACCGGATCCAGTAAAAACCTGTTCCAGTTTTTTAAGTCCATTGAGGATTGCAGGCATTTCCGGAGGCACATTTTTATAATCAAGTGTATTTTCCGGAATATAGCTCAAAGCCGTTTCCTGTTCACAGAGCCATTCTATCAGTTTTTCATGATTGAGTTTTGAGGCATCTTTTACCTGTATCCGCAAACGGTTACTGTCGTGTTCAATTGTTTCAACTCCATGGAGTTGTCCCCAGAGCCTAACTTCCGCATTACGAAATATATTCAAAACAGATTCCGGCAGGGCACCAAAGCGGTTTTCAATTCCATTACGGAAATCCCAAAGATCTTCCTTTGTGGGTAGTGTACCCAAGGCTTTATAAAGTGAAAGACGCTGGCTGGTACTGCGTATATAGCTTTCCGGAATAGTCTGGTCAATGTGATCCAGGTGAACATTAATGTCTTCCGGTGCTAATCCTGATTCTGCTTGCAGCAGTTTTTTAACTGCTCTGTCCACCATTTGCGTGTAGAGTTCCAGCCCAACACTTGCGATTTGTCCGGATTGCTCAGAACCGAGTAAATTACCTGCTCCTCTAATTTCTAAATCCCTGGACGCAACTTTAAATCCTGCGCCAAGATCATTGAGATCCTGCAGGACCTGTAACCGTTCGTGTGCAACTCCACTTAATATTTTTTCTGCAGGAACCAGCAAATACGCATAGGCCTGTACATTGCTGCGTCCGACCCTTCCACGTAATTGATATAGTTGAGAAAGCCCGAAGTTCTGGGCATTGTTGATGATGATGGTATTTGCTTTCGGAATATCAAGTCCTGACTCAATAATGGTAGTTGAAAGCAAAACGTCAACTCGACCTTCAATAAAATCTAACATCACTTTTTCCAGTTGCTGTTCTTTCATTTGCCCGTGACCGATGGCAATCCGGATGTTGGGCAGGATTCTTTCAAGATAATTCCCGTATTCATAAATTGACTCAACACGGTTATGTACCACAAAAACTTGACCACCACGGCGAATTTCACGGCTGGCAGCTTCCTGAATAATATAATCGTTGACAGGCAGCAATCGAGTTCTTACTGCTCTGCGGTCTGCAGGTGGAGTGTTGACCAAACTCAGGTCACGCAATCCCATTAGTGACATGTGAAGTGTACGGGGAATTGGAGTCGCCGAAAGTGTGAGCACATCGACTGCCGCTCTGAAACGTTTTATTTTTTCTTTGTGTTTTACTCCAAAACGCTGTTCTTCATCCACAACCAGCAAACCTAAATCATGAAATTTGATATCAGTCGAAAGCAAACGATGGGTGCCGATAATGACATCAATTTTACCTTCTTGAAGACGTTTGAGAATATCTTTTTGTTCTGCGTCTGTACGAAAACGGCTGATGACTTCAATGATGAACGGTGTGTCTTCAAACCGTTGGCTGAAAGTTTCGTAATGCTGCTGAGCAAGAATGGTGGTAGGTACCAGGATTGCGACCTGTTTTTCCTGCTGGGCTACTTTGAAAGCACCGCGCATGGCAATTTCAGTTTTGCCAAAACCAACATCTCCGCAAACTAAACGGTCCATCGGCATTTCGGATTCCATGTCAGCCTTGACAGAACTGATAACCTCCAACTGATCCGGAGTTTCCTCAAAGGGAAAGCGTAGTTCAAATTTTTGCATTTCAGCATCATCTGCATTGAAGGCAAAGCCTTTGCGCGCTTTCCTTTCTGCATAAATATCTGCAAGCTCTCCGGCGATATTTTCGACGGAACGTGCTACTTTTGCGCGTGTTTTTTTCCAGGATTTTTCTCCAAGTTTACTCAATTTTGGTGGATTCCCGTCTGCATTTACATATTTCTGCACAAGGTTAAATTTGCCTACAGGCACATAAACTTTTTCTTCACGTGCATATGTTAGCTGCATAAATTCGTTGTTTGTACCACCTGCAGAAATTTTCTGTAAACCCTGATATCGTCCAATTCCATAATCCAAATGCACCACATGGTCACCTTCACGCAAATCATCCAAACTTCCCGCAACCTGTTGAACCTGCGTGCGTTGCAAACGTCGACTTCGAGTTTTTTCACCAAAAACTTCTTCTTCTGTCAGCAGAATAAAACGTGCCTTACCCTCTGCGTCAAGTTTACGAAAACCCGCAGAAACTTGTCCACTGATGATAGGAATCGATTTTCTTGAGTCATCAGCAGGACTGTTCTCCAACCATTCCAGCCATGGACAAGTTTGCGGAATCAGTTGCTCTCCCGCAACAAAAGTTTCTACACCTAAATCTTCCAGCAATTGCTGAAAGTGATCGGCATGTGTTTGATTCTTGGCACTCAGCAAAATTGACACGCCGGACTTATACCAGTTCTGTAGCAACTGCACCATGTGTCCTGCCGCGGAAGTTGCGGTTGATTTTTCAAATCCTTGTCGCAGGGAATGATTATTGACAAACTGAAGCTGATGCACGGTACGTTCAGCGATATCATTTTTATTTTTGGAGTTTAGAAACAATTGTGCGGATTTTTGTAGTCTTATTTCCAGTTCTCTGTTAGTTAAGAATAATGATTCCGGAGACAGAGTCAGTTTATTTTGCTGCGAACTGAGTTCGTATTCCATGAATACTTCCTGATAAAAATGACCCGCACGTTTCTTTACATTATTTTCTTCATCAACAACGAGCAGATACTCTGCAGGAAAGTAATCAAAAAGTGTTTCAAGTTTAGGGTAAAAAAGCGGTGACAGTGATTCAATTCCAGGGAAACTTTCACTTTTACGCAAACTCTCATTTAAACGTTTTAAAACTTCAGGTGTACAGTTTTTACGGAATGAAGGTAGAGTTTGGCGGGCATAATTAATCGTCTGCAGATTAAAAAGTATTTCATTGCCAGGCAGGATTTCGAGAGAAAGTAACTCTGTGTCTGAGGTACGCTGAGTCTGAATATCGAATGGTTTCAGGTATAAAAGTTCCTTTTTTTCAGTAAATTCCATCCGCACAGGTTTTTTTCGATTGAGTGGAAAAACGTCCAGAATTACTCCATGAGTGCTGAATTCGCCCTGATCTTCAACGACATCAACCTGGTTATATCCGGAAGACAATAATTGTTGCCGGATCATATCCGGACTGCCGACATATTCCCTGCTGAGTGAAATTGTATTATTTTGGAGAGTATCACGTGGCAGGAAACGCTGCATTAACCCGTTCGGAGTTGTGACGAGAATCCTTACCTTACCCTTGAGTAGAGCGTCAAGTGTTTGAAAACGCTGAGCGACCAGACCTTTGTGTGGTGAAAAATTATCATAAGGCAGCACATCCCAGAATGGGAAAAAATGCACTCCTTCTCTGCCGGAATAATAGTAAAGATCATTCAGCAGAATTTCCGCGACATCAAATGATTCACAAACTACTACCAGCGGGATTGTTCTTTCTTCAGTCTGCGTCCTTTGTAGACTGAGTATGGAAAGTACAAGAGCTTTACTTGATCCGGAAAGCCCCTGTAACTCAACAACTGTACTGTCTGATTTTATTTTATGGAGAATATTTTGGAGTGATGTGGGCATATTATTGGGAAAAACCGTGGTAATCGTCAGTGATCAAGTCTGGCTTAAGATATCGAGAATAACGACGTATACCACAGGATATTCGACATCTTCATTTATGATACGGACAATTTCATAAGCCACATTATCAAAAACAAATTGCTCTTGCTCTACAAGAAGTTCTGCTTCAAATTCCATTTGAATTACTTCTTGTTCTCCCAGTAATCCATGCATATTTACAATGACGGTGGAGGGATTTTCGTCAGTCATTTGTCTTGTTCAAGAAGATCCGGAAGCCCGTAGTCTGTTGTAGCAGCCTGGAGTTATATTATTGTTATCTAGGGGAGAAGCGCCGGCGGCTGTGTAACCAATTTCAAGGACTTTAAAAGCAACTGCTTTTTGCTTAAAATCACATTCAGCCGGGCCGACTTTGATCGTCTTTTAAAAAAATTAAACTCATTGAAACTTAAGATAAGTTAAGATTTTAATCAAGTTTCAATTCTTAAATCTGCAAAAAATAATTCAGCTAGCTGCACTTGTAGAAAGTTTGAATTGCAGCCGTCAGATGAAACAACAATCCGGAAATGAAAAATCCATATGTATACTTTCGCTAAAGCTTGAGTTTCAAGCGGGAGGTTGTCATAATCTAAATATTTAAATTTTGTATGACCTTGAATAAAGGAGGTACGAGCAGGAACATTAAATCAACGGTTTGAGTGGGCGAATCAGCAAAAACACCAATATTTACAATTTCGGAAAAAAGGAGCATTTACAGTTTGAGCGGGGTCCTCTTTTTTCGTATGTTCAGCATTTTTCTGCTTTTGCCGGTTTTCAGTGTATTGGCCATGGATTTAGCAGGGGCCACTCCATTTTTGATAGGAGTAGCTTTTGGCGCATATGGTTTGACACAGGGGCTTCTGCAGTTGCCTTTCGGTATGTGGAGTGACAAAGTAGGTCGGAAAAGGGTGATTGTGATTGGTTTGACTTTGTTTATTTCAGGCAATGTCATGGCGGTTTTTACGGACTCAATTCATTGGATGATCGTGGCGCGTTTTCTTCAAGGCACCGGAGCAATCAGTTCTACCGTCTTTGCTTTGATCGCGGATTTAACACGACCGGAAGTACGCACACGGGCAAACGCAGCATTGGGTGCAAGTATCGGAATAGCTTTTGCCCTTGCTTTTGGGGTTGCTCCTTTTTTTGGTGAGTGGCTGGGGTTGCATGGAATGTTTTTGATGATCGCGTTGTTGTCTGTTACCAGTATAGTTTTAGTCATGACAACTGTTCCTAATCCGGAGTCAAGTCCAATTCTTATTCAACAGACTTCATTTTGGGACATGGCAAAAATTGTCTGGAATGTACCAACACTGAGGACAATCAGCTGGGGTGGTTTTGTTTGCGGTGCAGGGCTTTCATCCACTTTTTTCCTGATTCCGATGATTTTAGTTCAGCACGGATATGAACGTGCTGAAATGTGGAAAATATACTTGCCGATGATGCTGGCAGGTGCGGTTGCTATGATTTTAGCTGCAATCTTTGCGGAAGTTCGGAACCGTTTCCGTGAGGTCATGCTGTTTGGAATTGTGCTTTTATTTATCTCATTAATTTCGATGGGTATTGGACAGGAGCAGGATCAGCTCTTGTGGTTCGTGGTTGCGCTTTTTTTATTTTTCATGGGATTCAATGTTTTTGAACCTATTTTCCCTTCTCTCGTCACGCGCAGTACGACCGCGGAAACTAAAGGTACTGCGATGGGAGTTTATAATTTTGCGCAATTTATTGGTCATTTTTTTGGAGCAACAGTTGCAGGTGCACTTTATGTAAATAATTTTTTCATCTTCCTGGTACTACTTGCTCTGGCAGAAATATGGTTTTTCTATTTGACTCTCTCTTTTCCAAATCCGGAAAAACGGAAAAAAGAAAACTGAAATACTAAAAATATTAGTCACAAATAATGTTAAAAAAGCCAAGAAAACTTTAGCGCTCCCGAGTGTTTGAAAACTCGTAAATCAACCCTGAAAACAAAAAATAATAAAATGCCTCAACAACTTAAACCCGTTATAGTTCCTTTGCTGCCGATGCGGGAAGAGATAGTATTTCCCGGAGCAACTGTTCCATTTTTCGTGGGCCGTCAAGCATCAATGGACGCACTGGATCGTGCGCTAGCAGGGGACCGCGAAATTTTTGTGGTAACCCAGCGTGAATCAGCAGTTGAAAATCCGCAGGAAAGTGATTTGTTTGAAATTGGGGTACTCGGACGTGTACTTCAGGTAATGCGTCTGCCAAACGGCACTGTAAAAGCTCTCTTTGAAGGAAGCAAAAGAGGGAAGCTACTGGCCACGAAGTTAGCTGAAAAAGAGTATTTGGTACAGGTTCAACCTGTCGATGAAAGTGCATTTGATATTGATCAGCAGAAATTGAAGGAATTGGCGGAAGCAGTGCGAGAGTTGTTTAAAAATCATGTTAAACAAGGCAAAATAAAGCTGAGTAAAGACGCTTTAGCATCACTTGATGGAGCAGATGCAATGCTCATAAGTGACCGTGTCGTTTCTCTGATGGAATTGCCGCGTGAACAAAAACAAAAACTGCTGGAAACATTAAATCCGGAAACTCGTCTGCAACAGGTGCTTGAGGTTTTGAAAGATGAGATGGAAATTGTACAACTTGAAGACAAGTTGAAAAAAGAGGCGACAGATCAGTTCAGTGATACCAAGAAAGAGGATTTTCTGCAGGATCAGTTACGCAACATCCAAAAAGAACTGGGACAGATGGATGATCCAAAAGCGGAACTGGATGAGATTAGTGAACAAATTAAACAAGCGGAAATGCCGGAAGAGGTGGAAATTGAAGCGAAAAAAGAGTTGAAAAAATTACGGTTGATGTCACCGATGTCTTCAGAAGCAAATGTGGTACGTAATTATCTGGAGTGGCTGACTTCCATGCCTTGGAAGGTTAGGACGGAAGATAATTTTGATCTTTTACAGGCAGAGAAGATTCTCGATGAAGACCATTATGGTCTGGAAAAAGTTAAAGAACGAATCGTTGAATATTTGGCAGTGGCATCACTCAAAGGAAAATTGAAAGGTCCTATTCTCTGTCTGACAGGACCTCCTGGAGTTGGAAAAACATCACTTGCCAAATCAGTTGCCCGTGCTTTGGGTCGTAATTTTGTGCGCATCAGTTTAGGCGGCGTTAGAGATGAAGCAGAAATCCGAGGACATCGCCGTACTTACATTGGCGCCATGCCGGGGAAAATAATTCAGTCTATTAAAAAAGCCAAGAGTAATAATCCGGTTATGTTGATTGATGAGATTGACAAGTTGTATCAAAGTAATATAAGTGATCCTTCCGCGGCCATGCTTGAGGTTCTTGATCCTGAGCAGAACAGCACTTTCATCGATCACTATCTGGACGTTGAATACAGTTTGGCGGATGTCCTTTTTATCTGCACAGCAAATACCACTCAAAACATTACCGGACCTTTACTGGATCGGATGGAGGTGATTCATTTGTCAGGTTACACAGAGTTGGAAAAACAGCATATCGCCACTCAGTTTCTGACCCCGCGTCAACGAAAATTTCACGGTTTGGATGAGAAGCAACTGCGTTTCCGGAAATCTGCAATTGAGGAAATTACTCAAGGTTATACACGGGAGGCAGGTGTACGAAATCTGGAGCGTGAAATTGGCAAAGTATGTAGAAAAATTGTAACAAGGCTTGTACGAACCAAAGATAAGAAAGCCACGGTCGTAACGCCGAAACTGGTGCATGACCTGCTCGGGGTACCACAATTTGAACATGATCAGCGGGAGGAAGAAAATCAGATTGGTGTTTCCATGGGATTGGGTGTGACGTCAATGGGTGGAGAAATGTTGCTCATTGAAGTGGTCTTAATGCCCGGTTCCGGAAAAGTGGTTTTGACAGGAAAACTGGGAGATGTGATGCAGGAATCCGCCAGAGCGGCTTTTTCTTATGTTCGCAGCAATGCGGATTATTTAGGTCTTGATACGGACATATTTGCTAAAACGGATTTACATGTTCATCTGCCTGAAGGGGCAACTCCAAAAGATGGTCCTTCTGCAGGTTTACCTTTGATGATGGCAATTATCAGCAGTTTTACCAAGATCCCCGTCAAGAATAGCGTAGCGATGACTGGTGAAATAACATTACGTGGACATGTTACGGAAATTGGTGGTTTGAAAGAAAAACTCCTGGCAGCAAAAAGAGGACTGATTGAAACAGTCTTGATTCCGGAGGAAAACGAAAAAGACTTAGTGGAAATTCCGGATGAAATTAAAAATAGCTTGAATATTATTCCACTCAAAAATATTAAAGCTGCGCTGGAATTTGCCCTGGAAGATCATCCTGAATTTGTTCAGGATCAAGAAATTATTGTGCCGGGAATCTCATGGTCAAATTCCACGGATGTGCCACCTGCAGCCTGAATCAACTATTTTTTAAATCCCTATAAAAAATAAATACAGTTTTACTGCTTGATATAAAAAGAATGAAACAATCAGACACAAATTCCAATCTCTACAAAATCCGGCATTCCTTAGCCCATGTTCTGGCACAGGCGGTGCTGGAAATTCGACCAGATGCAAAACTGGGTTTTGGCCCGCCGATTGATTCCGGATTTTATTACGATTTTGATTTAGCTGAACCATTGAGTCCGGAAGACTTGCCGAAGTTGGAAAAGCGTATGCGTCACATAATTAAAACCGGACAGGTTTTTGAGCGTGAAGAACTTGAGCATCCGCAGATGGTGCAACGCCTCAGCAAAGATAATCAGTCCTATAAAATTGAACAGGCGGAAGATCTTTCTGCAAACAATGAAACTCTCAGCCTCTATCGCAACGGGCCCTTCTGGGACTTGTGCGAGGGTCCTCATGTGGAAACAACGCGCGACATTCCGAAAAATTGCTTTACCCTCGATACTCTTGCAGGTGCCTATTGGAAAGGTTCTGAGAAGAACAACATGATGCAGAGGGTCTACGGACTGGCTTTTGAGACAAGCGACGAGCTCAAAATATATCAGGAAAAGCGACGTCTGGCGATGGAGAGAGATCATCGTAAACTTAACACTAAACATCATTATTTTGCCATCAGCGAAGAGGTTGGCAAAGGTTTGCCATTGTGGCTGCCGAACGGTACTGTGATTCGTGAAGAGTTGGAAAAACTGGCCAAGGAAACAGAATTTCTCGGAGGCTACAAAAGAGTTTCAACACCGCACATAACGCGGGAAGAATTATTTCATACCTCAGGACACCTTCCATATTATGAGGATAGTATGTTCCCGCCGATGGAAATGGACGGTGAACGTTTGTTTCTCAAACCAATGAACTGCCCGCATCATCATATGATTTATAAGGCAGAGCCGCGGAGTTATCGTGATTTGCCTTTGCGTTTGGCAGAATACGGTACTTGTTACCGCTATGAGCAGTCAGGAGAATTGGCCGGCTTACTGAGGGTACGCAGCATGACCATGAATGATGCTCATATTTACTGTACAACTGAACAGGCAAAAGCAGAGTTTATCAAAGTCATGAATCTTCACACGCAATACTATAAACTCTTTGGTTTAAGTGATTTCTGGATGCGTCTCTCTCTTGCCGAAGAAAATGCAGGCAAGTTTGTTGATGAACCGGAACTCTGGCAAAAAGCAGAAAAGCTGGTAACAGAAGCCATGGATGAAGTGGAAATCCCCTATGAGGCAGTCCGCGGGGAAGCTGCTTTTTACGGGCCAAAAATTGATTTTCAAGTTACAAACGTGGTTGGACGCGAAGAAACCGCATCGACTAATCAACTTGATTTAGTGATGGGCAAGCGCTTCGGTTTGACTTATATCGCAAGTGACAATGAAGAGCACACGCCGATCATAATTCATCGTGCTCCACTGGGAACGCATGAACGCTTTGTTGCTTTCTTGATTGAACATTATGGTGGTGCATTTCCAACATGGCTGTCTCCGTTGCAGGTGCGCGTAATTCCGGTAGCGTCCGCATTTAATGAATACGCAAATAGTTTGAATGACAGTTTGTCCAGCTCTTTTGTGAGAACTGAAATTGATGATTCTCATGATTCATTCAGTAAAAAAATTAGATCTGCTGCAATTACCAAAATTCCGAATCTGTTGATTGTGGGAGAAAAAGAGCAGGCAGACAAAACTGTAACCTGGCAGCGTTATGGAAGTAAAGAGCGTCAAACATTAGCCTTTGATTCATTTTTGCCGCTTCTGCAGGAGGAAATTCTTCAACGCAGGGACTGGCGTACAGCAGGACAAACCTAAGGTTTAACAGCGGGTATACTGATTATGGCAGAAGAAACACAGGAAACAGAAGGAGAAGAGATCCCGGAGAATTTTGCCGGACAGATCGCCAGAGACGTGATGGTGCTCTTTCAGAAGCAAATGGATCCGGAGGTCGCTGCAGTTGAAGCTTCTTCATATCTTTGGAAAAATGCAGGTACTCCTGAAAAAGTTTCCTATTTTGTTGATGCTACCGAGTTATGGCTGGAATCAGGAACAAGCGGTGATAAATTTGCGGCTTTGAGTTGGAACGGACTCGTTACCCAGAGTGTTAACAATCAGGATTATGACACTTTTCTTCGTATGATGATTGTGGCAATTCTGGATGGTTATTACAGTCTGCAAAAACCTGACATTGAATATAAGGAAAAAAGATATTCTACTTATACTTCAATTATCGCAAATACTTTCATCCGCATGGTTGAACTAAATCCTGCCAGTGAAGCAGGTGCCTCAGAAATATTTACTATTTTAGTCCACAGTGAAATGGATCTGGAGGCAAGATCTGCAGCAGAAGAAGATGAAACAGGCAGCAGCACGATCCCGACCGACATGCAGAAGTTGTTTGACGAAATGATAGATTATCTTCATGATCGGGGGATGTTTAAATCAAATCCGATGGCAGGAGAAGAAGCAAATCCGAATGAGCATATCGAGGTTTTATGCGAAAGACTGCGTGGGACACGTCGTTATGTAATGCAGGAGGTAATCAATGAACGTGCGCTTGAGAAAAGGAAAAAGCTGGAAATGGAGTTGGAGAACCAACTTGCTTCAGCAGAAGAAATAGTCATGGTTGCTCCGCAGTTTACTGAGGGGATGGCCTTCTTTGTTCAGGAAAAACGTTACAATTTTAAGTATCTTGCAGTTGAAAAAATAAGGATGACGCTTCAGTTGCTCGGCTCAATCACCGGTGCTGTCTATTTTTTGCTTGGCTTCATGGGAGTTTGGGGAGTTCACTGGATTGACGGAATGGTAGTTTGTCTGGTGATGCTCGTTTTTGTACGTATCGTAGCTTCAAGAAAACAATTTCAATTTTTTTATCCTACTGATATTAGTAAGGAGTTAGAAGATTGTTCGACTGCATTTTTAAATGTAATGCGAAACATGTCGCAGGAGCAGTTGGAACAATTTTTAGTACGCCAGATAAAATTAGAACGTAACCAGAAATATCTGGGAATGGTACCTGAATTTATGAAATATCTTTATGCGATAATGCCTGACCGTAAAAGTATGGTGATTACAGTGGATGAACTTTCAGAACTGGTTGAAAACTCTGAAATTGAAGTAGCCAAACAATTACGCGGTCAATAAGAAAAGTCAAAGGCTCCCTGCTTCTGCAGAACTCAACCTACTTCCGGACACCACTCAGCTGTATCACAGAAAATGACATCACGCCTCCGCATTTCCTCAATCAATGAAAAACTACTGAATCAAAATGTAACTCTCAATGGATGGGTACGCACCCGCAGGGGTTCAAAAGGTATTTCCTTTATCCAGCTATATGATGGTTCGAACCAAAACGGCATCCAAGCTGTGGCGGATGAAGTACTGGAAAACTATGAAGAAATATCCAAATTGACCACTGGAGCCTCAGTCAGCATAAGCGGCAAAGTAGTTGAGTCCCCGGCCAAAGGGCAAGCGTTTGAAATTCACGCGGAAGAAGTCAGGGTTATCGGAGCTTCCTCAGGAGATTTATATCCACTTCAAAAGAAGGGTCACACACTCGAGTTTCTGCGTGAGATTGCCCATTTGCGCCCGCGTACAAACACTCTTGGCGCAGTCTTTCGGCTGCGGAACACGCTTTCATGGGCGATCCACAGTTTTTTTCAGGAACGTGATTTTCTCTATGTACAGACGCCGATCATCACCGCAAATGATGCGGAAGGTGCAGGTGAAATGTTCCATGTCACAGCACTTGATCTGGAAAATCTGCCGAAAAACTCTGAAGGAAAAGTTGATTACAGCAAAGATTTTTTTGGTACAGATGTAAGTCTAACAGTTTCCGGGCAACTAGGTTCAGAAGTCTTTGCACTCGCCTTCACCGATGTTTATACTTTTGGTCCAACTTTCCGTGCAGAAAATTCTAATACTTCACGTCACCTCGCAGAATTCTGGATGATTGAACCTGAAATGGCTTTTACAGATTTGCAGGGGATGCTGGTATTGACGGAGGAGTTTCTAAAATATGTGATTGGTGTCTGCCTTGAACGACATGAAGAAGAGCTGGAATTTTTGCAAAAAATGTATGAACCGCAACTGCTCCAAACTTTGAAACATATTCATCAGAGTCAATTTGAGACTCTCACTTATACTGAAGCAGTTGATATTTTGCAGAAATCCGGAGAATCATTCGAATTTCCTGTAGAGTGGGGGGTTGATCTGCAGTCAGAACATGAGCGTTTTTTAACAGAAAAACATGTTAAAAAACCGATAAATTTAATTGACTATCCTGCGGAAATTAAAGCATTTTACATGAAGCAGAATGCAGATGGAAAGACAGTATCGGCAATGGATGTGCTTTTCCCAAGGCTTGGAGAAATTGTTGGTGGTTCACAGCGGGAAGATTCTCTGGAAACACTTTCAAGAAAAATGAAAGAACATGGGCTACCGGGTGAAACCTACGATTGGTATCTTGATTTAAGACGGTTCGGTTCGGTTCCGCATTCCGGATTTGGCTTGGGATTTGAGCGGCTGGTGCAGTTTGTGTCAGGTATGAAAAATATCCGTGACGTTATCCCCTTTCCGCGTGTTCCTGGAAACGCAAATTTTTAATGAAGATTCTCATCGGCAGCAACGTCCACTGGTGGAACGCGGAGGCCGCTTATGCCTGCATCATCGCCAAGCTGCTTCAGGATGCAGGACATTCCGTTTTTGTGCTGACACGTCCCGACTCGCTCAATGAACAGCGGCTGAAGGAACGTGGATTAAGACTTGTTACCCACATTGATCTTAACAGCAACAATCCATTCCGGCTTTTTAGGGCTTACCGAAAGCTGAAGAAATTTCTACTTGAAGAACGCATCGAACTCATAAATCCGCACCGTTCTGAAGGTTTCCCTTTATTTGTTTTTGCGGCCCGCGCTTTACGTTCTCTTGCTCCGGAGAATCCTCTTCCTGTTATAAGAACCCGTGGTACAACAAGACTTATGCATCAGCATTGGCTGAATCGAAAAATGCACTCTGACTGGACGGACTTTCATATTACTGCGGGAAAAATAGTTTCGGAACGCATACTGAGCAGTGTCAATATTTTTGCAGAAAAGTTGAAAACAATTTATTATCCGGTCAACTGTCCGCAATTGCCCCTGGGATCGCAAAAAGATTATCGGACTGAATTTCAGATTTCCGCAAATGCCAAAGTGCTTGCTGTTGTGGGGCGTATCAGGCCAGTAAAGGGACAGCGGATTCTGCTTCAGAGTTTGAGCCAATTGTTGCAGGAATTTCCTGATTTGGTGCTTCTCATGCCGTATCGTGATACATCTGAAAATGAACCCGAAATGCGAGCCTTGCATGCTGATATAAACCAGTTTGAACTTGAAGCGCATGTACGCCTTATTCCCGAACGGGAAGATATCCTGTCTTTGATGGAATTTGCGGATGCAGGCGTAGTAAGTTCAGTGGAATCAGAAGTAATCTGCAGAGTCGCGGTTGAATTTTTCTCAGTTGGAACTCCGGTGGTGGCATTTCCTACCGGATGCCTCCCGGAAATTATCAGGCACTCTGAAAATGGATTACTGGCCGAAGATCAGACGGCAGAGGCTCTTACGGAGGAATTACGGAAAATACTTGCAGATACCGAACTTCGTAAAAATCTTGGTCTAGGCGCCCGACATGACGCGGAAGGACGTTTTAATCCCCAAAAAATGCTCGCCGAAACTCTGGAAATTTTTGAGCGTTCCCTCAATAACAAATAACTCATTGGATTTAGAATTCATGCTTGAGTAAAACATGCAAATATCGGATAATGTTTTGCTACGGAGGGATGGGTGAGTGGTTGAAACCGACGGACTTGAAATCCGTTAAGGCGGCAACGTCTTCGGGGGTTCGAATCCCTCTCCCTCCGCCATAAAATCTTCTTTTACAACGATATTCATTGATTTAAAATTTCTCAAAAAATCTTACTCTCCATTCAAAAATGAATTCCGCGAAAAATCCCCTGCAATTATTATTGCTGATTGTATTGATCTTTTTTTTATTTTCAGGCTGTGAAAAACCCAACTCTGGTTCAGCACCATCAGGTAAAAAAGGATCTGAAGATCAAGCAAAAAGTTATCAGAAAAAAGAAGCAAATAATGGTGAGGCAGCATCACGAGGAAAACCTGGTAAAAAACGTGGCAGTAAAAAGAAAACCAATGTACGTGTTCAGAAGGTTGCCCTCGAATCACTAAGTATTAAGTCGACATACGTAGGGAATTTACTCCCTAATCAACGTGTAATCATGAGATCAGAGATTGATGGAATCGTTGAGAAAATATATTTCAGTGAGGGTGATGAAATTGTTAAAAATAAAAAACTAGTTGATATCTCAACTAAAGAATTAGGCCTAAAACTAAAAATTGCAGTTGCTGATTCAAAACTTGCTGATACCAATCTTAAACGTGATGAAAAATTAGCCAAAAATAATCTTATACCAAATGCACAACTTGATCAGACAAGGACTTTTGCAGAAAGAGCTCTGCTCAGCAGGGAGCTTGCAAAAATAAGTCTAAACAAATCTTTAATCACCTCACCTCTAAAAGGAACAGTTAAAACAAAATTTGTAAAGGTAGGTGAATTTGTACGTAAGGGTGATCGATTGGTAGAAATTCTGGAAGTAGACCGAATATTAGTAAAAGTCAACATACCAGAACAGGAAATTCTCCAAATTAAAATTGGGCAAAAAGTTGAGATAACGCTATACATCCTGGGCGAAAAAACATTTAAAGGGCAGGTTAAGAAAATAGGCCTTGAAGCAGATGCCAGCAACAGGACATTTCCAGTTGAAATAGAAGTTGATAACCGTGGAAGAGAACTTCGCCCGGGCATGCTGAGTAGGGTCACATTTACTCAAAGAGTTGATCAAGATCAGATTGTTGTTCCAAGGCACACGATTTTGGAACGAGATAGCGGGCGTATTGTATATCTTGTTGATAAAGGTAAGGCATTTCAGCGTGAAGTTACTATCGGAATCAGTCAGCGAGAGAAGATCCAGATCCTTAAGGGCCTTAGTACGGGAGAACAACTTGTTGTTGAAGGACATACAAAACTAACAGATGGTGAAGAAATAAATATAGTTCAATAAGATAATTTAAATATTCTATTAATTATTCAGCAGTTATGCATCCCAGTCACATAGCAATCCGGAATCCAATATTTGTCTTCATAATGGTACTTGTAATAAGTATTGCTGGGTTTCAAGCTTACAAGTCTATCCCACGTGAAGCAGCTCCAGATATCCAGATCCCATTACTAATTGTCAGCATTCCATTTCCAGGTTCATCTCCGGAAGATGTTGAGTCACTGATTAGCAATAAAGTAGAACAGGAACTAAAGACCATAAAGAACCTTAAGGAAATTAGTTCAACATCCTCTGAAGGGGTTTCTGTGCTAACCCTTGAATTCACTTCTGATTTTGATATAAGTGAAGCAAGAACCAAGGTCCGTGAGAAAATGGACCAGATCAAACCGGATTTACCTACAGATGCAGAAGATTATCAGGTTACAGAAATTAATCTTTCTGAACAGCCTCTAATGATTCTCAACCTGGCAGGTGATATTGGACTGCTGAGACTCACAGAACTTGCCGATGAAGTAAAGGAAGAAATTGAGGGTGTACCTGGGATTCTGGAAGTTAGACGTGCCGGAGGTCTTGAAAAAGAAATCAGGGTATATGTAAATCCCGATAAGATGAATTATTACAAATTAGCACTCAACCAGGTCAGCAGTTCCATAAGCAACGAAAATACAAATTTACCTGGTGGGACAATAACCATGGGGCCTACCAAATATATGATTAGGGTTCCAGGAGAATTTGTAAGTCCAGAAGGAATCAATGAGGCTGTTATTTCTTCACCAAATCAAGTCCCAGTTCGTGTGGGAGATATAGCCGAGGTTGTTTTTGGTTACAAGGAAGTTACCAGCAAATCAAGACTCGATGGACTTGAGTCTGTATCTCTTAGTATCGTTAAGCGCAGCGGAGAAAATCTGCTGGCTATAAGAGATGAAGTCAAATCCATCATTAAACGTCTTGAAAAGGATTATAAGGAGGATGTTAAATTTAGTATACTCTCTGACCAAGGAGAACGAGTTCAACAAATAGTCACAGACCTTGAAAACAACATAATTACAGGGTTTGTCCTTGTTTTTTTAGTTCTTCTTTTGGTAATGGGAATCAGTAACGCTCTTTTGGTCGCAGTAGCAATTCCTCTTTCGTTTTTGGTAAGTATGATTATCCTCAATGTAATGGGATTCACTCTCAACATTGTTGTTCTATTCAGTCTAATTCTATCATTGGGGCTTCTTGTTGATAATGCCATTGTAATAGTGGAAAACATATACAGACATAGACAGGCAGGGAAAAGCCGTATAGAAGCAGCCAAGTTAGGAACCAAGGAAATTGCAATACCAGTTACAACATCAACAATCACAACAGTAGCCGCTTTCTTCCCTTTGATTTTCATGCCTGGTATTGCAGGAGAATTTATTGGTTTTCTTCCCAAGACTTTAATTGTTACCCTCTCTTCCTCACTCTTCGTAGCACTAATCATAAATGCCGTCTTCTGTTCCACAATGATGAGGGTTAAGGTCAGCAAGAAAGTTACATCCGATTTTGATGAGTTGAAACTGGTAGATCACTCTAAAATTCTTCAAATTTACCAGATGCTCCTTCGAGGTGTTCTGCGTCACAGGTTTCTAACCATTGTGGTCTTCATTTTTTTATTTGTAGGTACATTTTATTGGTATGGTACAAACACTTTCCCGCGTAAAAGAATAGAATTTTTTCCAAAAAATGAACCTAGTGAAGCTGTTGTAAACATTACTGCACCAATGGGAACGACGCTTGAAATTTCTGATGGTTACGTCAACTCAGTAGAAGGATACATTGAAAATGACAAAGATAAACTCGATGCTGTTGTCGCGAATGTAGGACAACGCAGAGGGTCAGGAGCATCATCTTCCGGGAGCACAACTACCTACCTGAGCCATGTAGTCCTTGATTTTCCAAGATGGCAGGACTGGGTCGAAAAGCCTTCTGAGATTATCAAAAATTTGAGACAGAAATTAGTGAAAATGGTTGGAGTACAAGTTAAGCTAGCTGAAGCCCAAAGTGGACCTCCAACTGGAAAGGCATTTAATCTTGAAGTCCAGGGGGATGACTTTAGTAAAATGATTTCTGCAGTTGAGAAAATAAAAAAAAGAATCAAAGATATCCCAGGCTTAGTAGACCTCACAGATGACTTTGACCGCAGCCGACCAGAATTAAAGGTAATCATTGATCGGGACAAAGCTTCCAGGCTTGGTTTTAGGGCACGTGATATTGCATCAACTGTTCGTACAGCATTTAATGGAAAAAAGGTGTCAGTCTTTCGTGATGGAACTGAAGAATATGATATCTGGGTACAACTCGACCAGAGTTTCAGAAAAAATCAATCAGACCTGGCTTCTCTTTTTATTTTTACTCCCTCTGGAGAACCCGTAAGACTAAGTGAAATAGCAAAAGTCGATACAGGCCCATCCTATGGTTCAATCAGACACGTAGATACTGAACGGACAATTAGCATCAGTGGAGATGCTTTCAGGGTTCCTGGTCCAGTTCTAGTTATGAAAGCTCAGAGGATATTAAAAGGATTAGAGTTACCAGATGGTGTCCAATACAAATTTACTGGTGAAAATAAAGGTCGCCAGGAAACCCAGAAATTTATTGGACAAGCCCTTATCATTGCAATATGCCTTATTCTTGTAGTAATGATTGCTCAATTTAACTCAATTGCACTGCCATTAATAGTCCTGACTTCGGTCTTCATGTCTGTCATGGGTGTCTTTTTGGGACTTATAGTTCATGATCGTCCTTTCGGTATAATTATGACAGGAGTCGGCACAGTTGCTCTTGCAGGAATTGTAGTTAATAATGTTATTGTGATGCTGGATTTTGTTGTCAGATTACGTAAAAAGGGATTTGCCAGGAATGAAGCCATGATTCTTGCTTCTGCTGTACGTTTTCGGCCTATCTTACTTACTGCAGTTACAACAGTAATTGGACTTGCTCCATTGGCAATAGGAATGGACATAGATTTTAGTCGCGACTCCCCTATTGTTTTTGGAGCTGAAAGTGGCCGTTTTTGGAAATCAATGGCACTTGCGATCATGTATGGTCTGAGCGTTGCGACATTTTTGACTCTTTTCATGGTACCCACTCTGTACTCGCTTATTGAGGATGGACGAGAACGTATAAACAAGCTGCTGAGTAAATATTTTTCATTTCAGAATATAAATGAAATTAAAACAGTGTCAGAGGCAAATTAATATAATAGTTCTGTTTAGAAAGATTACACCTATTTCCTCATCCATGGGTATACTGAAATTATCCCCATTTTATTCAGGTGTCACTACACGTGAAAATTTTTGACCCCTATGAATTAACTCATCGTGCTCCAAATCATTTTAGTTTTGGCGGGCTTGACAGAGATGTTATTTCGCGTGAAGAGCCCGGTTGTCTAGATTCTGTTTTAGAACATCCTGAAACACGTATCGTTCCAATTTGGAGATCCTTAAACCTGTTTTCCAAAACTCTAGAAACAGGAGTTCCACCAGTACCTGCATATCTATCAGCCAAAGAAGCTACAGATTTAATTAAAATTGCAAAGGTTCAAGTTTATCTAGGCAAACAAACTGTGGCGAATACTCCCATTGCTTATCTGGCTATAGACATTTCCAGCATGGAAGAAGATGAAGCTACAAAAAAATTAGCGCCATGGGGCAAATTTATTGATTTACGAGAAATTGGTCCGCTCATTGGTGGCATCGAGGGCTCAATCCTGGCCTATGCAAGGGGAATGATATATTGGCATAGCCGAAACGGATATTGCGGTGTGTGCGGTAAAGCAACGATCTCAACAAAAGGTGGGCATCAACGCAATTGTACAAAAAAAGGATGTGCTTGCCTGCATTTCCCACGTACAGATCCTGCTGTGATTATGCTTGTTAAAGATGGGGACAGAGCACTCTTGGGGCGCCAGAAAATTTGGCCGGAAGGTTTGTATTCAACACTAGCAGGATTTGTTGAACCTGGTGAAACAATTGAACATGCAGTCGCACGTGAGGTTTATGAAGAGGCAGGAATTATTGTGAAAGATATCATTTACCAGCATTCACAGCCATGGCCATTTCCATCTTCTCTGATGCTTGGATTTACTGCTGAGGCAAGCACAAAAACAATTAAACTTAATGATGCTGAACTTGAAGATGCTCAATGGTTTACAAGAAGTGAAATGCTTAATTTTAAAATGCAGGAAAAATTCCTGCCTAGGAGAGTGTCTGTTTCCAGAAGGCTTATTGATGATTGGTTGTACAATAATTAACGAGTATTTTTCTGTTGCTTAAAGAGAATAGTGTTTATTTATGAGTTTTTTTAACCCATTCCATGACTTTTGGCAAATTGGATATTTTCATCTGATGAACTGATAGAAGAGGAAATCCTTCCAACAGGTTTGTGGGTATGCCATCAATGACACCTCCAGAAATCCAGCCACATAGCCGCCATACTGCTAAATCAGCAACACTTGTTATTTTGTTCAGACTAATAAGCCACAAATTCAATTTATTTTTTCCATAAAAGAAGATAAGCTAGATTTGCTGAAATAGAAGTTACCCAAAATTATTAGAATAGAAATATTTTGAATTATCTATTTAGGGTTATAAAAGTGATGAATATTTATATAAATTTATTTTTATCTTAGTATAAACATGGTTTAAAGGCCATAAAGTGGCTGTTTATCCATCCTCCAGTCAGTCAATCTAAGACTTTCAAAATTATCCATCATATTTCTGCAATAAACTATTTTCATGCTGATGGTAGGCATGACTTTTTAACAATCTCAAAGATAAAAGACGAATGGAACTTAAAGACAAAGTAGTAATTGTAACGGGCGCTGCTCAGGGACTGGGTCGCCAATTCGCGCTGGGTTGCGCAGAAAACGGAATGAAGGTCGCACTTTCTGATATAAATTCTGAAGTCCTGGAAAAAACCCGCAAGGAGTGCGAAGACAAAGGAGTTGAAGCAAGGGGATATGAATTAAACGTCACACAGGAAGCAGATGTTGAGGCGGTATATTCTCAGGTTGTCAGTGATTTTGGTACGCTAGACGCTACCATCAACAACGCCGGGATTTTGCGTGATGGACTCCTTGTAAAAGTTAAGGACGGTAACGTGCAAAAATTCTCCATGTCCAAGTGGCAGGCAGTGATTGACACTAATCTTACGGGTGTTTTCCTTTGTGCCCGTGAAGCCGCAGCAAATTTTCTTGAACTGAAAAAACCTGGAGTGATAATCAACATTGCCAGTGTCGCGCGTTCCGGAAATTTTGGGCAAAGCAATTATTCTGCTGCTAAAGCAGGAGTTTCCGCAATGACAGTTTTGTGGGCTCAGGAACTGGCGCAACACGGAATCCGTGTCGCCGCGATTGCTCCGGGATTCACTGCCACAGAAATGGTAGTTTCCCTGCGTGATGATATCAAGGAAAATTTTGTAAAAAGTATTCCTCTTCGTCGTTTCGCGGAGCCGAGCGAGATGTCCGATGGAGCGCTTTTCATTCTGAGAAATGATTACTACAGCGGGCGCGTACTGGAAATAGACGGTGGAGTTCGTATTTGAGCTATTTCTCAAGTGCGTCGCAAAACGCACTGCTTTACGTTGTTACAGTTCTGATTTGGGGTTCAAGCTGGTTGGCTATTAAATACCAGCTTGGCTCCGTTGATCCGATGGTCTCGGTGGCTTATCGTTTCATGCTTGCTTCCGCTCTTTCCTGGTTATATTGCCGTTTTTCCGGTCGTTTAATGCGCTACAGTTTGCGTGATCATGGATTCATGTTTCTGCAGGGCGCAAGTCTTTTTGCCCTCAACTATTGGTTGTTCTACCTTTCTGAACTCACACTTACCAGCGGTTTGGCTGCAGTTATTTTCAGCACCATTGTTGTGATGAATATGATGAATGGAGTCTTATTTTTGAAAAACCGTTTGGAATTACGTGTGGTGCTTGGTGCCGGAATTGGGCTGTTTGGAATCATCGTCGTTTTCTGGCCCGAAGTCACCGATTTTGAATCAGGAAGTGAAAATTTATTTGCTGTGTCTTTGGCTGTGCTGGCAACACTCCTGGCTTCTCTTGGGAATATTGCTTCTGCCAGGAATCAACGTAAAGGCATCCCTGTTGTTCAGGCCAATACTTTTGGCATGACTTACGGCGCTTTGCTGATGCTGGTTTTGTCGTGGGCTACCGGGCGGGAATTTACTTTTGAGGTGACTCTGCCTTACGTTAGTTCACTGGTGTTCCTCTCTGTTTTTGCCTCTATCATTGCGTTCTGGACATACCTCACCCTGCTCGGCCGAGTTGGTGTGGAGCGAGGCGCTTACGCCACTTTGATTTTTCCTTTAGTAGCACTGGGCTTTTCAACAGTTTTCGAGGATTACCAGTGGACGGCTTCTGCC
>Ga0208408_1000232_pt1 | contig 38768 bp, 50 predicted proteins | sample ETNtaG_4_FD_185776 | JGI IMG/M metagenome (GOLD analysis project Ga0208408, IMG submission 185776) | Marine microbial and viral communities from oxygen minimum zone, Eastern Pacific Ocean - ETNP201406SV67 (SPAdes) (version 2) | ecosystem: Environmental > Aquatic > Marine > Oceanic ... | reverse complement strand
TGCTTTAGCAGCTGGCTTTGCTTTAGCAGCTGGCTTTGCTTTAGCAGCTGGCTTTGCTTTAGCAGCTGGCTTTGCTTTAGCAGCTGGCTTTGCTTTAGCAGCTGGTTCTACTGGTTCTACTGGTTCTGACTCAACTACTTCTGATTCAATAACTGGCTCTGGTACAGGTTTTATTTTCTCATCTTTTTTCTTCTCTTGGTGTTCTTCTCCTTCATATTTTGAAATCAGAATATATCCTTCATCAGTTTTTGTCATTCTGACTCGTACTTTTCTTGGAGGGTGTTTAATTCCTCTAGACCAAAGTAGATGGCTAAGATCTTCTTCAATTTTGATTTGTTCCATTTTCATATGACGGCGTGCAAATTCCTTTACCATATTGATGGCACGCTTAGCACGTTGATTATTAGGTGTGAGTAATACCTTACCCAAATTTACTGTATAAACACGCTCAGATTCTTGAGACATTATCCTACCTCAACATCAGTTTGTCTCCAAGCCCGTCTTTTTGGATTTGTTCTTACTTTCTTGTTAGTTCTAAGCATAATCCATGCTGGTACTGAAGATGTCTGTTTTATCTTTTTCATGAGGCGTATCTTTCTTCCTGAATGTTTGCGTGCTGCCATATTGCACAAACCAAATTAAGCTCTTTTTAAATTAATCTAAAACGATATAATCTGACTTTACAACAATTTTTTCCTATTCAATAGGATATTAAGTTGCCTTAACATTCTTGCTGATGCACCCCAAACAATATGTTTTTCGAAAGTAAGTGTATACATTTCTTTTATAGAATTATGTTCGTGATTTGTATCATTTGATATCGTCTCTAAAAAAGAGAAAAGAGGTATGTGCAAAACCGATTCAACTTCTGAATTAGGTTTAAGATTAGGAATTTTATCTATAATAGAAATGAATGGTGCTATTGTATATTTTGAATTAAGAGTAGTTACATTATCCAGTTGCCCTAATATCTGATTCCTATCAATTGATAATGATAATTCCTCATTTGTTTCACGAATTGCAGTTTCTAATAAATCATGATCACTGCTTTGCCATTTGCCACCTGGAAATGAAATCTCACCGCCATGTTGTTTCAAAGTTTTTGCCTTTTTTGTCATGAGAATTATTGGATCATGACCGTAGATGATAATCAAAACTGCAGCAAGTATGTTTCCATCAGCAGGAAATTGTACGGGAGAAATTTTGCTGGTCAATGCGGTGCGGATTCCATCAATATCCATAATATCGAAACAGGTTTGTTCGTTATGGGTTTATCGCTCAAAGTTTTAATCATGCTGTAGCAAAAACTATTCTATGACAATAATGTATGAGATCAATCCTCCCAGAATTTCAGCGGAACAGAATGTTCTAGATACGCTTTTTGAGAGAATTGAATCGATCAGTTCTATATGTGATAGCATCCATCTTACTGATTCAGTGTTAGGAATTCCGAGAATTTCTCCGTTGGATATTGCAAAAAAAATTAGAGAGTATAATCAAAAGATCAAACTGACTTGTAGTTTAAGAGTTAGAGATAAAGAATTAAACACTATTGAAGAAATTGTAAAAGAATCAATTGGTATAGTTGATGGTATACTAATCTTGATGGGAGATAAATCAAATACAAATAATGATAAAACAAATTTAGTTTCAAGTAAGGTTGTAGAACTTTTAAATGATAAAGGGTTTAATGATAAACTTGAATTGTTTCTTTCAATCCCAGCAAATCCTAATTTTGCAAAAATTCAAAAAAAAATTAATGCAAGACCAAAAGGATTTTTTACACAGATTGTTAATTCACAAGCAATGGTACAACGAATAACTGATTACCTCAAACCAAAGGGCTTTAGGATTATCCCTTGTTTACTTTTACCTTCGGAAAAAAATTTAAAATCTGCAGAATTCCTTAAGATTGATTGGTCAAATTATAAAGATAATTTTATCGAGTTTGCCAATGAGATACATAAATTGTCTGATGATATTCTAATAAGTTCGCCAAATGATTTCCAAATGGCTCAAACATATTTATTCAAAATGAAATCTTGACTGAATCGCTGTTAGAAGCACTCGAAAAAAGAATTTTGTTGTTTGATGGTGCTATGGGTACTGAAATTCAGAAACTCGACCCAAACCCAGAAGATTTTCCTGATGGAAAAGATGGATTCAATGACGGTCTTTCATTTTCCAAACCTGAGTGGATAAAAAAAATACATCGAAGTTATTTGGAGGCTGGTGCTGACTGTATAGAAACTAACACCTTTGGTTCAAACAAGATCAAATTAATCGAATATGGTTTTGGTGATAAAACCGTGGAATTTAACCAAAAAAATGCTGAGATGGCTGTAAGTATCTGTAAGGAATTTTCTGATAAACAAAGATTCGTTGTAGGATCAATGGGTCCGACTGGATTTTTGCCGAGCTCAAATGATCCAGATCTTGGACAGAAATCACTTGAAGAAATACGTAATGCATTTGAACTTCAAGCTGAGGGATTAATTCTTGGAGGGGTTGATGCACTATTAATTGAAACTAGTCAAGATATACTGGAAGTTAAATTAGCGATTGAAGCCTCACATAATGCAATAAAAAAAACTGGTAAGAAGGTTACAATAATTGCAAATACAACTCTTGATCAATATGGTAAAATGTTACTTGGAACAAATGTTCAGGCTGCATACACTACAGTATGTGACATGGGCATTGATCTATTTGGCTTAAATTGTTCCACAGGTCCAATCGAGATGGAACCAAGTATTCGATGGTTAAATGATCAAAAACACAAAAAACTTTTGGTAGTCCCTAATGCAGGAATGCCTGAAAATGAGGGTGGGCAAGCAGTATACAAAATGACTCCAAAAAATATGGCAGATACGTTAAGCTCATTTTTGGATGAATATCCACAAATAAAGATAATCGGTGGTTGCTGTGGAACTAGTCCAGCACATATTACTGAATTACGAAAAGTAATTGACGAAAAAAAGAAAGAATGATGAGTTAAGTATTTAGAAAAAATCAATTAATTGTAATATATGGTAAAACAACGAGTTAGTTCTGCGTTAAAATCTGTAGATCTCAAACAGGAAGTTGGTCCGCTTTTGATTGGAGAGAGAATCAATACACAAGGTTCAAAGAAAGCAAAGCAGCTAGTCATGAATGATGACTTTGATGGGTTGATTGAACTTGCAAGGAATCAGGTTGATGATGGTGCACATTGTCTTGATGTATGTGTTGCAACAACTGAACGTTCTGATGAAAAAGAGTTCATGTTAAAACTTGCAAAACATCTTAGTTTAGAAATTGATGCTCCACTAGTAATTGACTCAACTGACCCCAGTGTTATTGAAAAGGCAATTGAACAAATTCCAGGTAAACCAATAATTAATTCAATAAATCTTGAAGGCGATGGTAGTAGATTCAAGTCACTTGCACCTATAATGGCAAAATATGGAATTCCAGCAATTGCTCTATGCATAGGACCTAACGGAATGGCAAAAACTCCAGAACAGAAGTTAGAAACTGCAGAACTTCTTTATGAATCAGGTAAAAAATATGGATTAAAAATAGAACAATTCATTTTTGATGTTTTAACATTTACACTTGCAACTGGAGAAGAAGAATTTCAAAATGCTGGTAAAAATACATTGGAAGGAATAAGACTTGTGAAGGAACGTTTTCCAAATTCATTTACAACGCTTGGGCTAAGTAACATTAGTTTCGGTTTATCACCACAATCTAGAAGAGTGGTAAATTCAGTTTTCCTATATCATGCTGTAAAAGCTGGATTAGACAGTGCAATTGTTAATGTAAAAGAAATAACACCATACACAGACATTGATGAAAATGAAAAGAAACTTGTTGAGAACTTAATCTTCAACAAAAGCCCAGATGCATTATCAGAATTAATTACACATTTTGAGAAAATTATCTCCGGTTCCGCAAAATCAGAAAGGAAAACTGACATTGATCCCTCATGGTCGGCTGGAAAAAAAGCAAATTTCAGAATAGTGAATAGATTAAAGGATGGAATTGAAAATGATGTAGTATCCGCAATAGCAGAAAAAATTTCAGTGAATGTAATAGATAGTAATGGAAAACTATCTCTTAACGCAAAAAAAGAGGTTACACATCCTGGTGCAATACAGACATTAAACGAGGATCTACTTCCTGCCATGAAAGAGGTAGGAGACAAGTTTGGTTCTGGTGAATTGATTTTACCTTTTGTACTGAAGTCAGCTGAATGTATGAAAGCTGCAGTAAAAGAACTTGAAAATTATCTTGTTAAAGAGGAAGGCACTAGTAAGGGTAAACTTGTCATTGGTACAGTTTATGGTGATGTACACGATATAGGAAAAAATCTTGTAAAAACAATCTTCGTGAATAATGGCTATGAAGTTTATGATCTTGGTAAGCAAGTTCCTTTGCAGAAATTCGTTGAAAAAATTGATGAGGTTAAGCCAGATGCAATAGGACTTTCAGCACTTTTAGTCTCAACTTCAAAACAGATGCAGTATTTTGTAGAGTATTCAAGAAAAACTAATGCTGATATCCCTATACTTTGTGGTGGTGCAGCAATCAATACTAACTTCATAAACAGAATTGCAAAAGAAGGCGGTATATACAATCCTGGTGTATTTTACTGTAACACAATGTTTGAAGGTCTAAAGACAATGGATAAGATTGTTTCAAATGAACGTGAAAAATTTGTTGAAGAATGGAAAAATAATATTGAGAAATGGGAAGAAAGAGTAATTGACAACAAGAAGCAAATCGAAAAACTTCCACGCAGTGAAATTAAGCCAGTAAAGCCTCCAGTTCCACCAACAATAAACCAAACAATTGTGATAAATCCAGAAGAGATTGATCTTAATGAAATATGGAAGAATTTGCACAAAAAATCATTATTCAAACTATCATGGGGCATAAGAGGAAATTCAGATGTAGAAGCAGTGATTGATCAGGAAAAATTACTCGAGGAATGGAAGAAAAGAGTTGTGGACGATAATCTGTTTGAACCCAAAGCTGTTTATGGTTACTTCAAGTGTAGTTGTGATGATAACAATTTAGTTGTGAAAAATGTGGATGGCGGAAAATTAATTTTTGATTTCCCACGTTCATCCAAAAGTAAACATCTCTGTTTATCCGATTATTTTGGAGATGATGATGTTGTTGCATTTCAAGTGGTCACTGTAGGAAACAAAGTTGCAGAAACTATTGAAAAGTGGAATAATGAAGACAAGTACACTGATGCTTATTATCTTCATGGTCTTGCAGTAGAAACTGCGGAAGCAATGGCTGAATGGTTAAATTTGAAAATTAAAAATGAATTAAATCTGAAAAATAATGCTGGTTTAAGATATAGTTGGGGATATCCAAGTTGTCCAGATATTAGTCAGCATCATCTAGTCTGGAAATTATTGCATCCCGAGAATTTGGGTTTGAAACTCACAGAGGTTGGACAGATTATTCCAGAGCAGTCTACTGCTGCAATAATCATACATCATCCAGATGCAGAATATTTCGTTTTATAATTTTATTTTAGAATTCTATGCGAGAATAAAAAATCCAATATTCAAGATTTGTATTTGAAAAGACCCCCGGCTGATATGATTTTACCAATGAGGTCTGGAAATGGTTTCATGGAGTACGTTTGATTTTTTGTAATATTTTTAATTTGGTTATTATCAGTGTCAATTTCTAATTCGTCATTTTCTGAAATACTAGAATATGTTTTTTCATCAATTTCTATGGGTAAAAGATATGCACCATCCACTGAATTCCTATAAAAAATTCTAGCAAATGACAATGCTAATACTGCTTCTATTCCACTCGCGCTTAGAGCTATTGGTGCATGCTCCCTCGAAGAACCGCAACCAAAATTATTTCCAGTAACAATAATGTTAGCATTTTTTACCTTGGCATGAAAATCAGGATCCATTCCCTCCATTGCATGTTCTGCTAATTCAGAATGTTCATGTAGTTTCAGATATGGTCCAGGTAAAATTACATCTGTATCAATATTATCCTGCTCATATTTGATTACTTTGCCTTTCATCATAAATCCCTCGGATCAGTTAATTTTCCAGTAACTGCAGAAGCTGCTGTAACCAATGGTGAAGCAAGATAAGCCTTTGATTCCAAGTCTCCCATACGACCAGGAAAATTACGATTGGTTGTACTTACACAAACTTCATCTTTTGCTAATACACCCATCTGTGCGCCACAACAAGCACCACATGTAGGAGGACCTACAACTGCACCTGCATCAATAAAGATCTGTATTAAACCATTTTCAGTTGCTTTTTTGTAAATTGAAATTGTGGCTGGAAGAACTTCTGTTCTTACCTTAACTGTTCTACCCTTTAGAATTTTTGCTGCAGCAACTAGATCCTCATATTTTGCTCCAGTGCAAGAACCAATGTATGATTTATCAATCTCTATATTAGTTTCTCTAACGGGTGAAACATTTTGTGGTGAAAATGGTTTGGCTACAAGTGGTTCAAGTTCTGATGCTTCATATTCGAATGTCTTTTCATATTGTGCATCATCATCGTCATATACTGGATCACATTTTGTAATACCACGTTCAGAAATATAATCAAATACTTTTTGATCAGGTTCAATGATTCCATTTTTTGCACCTGCCTCTGTAGTCATATTAGTTAATGTCAAACGTGATTCCACTGACATATCAGAGATTCCACTTCCTCCAAACTGCATTGCCTTACCGGCAGCACCTTCAGTTGTAATATCACCAATGATTCTTAAAATGAAATCCTTTGCCATAACATTTTCAGGTAATTTTCCATTTAGTTTAAAATACAAAGTTTCAGGAACTTTAAACCATAATTCTCCATGTAAAATTGCGTATGCAATATCTGTATGACCCAATCCACAAGCAAATGCACCTAATGCTCCAGTTGTATTAGTATGAGAATCTCCACCCACGTACAATTCTCCTGGTGATACAAGACCTTCCTCATGAGACATGGTATGGCATATTCCGTATTGGCCCATTCCGTATTTGAAATGCTTAGTAATTCCAAATTTATTTGTGAATTTGGATAATTTAGCAATGTTTTCAGCAGAGATTTTGTCTACAGATGGAACAAAATGATCCTCAGTAACCCAAATCATTGAAGGATCAAAAAGTTTGTCTACTTTTATGATACCTTCCTTTTCTAATTTTTCGAATGTTTTGATAACTCCTGGTCCTGAAACATCATGTAACATGATTTTATCAATATTCGCAAATTGTACATCACCTGGTTCAACATTGTCCTTACTTGACGCTCTGGCTAGAATTTTTTCAGTGATATTCATACCCAAAAATCGTTTTTCTTCAGATTAAAACCTTTTCAGAATAATAAAAAGTGAGTGTGTTATAAAACCAGCATGGCTCTAGAAGTGCTTTCTATAAAGGCAACAAGAATGCAGGATAAATTTGATCTTTATAATGAAATTAGAAAATTAGTAAAAAAGAATAGTGTTTCACTTCAAAATGGTGATATTTTAGTTATTTCAAGTAAATATGTCTCTAATTCACAAGGCAGAGTACTAGATCAAAATTCTATCAAATCATCAGAAAAAGCAAAAGAGATATCTAAAAAATTTTCTATCAATGATAAATTAAGTGAAGCGGTAATCAGAGAATCTGATGTTGTGTTTGGCGGAGTTTCTGGATTTGTAATTACATCATCTGATAATATTATGGCACCAAATGCCGGTATAGATAAATCAAATTCACAAAATAAATTTATTTTGTATCCAACGGATCCATATTTACTTGCAGAACAAATCAGAAGAAAATTCTTTTTAGATGACTGTATACACGTTGGTATCATAATTGTTGATAGTAGATTAATGCCGGCAAGGATTGGAACGGTTGGTGTAGCAATTGCATGTTCAGGAATTGAACCTGTTTTGGATAGACGTGCAACTAAGGATCTTGATGGTAATCCATTAAAAGTTACATTCCAAGCTATTGCCGATAATTTAGCATCGATTGCAAATCATAAAATGGGAGAGGGTGATGAAACACTACCATTGGCAATAATTAGAAATTCAGGTGCAAAGATCACTGACAGAGTAATTAACCCAAAAGAGATGGCAATTTCATATGATGAATGTGTCTATGTCAGAGGGTTAAAAAACTGGGATAGTACATAAAGTAACAACATATTGAGATATTAGTTTTAAATATATGATGTCTTCAGAAAAATTATGGTAGAGTATCTTACAAAATATCCAAAGACTGTTTCTTTTGTTGATGTAGTTTGTGGTAGTCTAAAAGGAATTGTAAGTGTAAAAAAGGATTCTAGTGTTGAACAACTACATATTGTAGTAAAAAAAAATGCAAATGAATTATTTAAAATGTTTTCAGCAGAAGGTTTCACAAAGATCAAATTTGAACACAAACAACCTTCTCAAATTGGTCACGGTCTTTCGTTAAAACTAAAAAAACCATGGGAAATGCATGTTAGACTTGTAAAACTAAAAAAAGAGCTTGTAGCCATACATGCAGAAGTAGAAATTTCTAGAGATTATATACAGCATCTATTTGGACAACGAACACCAATAGTATATGAAATAGAAAATATGCTAAAAAAATACCAGATTGAGTATAAAGTATGGGATAATAAGATAAAAAAATATGTTCAAACTGTATTTGATAATTATAAGATCAAATTAGCAACCCCAAACATACCAGTATTTGCATGGAAACCAATGCTATTTGTTATCTCTACTGTGGGATTGATGTATCTTTGGAAATATCTGGATACTGTTTTTTAAACTAGAATTTTTTTCTGTTTAAACTTTAATTACAAATTTCTTTTTTTTATATTATGCCAGATAATCCAGCCACAGCCAATTTCAAACATTATGGAATTTCTCCATGGGAAATAGAAGTGTTATATGAATTATTTACCAAAAAATTTGAAATTACACAAAAAGTGATTGAGCAAACTGATGAAAATTTTGTAAGCTGGTTAGAAATAATATTACCTGTACAATTTAGTGAAGAATTTTTCCAATGGTTTGAATTTAAAAGTTGGGAAAAAGTCAAATCAATCATCAAGGAAATGAAAAGACGTCGTGGTAGTGGAAATGCTATCAGAGTTGAAATTTATTTTATTGGTAAGCCATCAGTTAGGTTTGTAGTGGATCTCAAGGAGAATCATGATTTTAATGGTGCAATGGAAAAAATTGATTATGTTGTAGAGTTACTACAATATCATCTAAGCGAGAAGGACGTTCCAAAAAATCTAACTGAAATTATTTATAAATTCAATATAGATATAGGAAGATGGATGTTGAATACAGTTTTTGCAGAAGATAAAAAATTTGTTTATGTTGAAAATTCTTGGAAGGGTATCACTTAAGATCCTTTTCTAATGGTTCTACTAGTGAGTGAAGTTCTTTATACTTACTATCAATGAATTTTAATGATTCAGAGAGTTTTTTCGTTTTGCCATACTTGTATCTAACCATTTCACGATGATGCCAAAAATTTTTACTAGTGCCAGTACTAATTGTAGTAAAATAATCTGGACCAATAATACTATCAGGAATTTTTATCTCATAAGGAAATAAAAAATCAACAATAAACCATTCATCACCATCAGGATAATCTAAACCTGTTTCAACGTCAAAAAAAATGTGAAGTAGAAGAGATTGCATTAGTCCATCACCTGAAATATTAGGATGTTTGATGTTAGATTTTTTGAAATCTAGAGTTAGGAGTGTTTCTTCAAAAAAACCTTTGATGATGGATTTTCTAAAAATTTTGTTAGCTTCAATGATATCCATGTGTAATTAGATGGGAATACTATCTAATATTCATTATATCAGTTAATTAAACAATTAAGGAATCAAGAAGTTTTGATATGTCAGTAATTGGTTTTCCATTTTTTGAAATCTTTTGTTGTGCTGCAGGATTTTCAAGATAGTTAGGAATCTTATCTGTGATTCTTTTTGTGTATGGTGTGATCAATTCATTTTTGTAAAATACACCAGTAGGTATCTTATTTCCCCATTCAAGTGATTTTGCCAATGCCTGACCTAATTTTTGATTTAGTTCGTCAATAGTGCTGTAATGTACTACTGGATCATAATCAGTATCTGCTAGATTGTAAATTCTAGGTGTTGGCTTTTTTGTTTCTTCGTTAACTTGATCAAGACCTCCAAACCAGTCTCTAGTGTAAAGATCATTATAGGTAGGACATGGTTGTAAAACGTCAATGAATGCTAGACCCTTATGGTTTATTGCAGATATGATGAGATCTTTTAGCTGTCTAACATCATATGAATAACTTCTAGCAACAAATGTAAAACCACTAGAAATTGCTAAAGCTATAGGATTCACATTATAATTTGGGTTGGGATTTGATAATGATTTAGTTTGTTCTCCCAACTTCAAGGTTGGTGATGCTTGGCCTTTTGTTAGTCCATATACAGCATTATCAAATATGATATAGGTCATGTCAACATTTCGTCTTCCAGCTGCAACAAAATGTCCAGCTCCAATTCCAAGACCATCACCATCTCCACCAGCAGCAACTATCGTCATTTCAGGATTTGCGATTTTTGCACCTTGAGCAAATGTCAAAACCCTACCATGTAGAGTATGAACGCCATATGTGTTGATGAAATGTGATGTCTTTCCAGAACAACCAATTCCAGAGAAAATAGCTGTTTTATGTTTAGGGATTTGCATTTCCGCCAATGACATTTGTATTGCATTAACTATTCCAAAATCTCCACATCCTGGACACCAATCATTATGTACTCCAGTCTTATAATCTCCTAACTTAATCGCCATACAACAACACCTGTCTTTTTTCAGCTTTCTTTTCTAATATTTTTTTCAACGAGTCAAAAATTTCTATACAGGTCATGGGTCTTCCTGTATATTTTAAAACATAATAGTCTGGATCCTTTAACAAATTTTTTCTGATCAATGAGCCAAGTTGAGCAGTCATATTTGCTTCAATGTCAATTATAACTGAAGAATCTTTTAGAAGTGATTTGATATGCTCTGTAGGGAAGGGTTCTAATAGTTTGATATCTATGAAACTAATTTCATGTCCTTCCTTTCTATGCATTTCAATTGCGTCTAAAATTGGTCCCTTTGGAGAGCCCCAACTTACAATACAAATATCAGATTTACCATATACAACAGCCTGATCATTTTTAGGAACTAAAGTAAGAATTTGCTCAACTTTTTTCTGTCTTTTATCCATCATCTGAATTCTGTTTACTGGATCCTCTGAGATATGACCGTGCTCATCACTTTCATCACCAGTATTCCAAAAAACACCATTTTCAAGACCAAGTTTTGATCTTGGAGAAATACCATCGGGTGAATGAGCAAAACGTTTGTAGTCACCATCTATTTTTTCAAGTAATTTTCCACGATCAATCGAGACCAAATCTGGTTCAAATCTATTACATGTTACAACTGAACTAGCGATAAATTTGTCAAGTATGTGAATCACAGGAAGTTGAAAAACATCAGCAAAATTGAAACATTTTGTAGTATCATAGAAACTATCTTCAACATCTCCCGATGCATAAACTATTCTTGGAAATTCTCCATGACCTGCGTTTATTGCAAAAAGTAAATCGTCTTGACCATGTCTTGTTGGTAATCCTGTAGATGGTCCACTTCTTTGAAATAATGAAATGACTACTGGCACCTCATTTATTCCAGCCCATCCAAGTGTCTCTGCCATCAATGAAAATCCTGGTCCTGAAGTTGATGTTGCAGAACGGGTACCTGTTAGTGATGCACCTACTGCCATGCCAATCGCAGAAATTTCGTCCTCAGTTTGTACTATAGTAGTAGAACCCGGTCTATCTTCATTTACTTGTAAAATTTCATTTGATTCTAGAAATTCGCTTTCATCTGACGCAGGTGTGATAGGATAATATGATTGGAATCTACACCCACAAACAATCTTACCAAGGGCTGAACCCTGATGTCCCTGAACTAACATTGTGTTTGGTTTCTTGTCTGTTTCATCAAGTGATATATTAAAATCAGAAAATTTTGCAGATGCATAATTATAAGCAAAGTTTGCTGCCTTTTTGTTCAAATCAACAATGGCAGGTTTTGCTGAGAAGATTTCTTCTATGGATTCCAGTAATGGTGCTATAGGTGCTTTCAAAACTCCAAGTGAAAATGAAACACCCAACACATTAAACATACGTGTCATACGTGAAAGTTCAGGTCTTTTCAATTCGTCTGCAATGTTTGATAATGTGTCCCAAAATGAAATTGGATAAACCTTAACACCACTTTCCTTAGCCAACTCAATTATGCTTGAAACTTTTGGTTCCATGTTTTTTGATTTAAAAAATTCATCTAATCTGACTCTGTGATCTGCTTCAATGGTTGGAATTTGATCAACGCTTGTATTAACTATAGAAGAATCATAAATTATTACTCCATTTTTTGAAATGCTCAAACCATGCCTGATCATGGTTTCAGCGTCAAAAGCGATCATCATGTTTGCACGGTTTACATTTGAACGAACTTTGTTGTCTGAAAGTCTCACTACAAAATAACTGTGCAAACCTTTGATGTTAGAGTGATATTCTCTTTTTCCAAAAACATGATATCCAAGTTTTGCACCAACACGTGAAAATATGTTTGCTGCAGTGTCAACACCACTTCCCTGTGGTCCTCCTATTAACCAACTATAATCAAAAACCATAACAAATCAACCCTTAACCACCAGTAGCTGCACCATCATTATTAGAAAGTTTTAATCCACATTCACACTTGTCACGCTCTCCGCAAAAAGGACAAACACACGTACATTTTTCAATTGGGTTTTTACAATCATCACAAGTAGTAAATTCTTCGTTGGTATTATCAGCACTCATAGTTTTTTATTGTTCAGATATTATAAAGGGTTTAAGTTTTTTTTCAATCATAATTGAATAAAATCATCAGGATCTCCACGAACACAGTCAGTTTGTACTGATTTCAAATTTTCAAATTTGATGGAACCGTTAGGTATATTTCCCTGGGTCTGAAGATTCTCTATTTTTGAAAGAACCACAGTCTTATGTTTTTGACATGTTATTCCTAGCATAAATTCATCATTACCAGTTACTACTGTAATTAAAAATTCTGGCGGATTTACACAGTCTCTACTTCCTTCCCTGATAGAGCATTTGTCAGGTAACATTGAAAAAATCTGGTGAACTGGTATTAATTTGATTCTTTTATCATTTCTACAAAATGCTTGTGTAAAGAAATGTCCTGCGTCAATTCAGGATGGAATGATGTGGCAAGTATGTTACCCTGTTTAACTGCAATTATCTTCTCGTTAAATTTTGACAAAACTTCAACATTCGATCCAGAGGTCAAAATGGCAGGAGCGCGAATAAACACTCCTTGAAATGATGAAATTCCAATTGGATCCAAAGAAATTTCCGCTTGAAAAGAGTCTTTTTGCCTACCGAAAGAATTTCGCTCAATTTCGACATCAAGCATATCAAGCAATGGTTGTTCTGTTGAACCCATCACACGATCCGTTGAATTTTTTGAAAGCAAAATCATTCCTGCACATATTCCAAAAACTGGCGTCCCTCCATCAATTATTTCTTTGAGAGCGTTCATTGCACCATTAACCATGGAAAGTTGTCCCATCATTGTACTTTCTCCACCAGGAATTATCAAGCCGTCAAGTTTGGATATTTGATCAGGGGTTTTAACCTGACTTACAGTTGCATCCATTCCGGCGTCATGCAATGCAGCCATTGTTGCCATGAAGTTTTCTGTTACATCACCTTGTAATGCTAAAATACCTACATTAGATTCAGTCAAGCAGAGCCACCACGATCTTGCATTCTTAATTCAAGATTATCTACGTCCAACCCTAACATAGATTGTTTCTCATTGATCATCTTTTGTGCTTCTTTTACAGCCTTAGGATCCTCCCAAAATGTTGTTGCCAATACAACAGCCCTTGCACGTTCTCTTGCATCATCAGCTTTGAATATTCCAGAGCCAACAAAAATTCCATCACATCCCAATGACATCAAGTATGCTGCGTCTGCAGGTGTGGCAATTCCTCCCGCTGCAAAGTTAACAACAGGCAATCTTCCAATCCTTGCTGTTTCTTCAACTAGATCAAAGGAAACCTTGAACTCTCTAGCCATTCTAACCAAATCTTGCTTATCACCTGAATCAAAAATTGATTTAATTGTTCTTAGTTCATCATTAACTTTTTTGATATGTAAAATTGCTTCCGCAACATTCCCTGTTCCCGGTTCGCCTTTAGTCCTAATCATTGCAGCACCTTCCTCAATTCGTCTTAATGCTTCAGCCAATGATCTTGCACCGTTTACAAATGGTGTGGTGTAATCCCATTTCCATATATGATGATTTTCATCAGCAGGTGTTAAAACCTCAGATTCGTCTATCATGTCCACGTTTGCTTCAGCTAAAACTTTTGCCTCGTAGACATGACCTATCCTACATTTTGCCATGACAGGAATTGTAACGTTATCCATGATGTCTTGAATTATCCTAATACTTGCAGTTCTTGCAACGCCACCAGCTTTTCGAACGTCTGAAGGAAGCTTGTCCAAAACCATGACAGAAACTGCTCCAGCCTCTTCGGCAATTTGTGCTTGTTCTACGGTAGTAACATCCATCACTACTCCATTTTTCAGCATATGTGCAAAACCACGTTTCAAAGTGGAAGTTCCCTTTGTCACATCGATAGAATCTATACTGTCAGACTTGATTCCCTTGGCATTTGGAATGTCACCTGAAAGTGGTATCATGTTTTGAAATACACTTCTCTCTATTTATTCTATTTCGGTCAAGCCCAACATGGATATATCATTCGGCAATGATATGAAAAAACTGTCGTTGTGGTGGTTTTTGCATGAAACTACCCAATTCAGAATGGAATTTGGTGTGTTCTGGACTTTGATGCATTTTTCTAAACTGCTCCATATTTTCGAATTCAACTACTATGCGTTTAGAGCCGTCTTCACCCTCAAGCAGTCTTCTTGAAACAAATCCATCAAACTTTGAAAGAACCTTATTGGAATCGGAAATCCATGACTTGAACTCTACCATTCGTTCCTCTTTGGGAGTGATATCTACAATTGCAATAATCATACTGACCAGTTTTGCTCGTCAAATAACTTCTTTTCTATGATTTTCAGTAGCCTAAATCCATCAAACTACTTCGTCAAGCTCTTAAATTTCTCAATCTCAGCATGCGATAAGGTCTTAATCATTTTCAAAGGATTTACCAGATCCTCAGTTATTTCATAGAGTATCCCGTCTCCATCAACAAATTGAACAACTAATTTATCTCCAGATTTTACAACGCTAATTGAACTGATTTTTTTACTATCAACCGTACCCACTTTACCCATGTCGCGATAATAATCTTCGATTTTTCCCTTTCTTTCTTTCCATTCTTTTTGTACCGAATCATCATAAGGAGTACTCATAATATTCTAAGAGTTCCGTTTTAGATAAGTTTGTTCGCTCTAATCGTTTTTTGCAACTTCTGCAAACTCGTCAAGTGCCTCACTCATCTTGCTTTTGATCTTTTTCTTGGCAAAAAATCCCATTACCTTAAACTTGCCATTTAGCACCAAATCCACCTCCACCGTAATTTTGGTCCCTTCCGGTACTTTTTCAAATGTCTCCTCAAACCTTGTATCCTTACCAGGTCCATCAAGCATTATCACAATGTGCTTGTCAGGTTCCTCAACAACATGATCCACCGTCACAGAAAGCTTCTTACCCAAAAACTCCAGATCCTCCTGCAGTTTTGTAATATTTCCAGATTTTGATATTATTTTTAGTGATTTGAAATACTTTGGGAAAATTTTTGCCAGATTTTCAAAATCTGTGATTATCTTAAAGATCTTATCCCTGTTAGCATCTACCGTTTTTACAAACTTGAATTTTGGCATGCCAACTATCTTTGACTTTTTCTAATAATTCTTCGCCCAGCTCTGAAAATTCCATATCCAATTCCAGAAAATATTGCAATGGTAATCAATATGGATACAAATGCTGTGAGGTAATCCTCAAAGAAAATTTTTGTCTCAAACCATGCTCGTATGAAAGAGTCAAAAAAGTTGGCGTTTCTGAAATCTTCGATCTCTCCAACGGCTAATGTAAATTTGCCATTTTCAGATGTGTCAAAAACCGCCAGATAGTATGTACCTGGGTTTATACTATCGATTCTAATCTCCTGGCGTTCCCAATAATTTACCTGAGTGAATGGTTCGTAAGACACCCTTCCTGGAAACTCGCTGTCATAATCAAAAACAATCGCATTAAATTTCTCCGCCAATTCAAATGGCAAATCAGTATTGTTTTCAACTGACTGCAAACTAATCAATCCAATATTTTGCCGCTCAGATATTATTGCTAAAGATGGATGAAATTCTTCCAAGCCATCCAGTGCCGGTATAACAACACTCGCATAGAAAGGCTCCTTTTGCTCAGCCACAAATTTGTAAAACAGAACGTTGTTCTCAACCTCGCCATACATTGCCCACGAAATCTGGGGATCTGGTATGTAAAGAGAATTATCTATGTTTGTATTCATTCCGTCTGAAAAGATGAGCTGGTGTGCGGATACTGTATCTATATTAAAAAACAGGAATATGATTCCAAGAAATATTAAAAAAGTTTTTTTCATATCTCAATTTTCATAAACGAATCTTTTGGTAATTGCAAGTCATTAAAAATATCTGGATGAGTAATCTTGGCTAGGATCTCAATTCCAGTTATGGTTCGAAGGCTCGGCTTGCTGAAATACGAATTTGCGTCAACTGCATAAACATTATTTTCCTTAATGGCCTTCAGTTCATTCCAATCTGGATTCTTGGCAAGTACATTATTGTATTCAGAGACTGTCCGCTTGACATTAAACCCACATGGCATCATTACAATAATGTCAGGATTTGCCTCCTTGATCTCTTCCAACTTCATTTTTCTTGATGGCATTTTTTCCGAACTAATCAGATTTTCTCCACCGGCTATCTGAATCATCTCAGGTATCCAGTGACCTGAAGTAAAAAATGGATCCACCCATTCTATTGCAACCACTTTGGGTCTTTTTTCAAACATTTGACTTTTGACAAATTCGAGCCTTTTTGTGAGTGAATCAGCAATTTCGTTGCCTTCCTTTTCCTTACCAATCATTGCTGAGATCTCCTTGATGCTTACCAAGATTTCACTAACATCGTGTGGGTCCATCGTGTAAACCTCTGGCTTTTTTTCCAACATCTCCACAGCCAGTTTCACATGTTCTGTATGTGCAGAGCAAACCTCACAAATGTTCTGGGAAATAATCAGGTCGGGTTTAGCGTTTAGGAGGTTTTCCTTATTGAGATTGTAAATCTCCTTACCGTCAGTCATTAATTGGCAGATTTTATCATCAATCTGCTTGCTGGACATTGAGGCTGGATCAAATACGGAATTGATAACTCGTGGTTTAGTTTTTGCGTCACTCGGATAATTGCATTCATGTGTTACCCCAAAAAGTTTGTTGTCGGCGCCTAGGCTGTAAATCAGCTCTGTCACACTCGGCAGGAAAGTGACAATGCGTTGTGGCTCCATAACTCATCATTATCAGGCATCAAATAAATCTGATTTGACAATCGTAGAATTCAAGAAAGAATATGTAGAAGTATTATGAAATATGATTTAGAATGGACGCAATTCCTCTTTCAGAGCAATATAGAATTAACATCAAAGATGCTATAGAACTAATTGATAATACGCTTGAATCAGTGGAAAAAAGTAATGTTATTTTATCAGGAAAGCATTTGAGAGAAATCAGAAAAGCGATATCAAAAAAACCCTACCAAAAGTTATGAAAAAAGGGTAAAATTAATCTCAATTATTAGCTTTTTAACCTCTATTTTCCACTTTTTAACATCAATTTTGAGGTTTTAGTATCTAATTTCTAATGTATCTTTGGCTGGATTCCAGTAGTCTTTATCATTCCAGCTGACTTCATTATCAAAGAACCAATGAAGAGCGTTATTGCTAATAACACAACCATTCCTGATGGTGCAATATCTAGCGGATATGAAATCATTATTCCTGCCACTGTGGAAAATACTGAAAATGACATTGAAAGAATAATTGTCTGTTTAAATGAACGTTTAAACATCATTGCGGTGACATTTGGGATTACAAAAAGTGCTGAAACCAAAAGTACGCCTACTAATTGCATTGATGTTACTACTGTAACTCCCGCTATCGCAATTAACAAATAATTCAATTTTTGAACTGGGATTCCCGAAACTTGTGCTTGTTCTTCAGAAAATGTAATGTACATAAATTTTTTGTAACATATGATAAGAATTATTAAAATCGCTGCAGACAATCCTAAAATCATAATTACGTTTTCTGTACTCACAAGCAAAACACTTCCAAACAAAAATGAGAAAATATCAATTGAAAATCCTCCTGATAAACTAATCAGAACAATTCCTACTGCTATTCCTGATGAAAGTAAAATTGCTATAATTGCATCTCCTGAAATATCATATTTCTGTCGAATCTTTGTTAATCCTAATGCACTAAGAATTGAAACTGCATATGCCGCCCATAATGGGTAAAATCCGAGAAATAAACCCAATGCAACTCCACCAAATGCAGAATGTGCTAATGCATCACCAAACAACGAAAATTTTCTAAGAACTAAAAATAATCCTACTGTGGAACAAATTAGTGAAATTGCAATGCCTGAAACTATAGCATTTTGCATAAACCCAAAAGATAAGATGTCAAAAATCATATCTCATCAATGATGGTGCATATGCATTTGCATAGATGTCTCTGAGTATTTCTTCATCATTTCTTCATCATTAAAGAATTCCTGTGAAATACCATGGAAAAATAGTGTTTTATTTAGACATGCAACTTTATTTGCTAATCTTTCTACTGCATCAAGATCATGTGATGACCAAATGATGGATATTTTCCCCTTCGAGTTTAGTTCACTTAAAATCTGAAAAAATAAATCCTTATTGTGAATATCTACTCCCGTGACAGGTTCATCTAGAACTAATATTTTAGGAGAATTGACTAATGCTTTTGCAATAAACACCCTTTGTTGTTGACCGCCTGATAAATCTCCTATTCGCCTATCTGCTAATTCATGCATCCATACTTTCTGTAATGCTTCATCTACCTTATCTGGATCATTATTTATCTGGCCCATACTCACCACTTCTCTTATTGTTGCTGGAAAATTTCTATCAACGACTGGTTTTTGTGGGACATATCCGATATGTGTTAGATATTCTTCTGATTTTCTAATGTCTTTGTTGAAAAATTTGATTACTCCTTGATATTGTAAATGAATCCTCAACATGCAATTAAATAATGTGGATTTTCCTGCACCATTTGGACCTATGATTCCAAGAAAATCTCCTTCATTAATTCCAAAACTTATTTTTTGTAATGCATCTATTCCATCATAACTTACTGATAATTCTGAAATGTCAACGATCAATTACATAATGCCTCCTTCAGATTAGAAATATTTTCTTGCATTCTCTCAAAATAATTCTTATTTTCCATATTTTTTGTGGCTAAAGGCGATAAAATTAAAACATCCCCACCAATTTCATCTGCAATTACTTTTGAAATTCTGATATCTGAAGTGTCTTCTGTAAATATCACTCTAATATCCAATTTTTTTGCCAAATGAATGATATCCTCAATTGATTTGGCAGTGGGTTGGGAATGATCATGAACTCCTTTTGTAATAGTGTGCTGTGTTAACCCATATTCATTTGAAAAATAAGAAAATGCATTATGATATGTTATGAAATCTTTCTTACTACATGATGATAATTCCTCTCTGATTTGCAAATCAAGTAATTCTAATTTCTCGATATATTGCAATGCATTTTCATTATATGATTTTGAATTTTCTGGATCAATTTTTGATAATCTTTCTGCAATATTTTTCACCTGGATTTTTACTAAATTTGGGTTCAGCCAAATATGTGGATCTGATGTTACTTCATATTCTTCATATTCTTCATGTTCTTCATATTCTTCATGTTCTTCATGTTCTTCATGTTCCTCTTCTGTACTTTCGTGATGATCAACTGATTTTGTTTTTAAAAATGAAATACCATTACTAGAATCTAATAATTGATCTGATTCAAATTCTATATTTGAAATCCAAGATTCGAATCCCCCTCCGTTAAGAATTATTAAATCAGCTGTTTTCATTTCTTGAATAATTTTTATTGATGGATCAAAATCGTGAGGATCAATATTTGGTGGAGTGAGAATTTTTACATCTGCCTTCTGATCAATAATTGCTTGTGTAGTTTCATACAATGGATAAAATGACACGTATACTTGTAGTTCATCTTCGCTCGTCTCCAAGTTTTTTGTATTTTGATTATTCCAAAGAGTTATTGAAATAAGTGGGATTATTATGATTATTGCCAGAATTGCAATTTTTGATTGTGTTATCATACGGCAAAAACTGATTTATTATTAATAAATCTATAAAAAGTTAATAACATTTAGTTAAAATTTTTATATTTCTTAATAACAATCTACTCATGCCAATTGTTTCAATCTCACTCACTGAGGAAATTCTCAAGGAGATTGATAACCTCCAAAAGTCGATGGGGTTCTCTGGAAGGTCTGATGCAATCAGGGCTGGGATCAGAAGCTTTGTCGCGGAGGAAAAACAAAATGAAAATCTTTCTGGAAATATCAATGCAATCTTGCTTGTAGTCCACAATGACGAATATGATGATCAGGTAAACGGAATAAAACACAGCTTTGAGGACCTAATTTCTACCCATTTACACAGCAAAATTGAGGGTGAAAAATGTATGGAATTGTTCATGCTAAAGGGTGATGCAGATTCAGTTAGCACTATCACTAGGGGCTTTCAAAAAAATAAAAGAATGGACACTGTAAAGTTAGTTACTCTATAAAATAAAAAAAATGCTTTATGAAAGCAATTGTGTTTACTATTGTTCTGTGTTATCAGAAGTTTCTGTGTTATCAGAAGTTTCTGTCGAAACATTGCCCCCTTCTACTCGTTTTACTTTTACTGCGTTTGGGCCTTTTTCGGTGTCACCAACTTCAAACTCTACCTTGTCTCCATCACGAATACTACCCTCAACTTGAGTGTGGTGAACAAAGAGGTCTTTATCCTCAGAGTTTTCTCGTTCGATGAAACCGTAGCCTTTTTTGTGGTTAAACCATTTCACGGTACCGTTTTCCATATTGTCATTTCTGAAAAAATACTACGTATAAACCATATGTTGATCATGAGCATCGTGACTAAATTTAGCCAAATTCAAAAGATTTGGGAATCTAGGTATCTGTGATAAAAAATACCACATTCACACTTACAGAAATATCCTGCTCAGATGAATAAATTGGAGCAGAACTTGTGAATGCCTCAGAGCGCTGGAACATTGGTGCTGGAGAATAACCAGAATCGTTTACTATGATTGAACTCACTCCGATAATTTTCTGCTCCAATGGTTTGATGGCTATGAGTGCCTTTGACTTTGCGTTCAAAACTGCATCCTCAATTAGACCCTCTTTCACTGAGGTTATCTTTGAAGGTGAGACAGTAAATGAAACCTGATTGATTCTATTTGCTCCCTGCTCTGTAGCTAAATCAATAATACTTGCAGCATCTGAAATCTGGTCAGTCTCGATAGACAGAATATTAGATACACGATATCCAACTATTTCTTGAATATATCTTCCTGAGGTAATGTCCTCATGACTTTCATAAACTGGGTAAATGTTAAGATAAGAAGTACTAAGTTCTTCATTGGTGATTCCCACTGTTTTCAGTGAGTTGATTATTGATCTCATATTTTTTGAATTTTCTTCTAGTGATTGATGTGCTGTTTGTCCCACTGTTTCAACTCCAAATTCAATTATCAGAGTATCAGGTTCGACAGATTTTGTGGCAGTGCCTATCACATCTACAGTTTTTTCAAAGTTCAGAGATTGCTGATCCTCTGACATGCTCTTGTTCTCATCCTGTGTTAATGTTACAGCAAATCCAAGTGTTAAGATGACTCCAATTATAACTGCGATGTTTATTCTATTATCCATAATCTAAATATCAGCAGAGCTCTATTAATGCGTAGTTTTATTGACTATTCCGTGATCTGATTGATGATTTGTTCCAGTTCGGATTCGACCATTGTAATTATTGGGGGAATGAGTTTATCAGTTGCATCTTGTTCAGGCCAAAAAATTTGAGATGTCCTACCGTTTAATGTAACCTTAATTGTTGATTTTGTGTATTCTGTCACTTCATCTAGAATGGGAAATGACTGATCTGGTATTGACATGAAACCAGTTTCCTTGATCAGTGCAGATATTTTTTCCATATTCTGATTACTTATTGTAGAGGTAAGATGAGATTGAGTACTACCGTCGTCTATTATCACATTGTATTCTATTACTCCATCATTTTTTATCGTCAGGATTTGGGTATTTTCAGACACTATTTTTTCTGTCACGCCAAATGATATGATTGCCAAATCATGCTTGGTATACTCGATCTTTATTGTGTCATTAGGATTGATGGCTGATGTAGGTGTGTCAGGCATAGTTACCATAGGAACCATGATAAGAATGGCGAAAATTGCTGGAATGGCTCCAATAGCAATTATGATTGGTTTGACCATCTCATTAAAATGATGTTTTTGCAAATAAATCTTAGTAAAATAACTTAAAATTCAAGGCTATTACTTTCAAATTTGTGGGGTCGTAGCCTAGCCTGGTAGGGCGACAGTGACTACGAAGTTCACCGCTAAGGGCTCCAGAGGTTAAAGTTCAAACTCTGATGAAAAGATGATGTGAGTTTGGAGCTGCGAAGTAACCCGTAGGTCGTCGGTTCAATTCCGATCGGCCCCACGTTAAGATTAATCCTTTTGGTTTTTTCTTAAAAAGTTCATGGCAGAACCTGCTCTGAACCATTCAATTTGTAAATCATTGTAAGAATGATTTAAGATAATCTTTTCAGATGTTTTATCAACATGTTCTACAGTACAATCAACTGACTTCCCAGGAGAAATATCACTCAAAGAGTTTATACTAATTTTATCATCTTCATGAATTTTTTCATAATCTTTAGGGTTATCAAATGTCAATGCCATTACCCCCTGCTTCTTGAGATTTGTTTCATGTATACGTGCAAAGCTTTTTGCAATAACCACCTTACATCCCAAATAACGTGGTGTCATTGCAGCATGCTCACGACTGCTTCCTTCACCATAATTATCATCGCCAATTATAATCCAAGAAATATTTTGTTTTTTATACTGTCTCGCAATTTCTGCACAGTTCTCAATTTTATTTGTGAGTAAGTTTTTGGCTTTACCCACTTCATCATTAAATGCATTGACTGCACCCAGCAACAAATTATCACTTAATTTATCCAAGTGACCTCTAAGCCTTAACCAAGGACCAGCAGGTGAGATATGATCTGTAGTACATTTTCCTTTTGCTTTCATAATTATATGCAGGTTATTCAAATCCTGACCGTCCCATGCAGTGAATGGTTCAAGTTTTTGTAATCTTTCACTTTCTGGATCAATCAAAACTTGAACAGTGTCAGGATTTTCTGAAGGAGACAAGTAAATATCTTCTACATTTACAAATTCTCTATCAGGCACATCTGGCGCTCTTTCTGGCGGATCCAGTCTAAACTTTGTTCCGTCAGATGCTACAAGAGAATCATTTAATGGGTTAAAAGAAAGATTACCGCCAAGTGCTAAGGCAGTTACCAATTCAGGACTTGCAATGAAATTCATTGTTTCTCGTTTACCGTCATTCCTACCGGGAAAATTACGATTGTATGATGTTACTATAGTATTTCGTTCTCCCTGTTTGAGTTCAGGTCTATGCCATTGACCAATGCATGGTCCACAAGCATTTGCAAGTACTGTTGCACCTATTGATTTTAGTGAATCAATCTGACCGTCTCTTTCTATAGTTGCCCTAATCTGTTCTGAGCCAGGAGTTACTAGTAATGGAATTTTTGATTTAATTCCTTTTGACTGTGCCTGTTTTGCTAAACTTGCAGACCTGGACATATCCTCATATGAAGAATTTGTACAACTTCCAATCAATGCAACGGAGATGTTGTCAGGATAATTTTTATTTTTTACATCATCAGCCAATTGTGAAATAGGTCTTGCAAGATCTGGTGTGTGTGGACCAACTATGTGAGGTTCAAGTTTTGCCAGATCAATTTCTATAATTTTATCAAAATATTTTTCAGGATTCTGTTCTACGTCCGAATCTGCAGTTAGATGTTCTTTGTATTTGTTAGCAAGATCAGCAATTTGTTTTCTTCCAGTTGATTTCAAATAAACTTCCATTCTTTCATCATATGGAAAAATTGAGCAGGTAGCACCTATCTCTGCACCCATATTAGTAATTGTAGCTTTTCCCGTACAGCTAATAGATTTCGTACCAGGGCCAAAATACTCTATTATAGAATTTGTTCCTCCTGATACTGAAAGCTCTCCTGCAACATATAGTATAACATCCTTTGCTGAAGTCCAACCATTCATCTCACCTTTCAGATAAACACCAACACGTTTTGGATATAGTAATTCCCAAGGTACACCAGCCATTGTTTCTGCTGCATCTACACCGCCAACTCCAATTGCCAACATTCCAAGTCCCCCAGCATTTGGTGTATGAGAATCTGTACCAATCATCAAACCTCCTGGAAATGCATAGTTTTCTAAAACTACTTGGTGAATAATACCTGCACCTGGTTTCCAAAAGCCTGCACCGAATTTACTTGCAGATGATTCTAAAAATTTGTAAACTTCGTTGTTTTCAAATATTGCTAGCTTTGTATCTGATTTTCCTTCGGTTCTAGCTTGTATTAGATGATCACAATGAATTGTTGTAGGAAGTACAACCGATTTTAGTTCCGCTTGCATAAATTGAAGCATAACCATTTGACCAGTAACGTCTTGAAGTGCAACTCTGTCTGGACGTAAGAAAACATATTCTGTTCCCTCTGCCAAAATTTTGCTCAGAAACTTTTCTTCTAGATGTCCAGCAAAAATTTTTTCAGATAAAGTTAGATCACGGTTGAGTGTTTTCTTGAATACTAGAACATTCTTCTCTAGTTTAGAATAAACATTTTGTACCATTTCTACTGTTGTGTCAATTTCTATTTTTCCCAATAACATCTTGTAGGATTTTTCGTTTATAAACGGATTAACTTGTTCAGTAAATTTTTACATACAATTATAAGAGAAAAACGATATTCTAGACTATTGTTCCTCATATTAATTTCGCATAATATTTTTTGCGGGGGATTTAATTGGTAAAAAAAGGCTTTCCTAGTTTTGGTGTATCACAATCTGGTGCGTTTGTGGCTGCTTTACAAAATTATAATCTACCTGACTTTATACTTGCATTAGTTGCAAAAGATTGTGATTCAGATCTACTTGTTCGTGGAAGAATCAATGACAGGTTGGCTAGTATGAATGACCAATCACTAGAAACATTACACAGAGTTTTTGTTGATTGTGAAGAAGATCTAGGTGGTAAATTTGCTCAGTATAGATTTTTTTCTTATGTATCAAGCATGTATCACAAATGTGAAGTTTTGATTAATGAAACTATACCTGGAAAATCTAATAAAAACCACAAAATTCCAATCGCTATAAAAAATAACGGTATGTATGTCGCTGTTGGATTTAACAAACCAAAGGGCAATTCTGTCTCAGAAAAAGATGTTATTAAATTCCATGATATTGTTGATGATGTAAAAAATGGTGATCATGGTACACAATTAATTGATGCAATCTATGGTTCATCAGTAGGATTCAAGATGAAAGCTATTATTGCATTAAAACAATTAAGTAAATCTAGAGATGAAAATCCTGAAACTAAAGTAAACTTTCTGACTGCAAATTTTGAAAATAGAATTTACTCAGTTACAAAATGTTAAAGTAGATTAATCAATTGGATTGAATCATAATCCAAAAAGTGTAGTATCTAATGCAAGGAATGATGGTTTTTTTGAAGTTAGTTTAAAATCTTCACCATATTGTTCAAATGGTAGATCACCAAAAAGATGTTTTTGCCAAACTTCGTGAACATCTTCTATGTATCTTTTGTATCCAGATTGTCGCAATAATTCATGCGTTATTTCGTGTGATACAGCGGTACAATTCTTTTCTGCCATCGCTATCACGTCATTTTCATTTTTTGGTTTTTCCCATCTCAACATGCAAAAGTTTTCCGCATGATAGCCTTCACAAAGACAATCAGTCCATAATGGTCTAAAATGACACAAGTAAAAATGGAAAATATCCTTTCCACGCTCTGTATGATCCTTTAGTAATGAATGAGTGTCTAATCTTTGTAGTATTATTCTTGGTTTGGTAATCATTTCATCACATTTAATCTCAAAATCAAGAGAAAATTTTGCTTTTATCCACACCTTAAAAAATTGAGCCATTTTTTTTACATATTCATATTCCTTATCTCGTTGTCCCAATTCTTTGTCTTTTATTACAAAGATAAAATGCAATAACATGTTAATAAAAAAAATAGTTATGTTTGGCCTTCAATACCCATCAGTGTAAGGGTAGACCTGATCTTTTCTATTTTACGAATTTTCCATGTTATGGTTTCACGTAACATTTCAACTGTTGAGGATTCAATTTTTGCCAAGATGTCGTAAGCGCCAAATGTTCCATGCACTTCAATAACACCTTCTAGATTCTTCAGTTGCTTGATTATTTCTTCCTCTGAACCTAGTTCACAGTTAATGAGGACGTATGCTGTTGCCATGGTATTATTACGATACCGATGTATATCAATGACACTGTTATTCTCATTATTTTAACTGGAAATTTTGATTATTGTATTCCAAATATCTGTAGGAACAGGCATAACAGATAATCTTGATATTCGTAATAATTCCCAATTTTTAAAAGATTTTTCTTTCTTCATTACTTCTAATGATACAGTATTTTTTAATCGTTTTTTATATTTGACATCAACCACAACAAACCGTTCGTTGTCTTCTTCCGGGTTGGGATATGGTTTCGATGTAATAGTCATTATACCTACTATCTGCCGTTCATCACCTGTATGATAATACATTACTAGATCATTTTTTTTCATGTTTCTCATATGCTTGAGCGCTAAATTATTATGAACACCATCCCACACTGTTGTTTTTTCTTTTTCCAATGTTGAAAAGTTGTATCCCCTTGGTCCACTGGGTTCTTGCTTGGCAAGCCAATAATTTACCATTTGTTAACAAGATATTATTTTTGAAATTAAATGTTCCCCGGTCCTGACTCGCAAAGATTCATTGGTATTAGCCATACCTCCTTTAGATCTGAAACCGGGGCGCCCACTTATTACGCACCTGGGTGAACTATCAAATCATCAGGATCATAACGATCATCATCATCATAGTCCGTCTGTGCGTATGCTCTTGGGCAGTAATACACAGACTAGTCAAATATTAATCCGTTTAGTTTTATTTCAAAGGCAACAGCCTTTGTTCTTATTCTAAAATTTTCTAGAACCTTAGAATCTAATTCTCCGATATATCCAACTGTCTTCTTACCAACAATAATTTCTGCAACCCTACCTTGAGTGAAAAGTGCGTGTTCCGACAAAGTCTTCGTTTCACATTTAATATTAAATCCAATTCGGAAAAGTGATTGCAAGACAGACTTCATTTCTGAAAAGTTTGTTTCTTCTGAAGCACTGACACACGCTAGATTTGTTGTTTCCTTAATTGGAGAACCTTTTGAAAAAACTATTCCCGTCTCAAAAAATTTTTGAGGATATGTTTCATGTATGTTCTTTGATAAATTCTCTAATAATCCCGGTAGAATTGAATCTCTTAGAATTGTATGTTCTTGACTCTTTGAGCTTATGACAGAGATTATCTGTGATGAGTCTTTGTTTGTCATTTCATACAAAATTTGCTCGCTTGTCAATGTAGAATTTAACGTTTCCATAAAACCAAAACCAGTCATCAATCTGCTAATCGAGTCAAGTTTCTCAGATGTTGTATTTTTCTCACCAATGTGCACAGATGCTGGCCATGCTGGCTTTAGGTTATCAATTCCATAGCCCAGTGCAATCTCCTCAACAATGTCCATTCCACCAAAGATATCAAACCTGTACCTTGGAATTGTACACTGGATTTTTTTGCCCTTCCTTACTGCATCCAGCCTGCATTTTTTGAGACATGATACAAGCATAGAATTGGAGATGGTCAATCCAAGAATTTTATTCACGGGGTCGGCGTCAAATACAATGGATCGTGGTGCAAAGTTTGGTGTCGAATTTTTTGATCCAGAAACCTTCAGTTGTGAAAATTGAAATCCAGCTCCTTGCAGTATTGCAACAACAACTGACAGCATATCCTCAGCTGACTGTTTGTCTATGCCAGTAACTTCGACTAGAATATTTTTGGTTTTTGTTGTGACAGTTGTTAACGCGGCATTAATGATGGGTGGAAATGATATTGTTTGTCCTTTTGCGTCGGTGATTATTGGAACTTTAGCAGATTGTCCAAGTATTGATCCATAATCCCTTCCAACTTCTGAATCACGGAGAATCTCTGAGATTGAGCTCTCTTTAGTAGAGTTTAACGGAACAAACCTATGGTCTCGAGAAGTTGTTGTATACTTGAGCGGAAATGATATTCTGTCTAGGTCATGGACACCAATTGATGATTTTTTTCTCTTTCTACCTAATCCAAAATGCAAGTCCTCCTGCATGTTAATAATCTGTTTGACTGCTTCATCGTTAAGTGAGCCATTTCTTGCAATTATCCCAGTAACAAACGGTCTAATCCTGCTAGTTGAACTATCAACCTTGATTTCATAATTTCCCTTCTTTCTTATGTTTAATCGTGGCATTCCTTTGCTTATTCCCAAAATGCCTTGTAGTCCTAATGCAATACCAAAGTCAGTGGAATAGTCTGGTCTATTGGGACTGTATTCAACTCTTACAACGTTTCGCCCCAATGATTCTATATCAAGACCAAGAAATGGCAGACTGTCAAGTATTTGCTTCTTGTTTGTATTTTTTCCTATAAGTTTCTCAAGCCTACTAAGACTCAGCTCAACTACTGGCATTTCGTAGCAGTCCTCAACCAACTTAGATTGTTATTATAAAATTCCCTTACGTCGTCTACTCCAAATTTTAACATGGCAATCCTTTCAATACCACCACCCCAAGCTAAAACGGGTTTTGTAATTCCCAATGGTTTTGTAACTTCTGGTCTAAATATTCCCATACCAAATAATTCAATCCATTTTCCAAGCTTTTCATTGTAAACCATAGATTGTAGAGAGGGCTCAGTGTAAGGAAAGAATGTGGGCCAAAACTTTACTTTGGTAAGACCGATCTTACGATAAAATTCCTTTTGTATTCCCATCAAGTCTCGTAGCGTCATGTGTTTTCCTACAACCACACCCTCAACCTGATTGAATTCAGCTAAATGCTTGAAACTTAATTTTTCATTCCGGAAAACTCGTCCCAATGAAAATATCCTAGCCTCATCTGGTTTTTTGTCTGCAAGATGTTTTATAGTAACACAAGTGGTGTGTGTTCGCAGGACCATTCTTCTTGCTTCTTGTATGTCCCAATAGTATCTCCAACCTTTTTTGTGTGCATTTGATACATTCTTAATTTGAGTTGGTGTTGCAAGTTGTTTTGCGTTCAGATCCTTAAGATAAAACGTGTCTTGTAGTTCTCGAGCAGGATGGTCTTGTGGAGTAAATAATGCATCGAAATTCCAGAAACTTGACTGTGATAAGTTTCCATTAATTTCTGTGAACCCTAGATGAACAAAGGTTTCCCTGATTTCATTTATTGTGTCCTTTAGTGGATGTATCCTGGCGGCATGCACATGAGGTACATCAGCTTCAACATCTATTGCACCACTTTCTAATTTTTCAAGATCAATATGTTTACCAGTTTCAGAAAGAGAAACTGTTTTTGTTTTTTCTTCGTGCTTAATGATAAAGTCAGGTCTTTCCATCAGTGACTTAACCAAGTCTAGTCTTGGCTTCTGGGCTTTATCGATAAGCGAGATTGCATGTTCATCCTGACTCTCAGTAGGTTCTTGTTTTAATGAAATCTTTGATCCTGTATCTGTTTTTTCTATGTTAATCCAGTCATTCTTTTTCGCATGTGCAATTGCCGCGTTAAAGTCAGGTCCATGCAAATTGCTTCGAATTTCATCAAATGTTTTGGGACCATCTTTAACAAGATTTACAAGTCTTCGTTCAGGCAAGCCATTTTTTAGAGCATCTGAGCCATTTTTTCCAAGGCTGTAAGAAAGGTTAGTAGTATCAGTTACGTCTGCAAGACTTTTCTGGCGAAGCCATTCTACTCCACGCCTAATTTGATCCATTGATAATTTGGTTTCATGAGATAGTTGATCCTCAGTCAAATTTGGAGTTGACTGTAGAAGCTTGATGATTTGTTTTTCAATATCATGCAAAACATGGGACAATAGTTCATCGTTCAAAAATCACTTAATTAAATTAGCTGGAACAATTGTTGCAGTTTTTTTGATTAGAAAGTAGTCAAAATAATGGAATAAGACTTTTTAACACTGAATCAAAGTCAAACTTGAATGGCAGATGATTTTGTTGTAACACCTTGGAATGTTGAGGGTGACATTGATTATGATAAACTAATCAAAAGATTTGGAACACAAAAGATCACATCAGATCTTTTAACAAAAATTGAAAAATTTACCAAGGAATCACACTTCATGTTAAGGAGGGGTATTTTTTTCTCTCATAGAGATTTGAACAGACTATTAGATGATTATGAAAAAGGCAAGAAATTCTTTCTCTACACAGGTAGAGGTCCTTCTGGTCATACGCATATAGGTCATTTGGTTCCATGGGTTTTTGCAAAGTGGCTTCAAGACAAATTTGGAGCAAAGATGTACTTCCAGCTTACGGATGACGAAAAATTTTGGTCGAAAAAAGATATGACTTTAGAAAAAACATCTAATTTTGCATTTGAAAATGCTCTTGATTTTATAGCATTAGGTTTCAAACCAGAAAATACAAAAATTATAATTAACACAAAAAACATAAAAACACTTTATCCAATTGCCGCAGAATTTGCAAAGAGAATTAATTTTTCTAACACAAAAGCAGTTTTTGGATTTCAAAATGAAACCAATATTGGAATGATATTTTACACTTCATTACAATCAGCTCCATGCTTTATAGAAGATATGCCTGTACTGATTCCGTTTGGTGTTGACCAGGATCCACATTTCAGAATTACAAGAGACATTGCACCAAAAATCAATAAACCAAAACCAGCATTAATTCATAATATTATGATACCGGCACTTGGTGGTCCCAAAGGAAAAATGTCTGCATCGAATGAAAATGAAACAATATACACCACAGATTCTCCTGAGGTTGTAAGAAAAAAGATTAACAAATATGCATTTTCTGGAGGACAACCAGATATTGAGGAGCACAGAAAGAAAGGCGGCAATCCAGATATTGATGTTTCATATCAATACCTCAGAATCTTTTTTGAACCTGATGATAAGAAACTTGAACAAATTCATGATGATTATAAATCAGGTAAGATGCTGACTGGTGAACTGAAGGAAATTCTAGTTGAAAAGATCAACCAGTTTTTGGCTTCTCATCAACAAAAGCGTGAAAAGGCAAAAAATGAACTGGATAAGTTTCTACTAAAAGATTGAACGAAATACTAATTCTCTGTGAAGATAAATATGAAGCACAGAAACTTTCTGGTTTCATATTTAGTAAAGATGAAAAAGAATCATTCATCTCAGAAATTTTGAATGTTGTGGGTAATGAAATCGTTATATCATTAAAAGATAAATCCGCCCATAGTGTTCTACTCAAAGATGATCATCAGGTGGAAGCATTTGTTGATTTTATCCAATCTGTCATAGAAAAGGAGCATAAAGTATTGAAACTGGATATTTTAGAAAACTCTGTTAAATTGACTAAGGGATGAATTCAAACTAGTGATTTATCCATTTCAGAACTTAGTATTTCTTCAACTTTAAGAAAGTAAAGTTTTGTTGAATAAGGCATACTGTCTAAATTTGCGTCAACAATCTGCATAAAGTAACGAACTGCACGTTTTGAAATATCAATATCAAACTTCAATGGGAGAATTGGATCCTGTTTCACATTGATCTTATCTGTCAACCATGGTGGAGCCATCTCTCTTGTTTCATTTATTATTTTTTCGTACCAATAGGAGATATTTTCAGGATTTAACCCATCCTTTAGATTTACTACATCATTATTGATCTGATTTAGTATTTTACTGGTAACACTCATACAAAGAATTCATAAAATTTTTGTTTTATTCGGGTTACTCAAAGATAGAGGAGCTAATTGTCAATTCAAATTTCCATGTGAATCGATTTCTGAATTTTTGATTCTGGTGGTTGATATGGCTTTGCCATCTTTGGCTAATACTATAGGCACCACAACTATTTTTACCGGAGGTAGGTTTCTTTCTGCCCTCAATTTGTTAAGGAGTGTCCCTTTGTCGCTAGTTTCCTCACTTACAATCAGGGCCTTCACGTATTCCTCAAGAACCGCTGGACCAAATTCATTCTCGAGTCTTGCTATCTCATATGCCGAATCTGGAAAGTTTTCTTCAATTGTTGATTTTAACAGTGATATTCTTTTTGAATAATCATTTCCTGGTTTTTTCCCATTTTTTACTGCTAATTGATCACTAGTGACACCGATTATTACTTTGGTTGAAATTGAAAATGCTTTATTCAATAATGCCATATGACCACTATGAATGATATCAAATGTTCCACCCATAGCAACTAGATCGAACAATTTCATGTAAAATTATGTGTTTAATAGATTATAATTTTTTATAAAATAAATGAAAACATGATAGAGAAATTAAAAGGAGTGGGTGATGATTACTTGCCAGATCTTCTAGCAGTAATTGCAAGCCAGTATACCAAACCTGGTGCCAAACCTACCATCAGTGGTATGAAAACACCGATCATATTAGAATAATCTGTCATATTCAAAATAATTAATTATTCATATTTAAATCGTTCTCAAATCTCCAAAATTGTAAGTGATCTACAGACTAGAAAATAACAAATAAAAGATGGACTGAAGGGGATTTGAACCCCTGACCCCTCGCGTGCAAGGCGAGTATTCTACCAGTCTGAACTATCAGCCCTCTTCTAAGATCAAGCCGTGTAGATTTTAATTGTTGTCTTTAATTTGGTAAGAATTTTATTGGATCCATCATAACTTTTTTTATGGTACTTCTAGAATCTGAGGTTGCATTAACAACTGGAGATGTGGCACCTAACTTTGAACTGGTGGGTACTGATGACCAAAAACATTCACTTGATGACTATAAAGATTACAAGGGATTGCTTGTGGTTTTCATGTGTAATCACTGTCCATATGTCAAAGCAAAAATAGAGGCGATAAAGGAAATACATGAAAAATTCAGTCATAATATAGCATTAATCGGCATCAACAGTAATGATTCTATCAAGTATCCTGATGATAATTTTGAGAGTATGAAGCAAGTTGTAGAGGAAAAAGACCTGAAATTTGATTATCTTATGGATGAGGATCAAGAAACCGCAAAAAAATATGGTGCAGTTTGTACACCTGATCCATTTCTTTTTGATCAGAATAGAAAATTGATTTTTCATGGAAGAATTGATGATGCGATGAATCCAGATGCTATTGCCGTCGAAAAAACTATGATCGTCAATATTGAAAAATTTCTAAATGGAGATACGATTGAAAAGGATTTTGAACCGTCAATAGGCTGTTCAATCAAATGGAAATAACAGCAGACTTAAATTTCCACAGAGCTCGATTGATTTTCAGGGCTCGTAGCTCAGCTTGGCTGGAGCGTTCGACTGATAATCGAAAGGTCATGAGTTCGAATCTCATCGGGCCCATCTTTTATTTTCATTTATGAAACTGATCTTTCAAATGTTGCCTGTGACCATTGTAAAACAGTTTCAAGATCTTCGTCTATAAAATCAGCATCAATCTTGATTTTTTCCAATTTACCACATAAAACAAGATAAAGACGCTTCTTCGATGATTTACCTCTTATGGATTTCACAGATTCTGCAAAAAATTGCAATCCTTCCTCTGTTGCCGAAAATATGACTATTATCATTATTCCCATCTTTCGCTTCCAAACCTTTGTCAAAAATTTCTGTAGGTCAAGATCAAATAAAACATCAATAGAGGAGGACATATCGCCTAGAGAATAAACTTGCCAACCATCTGAGTGAAATGAAGTAGATATGGCGTCTGAAAATAATGTGCTTTTACTATCAGCGGATATAACAATCACATTTTTTTTTTGATCTGTTTCAACGTTTTCTAGGTTAATAATTTGTATAGAATTTGAAATCATTTTTTCCATAAAAGTTAGTTCAGATTTTCCAATCTTTCCCTGATCAAAAAGGGTCTGAGTATACACAATTCCAGGGACTATAATCTCTGTAATTATTTTAATTGGGTTTTCTATAGAATGAAAGCAATTTCTGATTAGGGTATAAACAAGATTCTCCCTCTTAGAAATTAGGTATTCACTGTATCTAGTTCTTGCCTTGAAAAAATCTTCAGGAAGGTGAAATTTCTCTATTCCATCCTCAACAAACCATATGATCACATTGCCAATGTTTTTCTGTTTTATCAAACCCTCAGCAGAAAAAATATTCAGATATTTACTAACAGTGATTCTGTTTATTCCTAGTCTACCAGAAATCTCGAGACCCGAAAATCCTGTCTTTGAATTAGCCAGTAAATCCAATATTTTCTCTTTTATATCTTCAATTTTGTATCCTCTTGTCATATGCAGTAATCAGTATATCTTGTATAAAGGCTAATTTCATGAATGAAAAATATTAATAAAAAAGATTATATAGTTAGTACCTTATTTTACGGTAAGGTACTATAATATGCCAAAACCAGGTTTCAAATCAATTACAATCTCAGAATCTGTTTATGATAAATTTAATCAAGCGTACCTGAAGAACAAAAGTGAGTTGACAATGAAAGGTGTCAACAGTTTTGCGGGATATGTTACATATCTTCTCGAAGATGTAATGAAGAAAGATAAAACCTTTGCACGATATGCTCCAAAACTAGAAAAAGTTTCAGTTGATTCTGATAGAATTATTCTAAAAGATAATATGAAAAACAGAATTGCAGAAGTTGCAATTCAAAATGGTGAATTATTCTGTTTATTGTGTGATGAAAAAGACTGTGTTCATATTGGATATGTATTTGCACTTCCAGATGTTTACGAAATCCTAAACTCAAAAGGTATCAAACAACCAAAATAAAATAGTGCAGGAGGTGAGATTCGAACTCACGAACTCCTGAGAGACGGGATCACCCATTTTTATGATCTTAAGTCCCGCGTGTCCAAAAGCAGAAATGCCTTCTTTGGCCAGGCTTGACTACTCCTGCACTAAAATTAGTAGATTTGAAACGAAATTTAACAGTTTATGGCTGAAAAATGGTCAAGAATTATAAGTATTTTTTTTTGGTCATTATGTATGCTCCGATAGCTCAGCCTGGTAGAGCGTTACATTGGTAATGTAAAGGTCGTGGGTTCAGATCCCGCTCGGAGCTTTAATAATTTTTAATGAGGATTTCAGAATGACCTGTTCGTTTTTTTGAATTTGAATTTATTGCACGATTTACATGAATTTCCTTCATCTTCCAGATTGATGACGAAAATGAGTTTTGGACCTTTTTTGATTTTGAATTTGAGATTAATATCTTGCATCCTTTGAAATGTAATTTTTCTGCAATAGTTGCTAATCTTTCCAGATCATCATCAGTAAAATTCCTAGTGGTATAACTTGTAAAATTAGCAGTTTTACTCACTGGTTGATATGGTGGATCAAGATATACAAAATCACCCTTCTTTGTATCATGCAAAATTGCTTCAAAATCTCTACAGAAAAATTCGATATTTGAAGATTGTAAGATTCGACTTACTGTAAGTAAATTCTCTCTATTTATGATATTTGGATTTGTGTATTTGCCTAACGGGACATTAAACTTGCCCTTACTGTTCACTCGATAAAGACCATTAAAACATGTTTTATTCAAAAAGATCAATTTTGATACTTGCTCGATCTGTGAAGTAGGTTCTGATTCTCTGATCCGATAATAATATTGACTATGATCATTCTGGTATTTTTTAGCATGGTTTTCCAGAGAGTCTATCAATTCTGTTACTTTATCCCTAATTGCCACATATGCTAAAATCAAATTAGAGTTCAAATCAGATACATGGCATTTCAAATTTGGATACTTTGATAACAAATTAAACATCACTGCACCACCTCCAAGAAATGGCTCAAAATACGTATCAAATTTTTCTGGGTAATTCCTGACCAATTCGGGTAAAAGTTGCCTTTTTCCTCCAGCCCATTTTACAAATGGTTTTGGTTCGTGCGAATGAAGTTGAATTTGTTGAGTCAGACTTCATCATGTCAAAGAATTGTTTTGTAATTCTAAGTCATCAAAAGATCACAAAGGGTAGAGAATTATTTGATCTAGGGCAAATAGCTTAAATACAAACTTCGTTACGTTCGATAATTACCCATAATTAGAAAAAAGAAAATGAAAAAGGGATTTTGGGTATTTTAGTCCCACTTTGACCATGCGGCCATCCATCTATACGTCCAAGTATTGAGCTTACAACCCAATGCTGCAAACGTTACTGACAGAACCGATCCTGCACCAGCACCCAAAGCTACCGGGCTGTTGTAGAACTTACCGACCTGCGGCTCTATCGGCGTCATGTATGGAGGCAACGTTGGTCTTGGATATTTGAACGCAGTTTCTAGCGGATCCGCAACCATCATCAATTGTACCATATTGAAAAGCGGCATTGACATTCCCACTAAAACTCCACCAAAGAATATCAGCGAGTGCTTATTCTTCTTCGTGGCCCAATATGCCAAATCCAATAACATGCATGATGGAATCCACATTGGATGAACAACGAAATCCACCGGATAACCAAGTGCAAACCATGCAACTTTAGCGACCCATGTATAGACCTGCATTATTAAGCCGTAATACGCGCCTGTACCAGGAACACCCGTAAATGTAATGTAATACACAGCTCCGACTACCACCATCAAAGTATTGGCGATAGAGAAAACTACGAATGATGTCCAAGCCCAGTCAGTATAGAAGATATAGTCTCCTGTATTAATTGTTAACAGAGTTGAGTTAACTGCAACTACCACTATGAATAGGTAGTGAGTACATCGTCTAAGCCAGACCATTAATTTTTAGCGATGATTTGACTATATAAAATTTTATGAAATTTCGAGGATCGATAAACTGGCAACTCATGATTCGTGAGGAAAATGAAGGTAAAATGTGGTAAAAATATGAAAAAGATAGAGAAGGTTGTATTATGCTACATACATTGCTACGTATAACATAACAGCAGTAGTACCGCCTAAAGCCGCAGCTATCTGACCATTACTTTTCTTGGTTGAACCTTCTTCTGCAACTTTAACGCAGAATAGATATCCTATAGCTTCAACAACTGTTAGGGTAATCATAGCGTAGTGACCGCTTGCGGAAGCATATGCCCATGGATAATATAGATATCCGACCATAGTTCCAGCAGTAGTAGCAAAAAATGCTCCTAGATATGAAAGTGTTATCAGACCAGTATAATTTTCAATACGTCTACCGATCATCTTTTCAACATCAGCACGGGAAGCCCCGCCTGCACCGCCACTACCAAATCCCTTTGGAAGAGTCATATGCCGATTATAACTAGAGAATGCTTAAAAATCTTTCTTAATATCTCTGATATGAGTTTTCAAATTGGTAATTTTTTTCAAAATACTATCTGTTTTTTAGGCTTAAATCACTCTCATGATCGAGTTTTTCGTCAAAACTTATATCCTATCTTTAATTCTTTGATTTATACGGGATATCTATGGTCGATAAAAAAACAACTACTCTAGTCTTTGCACTTGGCGCGGTTATGGTACTTGGCACGTTAGCTCCACAATTGCTCGTGATGGTACAAACTGCTGAAGCCCACGGTGTACAGGCACAATTACAGAGTCGTTTTATCAAAATTGAAGATGAAACGTTCAACAGACAATCCCTTGCTACTGGTGAGACTTTGACAATGTCTGGAAAACTTGTAAGTCTTGTTGAAAGAGATCAACGAGGTTGGGTTTCCTTATTTTCAGAATCTACTAACTCCGGTAACAGATGGGAGATAATGGCTAGAGATCCACCAGGAGTTGTATTTGCAATACCTGGAAATGCTATTACACCCTACAAAGTGACTGCAAAAGCACTTGAGCCAGGTGTCTATCATGTACACACTCAGCTTAATGTAGACAAAGTAGGACCAGGTCTTGGACCGGGACAAACTGTAGTAGTTGAGGGCGAAATTATTGTAAAGCCAATTAGCTTTTCTATGATATGGTATCAAAGCATCATGATTGGCGCTGCATATGTAGTAACATTTGCTACAAGACCCTGGAAAGTAATCTAACCAACAAACCTTTTTCTTTTCATTTATTTTTATTCTAGTTTTCCATTTTATCTCCAAAAATAATGAGATAGAAACGACTTTATGCAAATCTATTCTATTTTATGTATGCATTGGCCAGGACTAGGAG
>Ga0208408_1000227_pt1 | contig 39357 bp, 33 predicted proteins | sample ETNtaG_4_FD_185776 | JGI IMG/M metagenome (GOLD analysis project Ga0208408, IMG submission 185776) | Marine microbial and viral communities from oxygen minimum zone, Eastern Pacific Ocean - ETNP201406SV67 (SPAdes) (version 2) | ecosystem: Environmental > Aquatic > Marine > Oceanic ... | reverse complement strand
CCATAGACAGTTACTGCATGCATTGGAAATACGTTTTCCGCATCCTGTAACTAGTGAGGAAATAATAATACGTGCAGATGATAAGAATTTGATATCGGAATTAGAACAAAGTCTTTAAACAAAATTTCTTACTTTCTTTCTTGTAAATTAAATGAATATTTTAGAAACAGTAAAACTCTGGGCAGAAAATCCCTATTTTGACACAGAAACCCGCAAGGAAGCTAAAATTCTCCTGGCTGAAGACAAACAAACAGAACGCGAAGAATGTTTCGGCAGTCACCTGGAATTTGGCACAGGCGGGCTAAGGGGAATCATGGGTGTCGGTACAAACAGAATTAACCGCTACACCATACAAACTGCAACCGAAGGGGTCGCGAGGATCATTAAAAAAAAGGCACAAGAATCAGACGCAACAGGTGTAGTGATCGGTTACGATTCACGTCACCGATCATTTGAATTTGCGCAAGTCAGCAGTCAGGTACTAGCCGCACACGGAATTCCGGTTTTTTTGTTCCGTGAAATAGCCCCAACACCACTTGTTTCATGCGAACTTTTACGTCGAAAAGCAATTGCCGGAATCATTATCACTGCGAGCCACAATCCTCCGGAGTACAACGGTTACAAGGTATATTGGGAAAATGGCGGGCTGATTGTCCCTCCGGAAGACAGCCAGATTATTGAAGAAGTCCGGAACATTAAACGTATTGATGAAATTCCAACTGTTTCGTTTGAAACAGCTCTGCAGGAAGGGATAGTGGAGTGGATAGACAAACAGGCCGATGAGTATTTTTTAGATACTGTCAGAAAATTAAGTTTGGGTGAGCGTGAATACAATAAGAAATTAGGTGTGGTTTTCACTCCGCTTCACGGAACAGGTGGTAGACTGGTTCCTGAACTACTGTTGCAGCAAGGCTTTGAAAAAGTGAAAGTTGTTGCAGAACAAATGCTTCCTGATGGAAATTTTAGTACAGTTGCATCGCCTAATCCGGAAGAAAAAAAATCCTTTGCAATGGCACAGGCTACTGCTTCTGAAGACGATGAGCTTATCCTCGCCAATGATCCGGATGCGGACCGTCTCGGTGTTATGGTGCGTGATGCTGAGAAAAATTGGCAGTGGCTATCAGGTAATCAGATTGGTGTGCTGATTCTCGACTTCGTACTTTCTGCTTTGAAACTTCAGCATCGACTGCCTCAAAAAGGAGTGATTATCTCCACTGTCGTGACTTCACCGCTTGTTTCAAAAATGGCCAGGGGAAATGGCTTAAATGCAGTTGAAGTTTTAACAGGTTTTAAATGGATTCGACAAGCCGCTTTGCGGTTTGAAAAAGAGCAGGGCGGAAAATTTGTCTTTGGTATGGAAGAAAGCCACGGTTTTTTAATGGGAAATCATTCCGGTGATAAAGACGGAATCTGGGCCTCCATGGCTTTTGCTGAAATGGCCGCTGCACTGAAACAAAATAAGTTGACCCCAATTGACAGGCTAAATCAAATTTATCAGCAATACGGGGTGCATCTGGACGCTCTCGGGACACAAACCTTTAAAGGCACAAAGGGTATGGCTAAAATTCAGCAAATTATGCGTGATTTACGCAACTCTCCTCCGGTTAGTGTAGCTGGGCAGGCAGTAGTTAAAATTACAGATTATCTGGAAAACACAATAATCTGCGGAAATGAGACGAGGCAAGGTCCGGGATTACCTCAGTCAAATGTGATTGCACTCGAATTGGCAGATAATTCAAGAATAATAGCCCGACCTTCCGGAACGGAGCCGAAAATTAAATACTACTTTAATTTACAGGGAAAAGATTCTGCAATGTTAAACGAACGACTTGCATGCATTCATGCAGATTTTATTAAAGAATAATGAGTAATTATTCATCTTCAAACACACTCAAACTTTTAATTATATTTCTAATTTGCGGACTCTTGTCAACGCCATTACTGGGGCAGAGTCTGTTTATTGAAGAGGCAGAGTCAACGGTTGTTATTCAACGCGACAATCTGGTAAGAGCAAAAGCCGAAGCATTGAAAGATGCAAAAGCACAAGTAATCCTGCAGGCAGTCAGGAGGTTTATAGATTTTAACAGCACGGTTTCTCTGAAACCTCTTTTGCAACAGCATTTCCTGGAGCAGCCGGATTTTTTCATTGAATCAATTCGGGTAATCAGTGAAGGAAATACTTCAGACCTGACTGAATTCACTATAAAGATAGAAACGCAGATATTTCGTTCACGTTTATTGTCTGTTTTTCGTAAATTAGGACTGCCTACACAAGAAGAAAGAATCTCATCCCGTGATGTTTTTCTGTTCTATAACGCAGACAATGCCCTGCGGCAGCCAAGAGTTTTAGACAATTTTTTAGCACAATTGCAGACACGGCTGAGCCCCTACCGTATACGCCCCAAAATTATTATCATTAAAAACAGTAAGTCAGCGCTTGCAGGTGGTCTGCCTGCGCGCATGGAGTTGTTAGCAAATAAGACTACCGAAAACAGTGACGGGACAGCATTCGCTTTACTGGAACTCAAACTCCGACTTTCTCCACAACCCGAACAATCTCAACAAGGTCAGCTCAGTACGGAACTAATATTTTGGTCACAAAAAGCAGAAATTCCCGAGTCTTCAAGAAGTGCAACCAGAGCCCGTGCAAAGCTGTCATATACCTCATGGCAGACGGAAAAGATTATTCCTCTGATCCTTGACAAACTGTTGCTTGAATGGACTCCTGTTATTCTAAAAACATTGGAGGTGGATCAGGGACTGACTGAACTGCTAAAACTCAAATTTAAAGGAATTCCCGGACCTATCGAAGAACAACTGTTAATTAAAACTTTATTTCAGAATAACCCACGTTGGGAAAAACTTAATTTAACTACAATTTCCAGTAAATACCTTACTTATCAGGCTCTTTATCTAGGAAAGCAGGGGACGATCTTAAGAGAATTCAGAGCGCCTCCTGAAGCACCGTTTCGTATAACTTCAGTCTACTGGGAAAACACATTTTTAGTGATTAAGGTGAAATGGAAAGAAACCCCAGCAACTCTGGAACCATTCGTGAACTCAGTATTGGAAAGCGGACTGGATGAGTCAGATTCCACCGAAGAAGAATTACCGCAACCGAATCTTCAGGTACCTTTACGAACACTAAAACAAACCTACAGCCTGCCTTTGAAAAGCTCAGTTTATGACCACATTCGGCATCGGGGAGACAGCACCTTGTTCAGGATAGAATCCCCATTTGACAAAGAGACAGAAGAAACAAACAATGTGCTCAGCCTAAGTTGGTCCCGTCTCGGAAAAACAAATTTGCGGCCTAAACTCATCTTGTTTGATCAAAACCGCAAACGTGTCAAATCCTACAGACTGGGAAAGAAGAAGAAATTTAAGTTCAAATTTAAAATGCCTGAAGGCAACCAGGCATTTTATCTCAGAATATCTGATGAGGTAGGTTTCCTTGAAGATGTAACCGGCAGTTACCAGTCCTTTCGTTACGTCCTGAGAGCAGATTAAGTTTTGACAGATTTTTTAGCAGTTTCTGTTCTGGGCCTGCGTGCCTGCTTCGTCTGGGCTTTGCTGATTCTGAACTTGAAAAATGTATCTCCAACTGCTATTTCATTGCCATCCTGCAGAAAACGCTGATCAATCCTGCGTCCGTTCACAGTAGTAGTTTCATGATTAAGCAAGTTTTGAATTTTCCATGATTGCCCTACTTTATATATTTTTGCGTGTCTCAGCGCAACTTGATCACTGCTTATGATAACGTCATTGAAATTAGACGAACCTAAAGTATTCATATTCCTTACTAAATGAATGTCCTGTTGACTTCCGGCGGGTGTTAAAATTGGGGTTCCTTTTTGAAGCGGTCCTTTAGGTTTAACACCTGAGACAGGTAGTTGATAATCCATCCTTGCAGTACGTTGTATTTTACCAGCAGGCACATCATTGTTGCAGTAGAGGAGGATCATTTCACCTACATCCAAAATGTCATTATCGCAAAGAATTGTGCGATGGGAACGTCTACGATTGATCAACAGTGCATTTTTGTAGTTCTTGTCCTCCAGCAAAAAAGTGTTCTGATGCGGAGTTAAGGTCACTCGATTTAAATTTGCTGACAAACGATATTTTTTACCTGTTTGGATCTTTGCCAGAAATTCAAGCGTTTGAACTTCTGCTTTAAGCGGAATGAAAGAAGTCTGCTCATTCAGATTGAGCAGCTTAAAACCTGCACCGGGAAGTGTGCTCACTTTAGGCTTTTGCAGATACCAGAGAGCATATACAACTAAAAGAACTGTTGCAAATACTAACAGTGATTCCGCAAAAGTCAGGAGAGGATTGTCACCTATCTTAAGGAAGTACGTTTCCGGAAACAAATAATCCGTAAACGAAAGAGGCGTTGCGGCCTCATTCAACACACTTTCCGTAACTGCATCATCTGCAGCCAGCAACAATGTTGAACAAAAGACCCCAATAAAAATCAGGCCAACGCTAGATGCGCAGGCACGGAGAATTCGAAATATTTGAGAGAACATCAGATTTCATAGTACTGCAATTGCGCTGTACCAATTTTGATGACATCCCCTTTTTTCATGGATTGTTGATCAATCTGACGATAATTCACTAAGACTTCATTAGCTGCATCTGTATTTTCAATAAAGACCTGATTGTCTTTTTTGTAAATATGCGCATGTAAGTTACACACTTCTGCATAACCATTTAGAATGAAGTCATTTTGTGAACCATAACCTAAAGTGAATTTATTTTGATCAAGTAAAAATATTTGCCCTTCCTGTTTGCCTGATAAGACTCTTAAAGCAAAAGAAGTAACGCGATTTTCATACAGTCCAATAAGTAAAGAGATGCTGAAACCGGCCAGAATTAACCCGTAGAGGTGTCCCGGACCGCTAATCTGATACAGCATTAATAATTCAAAAATTACACCACCGATAAATCCTCCTATTCCACCACTAATGATCCGTGGCCAAAATATTCCTGAATGGGAGCGTACAAACTCAGTGGTTCCAACAATAAATAATCCTAAAAGTGTCCAACTTGTCAAACGGCTTAGTATGGGCGATATCTGCCATATCTGCATAAAATGACCTAACCCAAAGCAAAATAGCCCTGTGGCCGAACCAACAACAGCTCCATAGAGCATCTTGGACATAATGTGTACCAAATCATGATGGTACCATAGTGAAACTCTCGCCTGTAAAACCATGCCTAGGCCCAGACCTATCAAAGCCCCTTCATAGATGAATTCATTGAGCCTGACAATGTTCAGTCCTGGAATTCCAGCGGCGGAAAGAGCATCAAAAACATGAAACCCGCTTTGCATTAAAGCCCAACCGCAGAGGCCCCCTAAAAGGCCTATAGTTGAATAATACAAGGTGCGTATTGATTTCATAAAAAACAAACTACAAAAGTTTAATCCTTAAAAGCAGCAAATCCAAACTACAGGAGACACCTACTTTGAACACTAAAAACTTGGGAGTGATGTCAGAAATTGACAGACACAATTATACTGGATGGCACTTGTGTTATCTCATAATCTCAGATTTTATCCAGCAAGCACTCCGCTTTTTGACTTCAGAGGGTAAGGATAATGAGAACGAAATAGAACCACAAGTTTTTTTATTGTCGAGGTCTATTTGACTGGCGTCTTCTTAGAAAAGTAGGAATATCTAAATTTTGATAAAATGCAGGATTTTCAGTCTGATTCGCCCAATCCGGAATCAACGGGCTGGTTTCAACTGTGCTGGTTTCAGTATCAGTCGGATTTTCCGAAAGAATATCTGCATAAGAAATGGGATTCGCAGCAGTTTCTTCCTCACTGTTCACCTTGCTCGACTCATCTGACGTTCCGTGTATTGAATAATTTTCAGCATCTATCAGGTCTGAAGAAGGAATATCCATAGGCAAATCTTCAAATGCTCCGTCTACTTCTTCAGCTTTACTTAATGTAGAAAAAGCAATGTTTTCTTCTAAAGGAGATTCATTTGTTAAGGCAGCAGTCGTGTCTAATTCAGCTTGCTCACTGTCCATGTTGAGGTTTGCAGATTCATCCGCAGAAGCCAATTCCTCGTCTGTATTAATAACCTGAGTATCATTTTCGGAAGAAAACATTTGCGTTTCATATTCCGTAATATTTTCCTGATCAGCATTAAAAACTTCTTCCTCTGCAGTTTCGGACTTTTTCGTAAACACCGCGAAATTACTTTCAGTCTCCGTTCCGTTCAGAGGTTCGGCATTTTCCAAATGCGGAGCAGAATCTACATTTTGAACCACCCTGTTGAAACTCCCCAGGGAATCACTGGCCGCAATTTCATGTTCAACTTCAGAGTGGTTTTCATCATTTTCTGAATCATAGCTTGATTTGCTTTGCTCCTTAGAATCTGCAAGCATATCAAACGGCATTGAGGGTAAGGCCGGGACAGAAGCTTTTACAGTATCTTCTTCATGTTCATCAAAACCGGTTGCAATTACAGTGATCATCATTTGATCGTCAAAATCCGGATTTATTGCTGCACCCCAGATTATTTCTGCATCTTTGTGTCCGTGTTCCTTAATAAAGGTTGATGCTTCGTCAACCTCCTGCATGCCCATTGACATTCCACCCACGACATTGATTAAAATACCTCTTGCGCCATCAATTCTATTATCGTTTAACAAAGGACTGTGTAAAGCCTGTTCAGCAGCATGCCTTGCCCTGTTTTCTCCTGAGGCTATTCCGGTACCCATAACTGCCTTTCCTTTATTTGCCATTACTGTCCGGACGTCCGCAAAGTCTAAATTAACTAAACCATCTCTGGTAATCAGGTCAGAGATTCCCTGTACACCTTGACGCAAAACATCATCCGCATAACCAAAAGCCTCTGTCATCGGTGTACGTCGATTGATGATACTGAACAAGTTTTCGTTCGGAACTACAATCAGTGTATCAACATGATTTCTCAATTCCAGTACACCTGCATTTGCAGCCTTGCGTCGTTTTTTTGCTTCAAAATTAAAAGGCAGAGTTACAACACCAACGGTGAGTGCTTTAATGTCCTGGGCAATCTGAGCCACGATTGGTGTGCCGCCGGTACCTGTTCCACCACCCATTCCCGCAGCCAGAAAAACCATATCCGCACCCTGTAGGGAATCCTTAATTTGATCAATACTTTCTAAAGCTGCGTTTTTACCGATTTCCGGTTTGGCGCCTGCTCCGAGTCCACGGGAACACTGACTTCCTATCTGTAATTTCTGGGGTGCAAGAGATTTACGTAAATCCTGCAAATCTGTATTTGCCACGATGAAATCAACACCTTGAACACCCGACTGTATCATACGATTTACGGCATTACCCCCTCCTCCGCCAACTCCGACAACTTTGATATTCGGAGTGTCATCACGAACAGGTTGGATATCAGAAAACTTCAGCATAATTTTCTCCATATTTTGTTGCTAATAAATCGGTTTTGGTATTGATCTTAAATTTAAGCACTAAAAGAAATCTTGCATCCAATCTTTCATTCTTCTGGATACTTTATGAAATAAATTTGTGTCGTCACCGACAAAATTCAATTTCCCCTGATTACTGGTGATTCCGTAACGTACAAGCCCTACACTTGTTGCATACTTGGGAGAATAAATCATTTCACGTAAACCTGAGATATTTTCCGGATAACCCACTCGAACAGGTAAATTCAAGACTTTGGAAGCAAGCCGGTCCGCTCCTGACATAATGCAGGTTCCGCCTGTTATTACTACTCCTGAAGCCATCAGTGTGTGAAAATGTGTCTTCTCAATTTCATGCGCGATCAATTCGAATATTTCTCTGAAACGGTCCTCGATAATACTGGCAAGTACCTGTTTCTGCATGGTACGGTTATTTCTACCGCCAACACTCGGTACGTCAATCATTTCGTCTTCTTCCACCATGCTGGCCATCGCTACGCCGTACTTGTGTTTTATTTCCTCTGCTTCACGCAAAGGAGCACCCAGACCAATCGCAATATCGTGTGTCAAATGATTTCCACCGAGAGCTAATACTGACGTATGGACAATACTGCCTTCAGAATAAATAGTAACATCCGTCGTACCTCCGCCTATATCCACGAGTACTACGCCAACCTCCTGTTCGTCCGGACTGAGAACAGCCTGACTTGAAGACAAAGGTTCCAAAACTATGTCCTCAACATCTAATCCTGACTGGTTACAGCATTTAATAATATTTTGTGCTGAAGTTACTGAGCCAGTTACTATATGAACATTCACCTCTAAGCGCGCTGCTGCCATGCCTAGAGGATTTTGGACTCCATCCTGATCATCTACAATAAATTCCTGTGGAAGTATATGCAATACCTCCCTGTCATTTGGAATCAAAACCTGAGCTGCATCTATTACACGTCTAATGTCTTCTTCTGTGACGATCCTGTTATGATAAACTGTGACCATTCCACGGCTGTTTTGTCCTCTAATGTGATGCCCTGCAATTCCTGCATAAACTGAACGAATCTGGGCTCCGCACATTAACTCACATTCTTCAACAGCTTTTTTAATCGCTTTGACAGTCTTTTCAATATTGACAACAACACCTTTACGTAATCCTTCTGATTTCGCCGTGCCGACACCAACTACATTCAGTTCATCCAGGTCATTGCCTTCAACTGCGATTGCACATATTTTTGTAGTGCCTATATCCAGCCCTACGATTAAATTATTACTTTTAGTGTTCGATGGCATCCATGCTCCTCGTCCAATAAATTTCTGTTCTAATTGCAGTTTTTTTTAATAAATATAACGGACACTTTGACGGGTGCAATTTACTGTCCATGTTAATTTTGCACTCCGAATGGTAGGGAACTTTTTTTATAACTGTGAGGTAATTTAAGATAATTGCGGGACATAATATGGGATTAAGAATTATCACAAGTATCATTAATTTAATTAATTCAAAGCCTTACCTTGAAAAGGCGCATGCTGACTGATCAAGTCTCCTGTTTTTACCAGGAGAACAAGGTGAGTTTTTTAAGCGATAAGGCCCACAAAAATAGCCCGCTTCTTCAAGTGTAGTACTTATTTCTTCCAGTGGAGCAGTGAAACCATCATTGTTCAGGGGGTAAATTTTTCCCATGAAAACCATAAACCGGTTTGTATTTCCGGCAGTTACAGCACGGCAGATCCTTTGAAGTTCCAGACGTTTTCCCTGTGGGTAAACATACGTTCGCTCATGGTTGCAAGCAGCCACAAAAAGCATGGTTATCCAGGTTACACCACTCAACAGAAATTTCATTGAAACAGTATATACCCATTCATTTAAGAATGGTAGGTTTTATTTAAAAAAATAAAAATAAATTTTGTGGGGGAATAATACTAATTATTTCAATTAAATAACTGCCTTACTTTATTTAGATTTTGTGAGGGACAAACAGCAACCACACGATTGTGCGGTTTTATGTCAGTACTTCCTACTGCAACTTTCCAAACTCCGTCTTGCTCTACTCCGCCAATTACAATGTTGTGCTGGCGAAAGTAGTTCGCTAATTTACTTAACGGTTTACGTGTAATATCCGATTTAGGTGTGGCTATCAGTTCAACAACTTCTGCATCTACACCGTGAAGATGGGCTACTGATAACAGTTCATTTCGACGAACGAATTTAAGGATCTCATTGGCTGCAGAAATTTTCGCGTTTAGGGCAATATCCAAACCAATTGTGGATGCTAAAACCAGGTAGTCTTCCTTGTTGACCAAAGCAATCGTCTTTCCCTGTCCACCCTGTTGGTCACGATTATTTCTATTCATTAAATGTTTGGCGAGGAGGCAACTGATGATGTTTGTTTCATTATCTCCGGTTGTCGCAATAAAAGATTCTGTAGAATCCAGTCCGGACATTACAAGCAAATTTGCATCTGTTCCATCACCATGAATTACCTCAGTATTTTTTAACTCAGACGCAAGTTCTTCCGCACGTTCCGGATTCTTTTCAATGAGTTTTATCTCTACTTCTTTCTCCAAAAGTTGGGCAACTCTTCGTCCTACTAATCCACCGCCAAGAATCATCATATATTCAATATTTTTATGCTCTATTTTCATCATGTCCATCAGAGGCATCATATCTTCCGTACGTGCCATGATAAAAACCTGGTCGAGAGGCCTTATCTGTTCCTCTGCCTGCGGAATAATAGTAGAGATGCCACGTGCAATCGCCACAACCCTGAAATTATATTCAGCATGTTCAGCGGAAAGTTCTTTAGGTGTTTTGAACAGCAGAGGCGAGTCCTCATTGATACGCATGGCAAGCACACGCATATTCCCATCTCCAACTGGAGTGAGGTCATTACAGGACGCACGCTGTACAAGTCGAAAAATTTCCTGTGCCACCAGTTCTTCCGGATGGACTATCAAATCAATTTTCAAGTCATCCTGCGATAATATACTTCCGTCAACTAAATCAATAGAGCGTGCTCTTACAATTTTACGTTCAATACCAAATCTGTCTGCGATCAACGAGGCCAGCATATTGGTGGAATCATCGTTGGTGGTAGCAATCATCAGTTCCATATCCTCTGCATGAGCTTCTCTCCAGCTTGAAAGCTGCATCGCATTCCCGCAAATCAGGCGCGCATCCAATGTCTCCGCAGCATCTGCCAGCAAATCAGCGTCAGCTTCAATAACGGTCACTGGATGACCTTCATGCACCAAACGCTGAGCCAGGTGCATGCCAACTCCACCAATTCCAAGGATGAGAGTATTTTCGTCTTGAGACATAATCAGATTGTTAATTCGTACTGTTGAACGCGGGACTTATTATGCAAAGGATTTTTTGTAGAGAGGTCAACTTCGTAAAAATCATCGGACTGAGTCACAGAATTGATACCATAAATTTCATCAGGAAGTTGTGCTTCTTCCAGACAATGTCTTATTGCGTTGGCAATCCATTTTTCAATTTTCAGCACCACAATTTTTTTCCGCAACCGCCCCTGATCATCTCTGTTTAGAACACTAGGAATAGTGTTGCTAGTGATAAATTGATTCAGGTAAGGAGAATTTAAATTTTCACGGGCTTCCGGAGAGATAGTAGCGTGTGTGCTGTAGAAAAATATATTTGCGGGACGGCAGCGGCTTGATTCAGCGATAGCACTGATATTTGCCGCGATTGTTCCACCCGTACGTACCATATCATCAAGGATGAAAATATCACGACCTTTCAATAATTCAACATCTTCACTTAAATCCACGGTAACGTCCCGTTGTCCGTGCCGTGTTTTACTGAAAGTCACAATAACTGAATTATGAAGTCCACTGAGTTCTCTGACACGGTTTACAAATTCTGCTGCACCATCATCCGGAGCTACAAATCCAACATGTTCTCCATAATTCCACAGCCGGACAAGTCCGGAACGTAAAATATAATTAGCAATTAGCGGAGCAATATCTAAATTAAGAAATGATGGGATGTTACGTGTATTTCCTTCCGGATTTACCTTTTCATATATTTTACGCATCACATCCGGTTTGTGGTTGTGAACCGTCATGACTGAATCAACCCCGGAAGTTTTCAAGAGCTGTGCATACATCTCCGCGGAACATGGTTGTCCTACAAATTTTTCACGTGAAGAAAAATCCGAAACCTGCGGATGATCCAGAGTTCTTGGTCCTCGATCCTGTGCTGAATAGAATAAATCCGGTTCAACCAAGGCGACAAATTCTGCGCCGTTTTCCTTGGCTGCAGAAGCAATCAGGTAATTGCGCATTGCCAGCTCATCACGTGAATGGTGTGCTGAATGGGTTGAAACTATGTAAACCGATTTCCCCTTTAAACCGTGCCCCAGAGTCTCTTCTGTTACATGATCCTGAAGAAATCTAGGACAAAACTCATTATTGATAAACGTTTTTAACGCAATTATATCAGAAATGTCAATCTTCTGAGAGTGCGCATAACCTACTCCGAGAGCAAAAGAAGCGTCACTGACGTTTGAGACAATGATGTGGTTGTTCACAAATCTAGATTAATAAAAGATTGTTCTTCAGTTTATGCATAATTTTCAGTAAGCAATTGCGAACAGGACTTCTTGTGAGGAAGGCGCACCACTTACCATACATTTGCCTGCTTCAGACTTTTCAAGGGGGATACAACGAATGGTAGCCTTTGTTTCCTGTTTTATTTGTGCTTCAACTTCTTTTGTACCATCCCAGTGCGCAAAAACAAAACCACCCTCATTTGCAATAATTTCTTTAAAATCCTCATAATTTTTTGCGGTGCGTGTATTCGCCCTCCTGTAGTCCAGAGCCCGCTGGAACAAGTTTTCTTGAATCTTATCCAACAACTCTACGACATGTTTAGTTATGTTTTCAAGTGAGACTGCATTTTTCTCGCGTATGTCACGTCTCGCAACCATTGCAGATTGTTTTTTAACATCTCTCGGACCAACCTCAATCCTCACTGGAACTCCCTGCTGAATCCAATGAAAGAATTTATCAGCAGGTCGTAGATTTTCACGAGTATCGATCTTTATTTGCAGTATATCAATTTTTTCATTGAGTTGATCGGCAATTGAATTCGCAAAGTCTAAGGTTTCTTTACGTTCTTGTTCGTTGTTGAAAATAGGCACAATCGCAACTTGTATAGGTGCTATTTTAGGAGGAATGATCAAACCGTCATCATCACTGTGTGTCATGATCAAACCACCGATCATACGTGTTGAAACACCCCAACTGGTTGTCCAGACAAATTGCTGGTTGTTGTCGCGGTCAAGGTAATCAATCTCAAAAGCTTTTGCGAAATTTTGACCTAAATTATGTGAGGTTCCTGACTGGAGGGCTTTACCGTCCTGCATCATGGCTTCAATTGAATATGTAGCCAGTGCCCCGGGAAATTTTTCTGCTGCTGATTTTAGTCCCGTATGAACTGGAATCGCCAAATAATTTTCCTGGAATTTACGATAAATTTCCAGCATACGTAATGTTTCTTCCTGCGCTTCTTCGGCTGTTTCATGAGCCGTGTGCCCTTCCTGCCAAAGAAACTCGGAGGTGCGTAAAAACAGGCGTGTCCGCATTTCCCAACGTAACACATTGCACCATTGGTTAATCAATACCGGAAGATCACGATAACTTTGAATCCACTGGGAATACATATGACCGACAACCGTCTCAGAAGTTGGCCTTATCATCAGTGGTTCCTCAAGTTCTTTACCACCTCCATGCGTTACCACAGCACATTCCGGGCTGAAACCTTCAACGTGCTCTGCTTCACGCTCCATAAAATGCTTGGGAATCAATAAAGGAAATGAGGCATTAACATGACCAGTCTCTTTGAACATGCGGTCCAATCGGGCCTGCATCTCTTCCCAAATGGCAAACCCGGTAGGGCGAATTACCATGCAACCTTTTACCGGAGCATAATCGGCAAGCTGCCCTGCTGCAATCACATCGAGATACCACTTGGAGTAGTCTTCTTTGCGAGGTGTAATATTTTTTGCCATGTGGGCAGGTATTATTTGGAAATAATAAACTAGGGATTCAGTCCTAAATTTCACCCGTCAAAAAGTTTCTCTGAAGAATTGATGATGCTGGACTATTCTTTTAAAATTACAAAATTTAACGCACAGATACAAGATATTTTTGGAATCTGCTAGAATTTGATTAATCTGATACAGCGTCAATATCAAAAACTGAGATAATTCTCAGAAAGTCTTAGGATGAGCGAACTAAAAACAGATAACTTTTCCTAATACTCACTTCAACTTCGCTCAGTAACTTTTTATGATAACAATAAAATAAAGTTGGTATACTCTCTCAACGTTCACCTTTACGATAAGGGATCATCAGTGCCTGCGGATAACCGACACGCCTGGACATAACAATTAATGCTAAAATGCTGAGCACATAGGGCATCATCAGGAATATTTGATAAGGTATTTCTGTTCCTACCAACTGCTGTAAACGCATCTGGTATGCATCAAACGCAGCAAACAGAAATGCACCCAAGAGAGCTTTCCCAGGACGCCATGAAGCAAAAACCACCAACGCAATGCAAATCCATCCACGCCCATTTATCATGTTGAAAAAGAAAGCGTTAAAGGCGGACATCGTTAAAAATGCTCCACCAACCGCCATAAAAGCACTACCGCAGACAACCGCGACTGTTCGAATAAGCGTAACGTCCACTCCCTGTGCCTCCGCGGCAGCAGGATTTTCACCTACCATCTGCATCGCTAGGCCGACTGGTGTTCGGTAAAGTACGTAAGAGACAACGACAACTGAAATAAAAGCAAAATAAGTTAATGGGCTTTGATTAAATAGAGCTTCGCCGATGAGCGGTATTGAAGATAACCCAGGAATTTCCAATGGTTCAAAGGCCTGAATTCGTGGAGGAGAATTGACTTCCGGTAGAATCAGCCTGTAAACATACGAGGTAAGACTCGTTGCCAGCAATGTAATTCCAATACCTGTTACATGTTGAGAAAGCCCCAAAGGCACGGTCAACATGGCATGCAGTAAACCAAAAATACCCCCACAGGCGGCAGCGAATAAAAGTCCTGACCAAAGCCCCGCACCCTGATAAACTGCCATCCATCCAGCCATCGCACCAATTGTCATTATCCCTTCAATACCCAAATTTAACACTCCGGCACGTTCACAGATTACTTCTCCAAGCGTACCAAAAATCAAAGGTGTTGCAATCCTGACGGATGCAACCCAAAAACTCGCATTCAGAAAGATTTCCAACCAAGCAAAACTTGTTTCCATTTTAACCCCAGCGAATCCTAAAACGTACCAGCAAAACCGAAACTAACATACACAGTAGAGAAACCGAAACCATCACGTCTGCAATATAGCTCGGCACTCCCGCAGATCTGCTCATGGCATCTGCTCCAACAAATATACTGGCCACAAAAGATGCGGAAATTATCACTCCTAGCGGATGCAATTGTGCAAGCATTGCCACTACAATACCCGTGTAGCCAAATCCCGGACTGAGATCAAGTGTCAAATTACCTTTCATCCCAGCCACCTCGCTGAATCCGGCAATTCCGGCTATACCTCCGGAAATTAATGCAGTAATGATCATCACACGTTTAACCGGCATTCCTGCAAAGCGAGCGGCTTTTTGATTAAAACCAACTGCACGCATTTCATAACCGAGAGTAGTACGTATGCTCACAATCCACATAATAAACGAAAACAAAAGCGCCAGTAAAAGTCCAGCATGTAAACGCAGACCCCGGAAAAACCGCGGCAGTTCCGCAGCATCCGTTACCGGTTCAGCTTGCGGCCATCCCAACCCCATCGGATCCTTGAGAGGTCCTTCCAACAACAAACTAACCAGTAAAAGTACAATAAAATTTAGCAGGAGTGTGGTGACGACCTCATCCACACCAAAATGAATTTTGAGCAAAACCGGGCCAAGTAACATCAAAGCTCCAGCAATCGCACTAGTTATGACTAAAATGGGTATAATCAATCCCGGATGTAAATCCAGCATTCCAGTTCCCAAAACAGTAATAATTAGCGCACCAGCATATAACTGACCCTCTGCACCAATGTTCCAAAAACGAGATTTGAAAGCAACAGCAGCCGCCAATCCTGTAAAAATAAGCGGAGTGGCTCTTGCAAATGTTTCTGAGAGCGCAAAGCCTGACCCGAGAGCGCCTTTCAACAAGAGTCCATACGCTTCAAAAATAGGAGCTCCGCTCCATGCTACTAATCCTGCACACAAAACAAAACTAGCCACAATGGAAACCACCGGAGCTAATATTACCAATACAAAAGGAACTCTGGTTCGTGGTTCAAGACGCATCTGCTTCAGTTGTATAATTATTTGTTATTGACTTTTTTTGCTGACCCGTCATTAAAAGGCCAAGTTGAGAAATACTGATGGATTCTCGTGGGTAGCTCTCACTGAGACATCCTCGGTGGATGACAGCAATACGGTCAGCAATTTGAAGTAGCTCTTCTAAATCTTCAGAAATCAGTAAAATCGCTGTACCATTCTCTCTTGCAGCAAGCAGTTGTTCATGAACATAAGCCGCTGCTCCCACATCTAAACCTCGACCGGGTTGATTTGCCAGAATCAGTTGCGGATTCCCGGAAAGGACACGACCCAAAATCAGTTTTTGCATGTTTCCTCCGGAAAGCAAACGCACCGGGGAATTAGCTGAATACCCTCGCACGTCAAATTTGCTCACAATATTTTCAGCAAAACTCTGACAATTTAGTTTATTCTGCCAACCGTAAGAACTGAATTGCGGATCCTGATAACACTCAGAGATACTATTTTCAGCTAGTGTCATGTCGCCGATTAAACCTTGGGAATGGCGATCTTCGGGAATACGTCCGACTTTTTTTTGGAGCATATTTCTGGGTGAAAAATTATTAACTACTTCACCATGCAGTTCAAGAGTACCGCTTCTTGGTTCAACTAGCCCTGTGATCAAATCCGCTATTGTACTTTGCCCGTTTCCGGAAACACCGGCGATACCAACAATTTCCCTGGCGCAGATTTCAAGGGACACGCTGCTCAAAGCCGATCGTCCATCCTCGGGCATGACAGTAATAGATTTAAGTTTCAGAATAGGCTTTCCGGCTTTCAACGTTTTTCGCTCTGGGAGTTCAATACTACGGCCAATCATAGACTGAGCCAATTCTGTTTCGGAAGCATCGGCGGTTTTAAGTTCAGACACTAAACGTCCTTCATTTAAAACAGCAACCCGGTCACTGATTGCTAAAACTTCCTGCATTTTGTGGGAAATAAAAATAAGTGAAAGTCCACCTGAAACAAGTTTCTTGAGTGTTTCAAAAAATGTTTCCGTCTCTTGAGGAGTTAGCACAGCTGTAGGTTCATCCAGAATCAGGATCTGTGCGTTACGATAAAGTGCTTTGAGAATTTCAACCCGTTGACGTTCACCGATTGAAAGTTCAGCGACACGCGCATTTGGCTTGACCCGCAAACCAAAACGTTCACCGAGTTGTTCCAGTTTGAGTCGCCCTGCACGTCGATTTGAAGAAAACCACCACAACGGTTCTGTGCCCAGCATCACATTGTCTAACACACTCAAATTGTCCGCCAAAGTAAAGTGCTGATGTACCATGCCGATACCCAACTCTATGGCTGCATGCGGAGAACCTTGTTGAATGGATTGCCCAAAGACCTCGATACTTCCAGAATCCGCTACATAATGACCAAAAAGGATATTCATCAAAGTCGTTTTACCGGCACCGTTTTCCCCAAGTAAAGCCAGTACTTCTCCGGACTTTAATTCCAAACTTATGTCATTATTAGCGACCAAACTGCCAAAAACTTTAGTGATGCCCCGCAAGCGAAGCACCACTTCTGAAGCAGGTTTCTTTTCCGAAATGTCAATTTCAGAACGCTTCACAACGGTCATCACATCGTGGATTTCGGCTCAGCGTCATTGACATTGACCCGGAACAATCCATCCTTTATTTCTTGTGATCTATCAGCCACCCGTTTTTTTATTTTTGCTGGAATTCGGTATTCGAAAGTTCCATACGGTGCGAGATTGCCACCACCATATTTCATGAAAGAAAATTGACCGTAGTCTTCTGCTTCAAAAGAACCGGAAGCAACTTTGGAAACAGCCCTATCAATCGTGGCTTCCATGTTCCAGATAGCGGAGGCTATAACTGTATCAGGATAATCCGACTGTGTGTTAATCACGTTGCCAATCGCCAAAACTCCTTTTTCCTTAGCTGCATCAGAAACCCCAAAACGCTCTGCATAGAGAATGTCAGCACCACGTTCGATTTGGGCAAAAGCTGACTCTTTAGCTTTAGGCGGATCATACCAACTGCCGATGAAAGTAACCATAAATTTAACATCCGGATTAACGGCACGTACTCCGTCCATGAACGCATGAACCAAACGATTTACTTCCGGAATTGGATAACCACCGACGACTCCCATTTTGTTGGTCTTAGTCATGGCACCAGCAATCATTCCTGTCAAATAAGAAGGTTCATGAATCCAATTGTCAAAAACTGAAAAGTTATTTCCGGTTGGGCCAAAACTTGAGCCCATCAGAAAGGCTGTACCAGGATAATCTTTGGCTACCTTACGCGCTCCACGCTCCAAACCAAATACTTCTCCGACCACAAGATCCATACCTTTGTCCGCATATTCACGCATGACACGTTCATAGTCGGTATTTTTTACACTTTCAGAGAAAACATACTCTATGTCTCCCCGGGCTTTTGACGTATTAAGAGCCTTATGGATACGACTTATCCACTGCTGCTCAACGGGTAGAGTATAAATAGCAGCGACTTTAGGCTTTGCGCTCAACGGTGAAACACCCATTATCCAGACAGTTGCAAGTATCGAGATAATACTAAATACAGTTTTTTTGGTCCAACTCATCTTTATCTCCAAAATAGAATTAACAATTTGAAATATGCCCGTAGAGCAAGTTCCAGGTAATTTTTCACAAAGTTTAATTTTGCGAAAATAAATATTAAGGCTAGCTGTGTAAGAAGAAGTTTGTCAAGTGATGTTTTTAAAATGAGCAGTTGTAGATGAAAGATTTTCCTCCTTGCTCAAAATGATATGCTTTTAAGACTTATTTTAGTTTCTTCAACAAAGGTAGGGAAAAACAAATCTTGAATAAATACTACCACTCATGACGCTCTCTGCTCAAGCGAATAATCAACCTGCTTTTTGGAGCTTTGGGTCGAGAGGAGAATTGGAATCCGAAGAATTTTGCAGGTATTTTTTCAATTGTTCTGCAGTATATCCGGTTGCACTTGAGGCCGCAGAAATGCTGGGGAAACTTTGTCCATCAACTTCTACAACACCTTCTATGCTTTCTTTTTGAATCGGTTTTGATGAGGGTTTATATTCTGTATTTTCAATTGGGTAAAGCAGTATTTGCGCTTTTTCAAAATCTCCATGCTGAATCAGCGAAATGTACTGTTCAAGTGAAGGCGCCATTTCAAACCAACCGTTTCCGGTATGATGAGTTTGAAATAGACAATGCAGTGCATCCACGATCATTTCAGCAGTATCTTTTTCACCTGATTCATGATTCGCGATCAGATGAAGAGTTTCTGAAGAACCTTCCTGGAGAGACGTGAGTGCTAGTTCAGGATCGTCACTTGAACCTATTTTAACTCTGTTATTTCTTGAGTCCTGGATAAAATACACTGCCCATCCCAACTCAGCTAGCTGTTGCTGTCGTATCTCACGTTCTTTATTTTTTTCGTCAGTGCAGTTTTTACACGCAGATGTTTTACCATCATGCGATTGTGAAGACATGTAGAATTCACGTAATTGTTTAATTTCACCGCATTCTTTACAACTCTTTTCCAGTGAATATAAAGTTGAAATTTCTGTTTTGTTTTCTTTTGAGGGGCGTTGCGTCTGCGCCCGTACATTCGCGCATTTACGGCAATAGGAGGCCATCATATCCTGACAACGGCCTTCGGGAAAAAATTCAGAAGAACGTGGGAATTCGCCCCTGCAGATACTACATAAACGAGTGTATTGCTCGGCACCGAATAATTCTTCCTGAAATGCTGACCTCATAAAATATACCTTAGCTGATTTAATTTAAAAAAAGAAAGACAATGTAACTCACTCTAAAAAACCTTATTATTATTTTTCCATTCTGATATCAATTTATAACAGAATACTCAAAATGGTCAAATTCTGCATGCAAAAAATGCACTTTTAAGGTATGCTTTCCAAAAAGCTTGCCAACTTACGAAAATAGATCAAAGCATCTTTTTACAATTTTTCCGTTTCACTTTTTGTGAAAATCTTCACAACCTTTAAGAAATCACACTTCGAACCACAGCATTTTGAATTTGTTGACCGTAAATAATTTAACTGTAAGTAAAGAGCACAAGTCCGGTTCTTTAAACATTTTGGATAACCTCAATTTTAAGCTTGAACGCGGTACAAGTCTCGGTGTTGTTGGAGAATCAGGTTGCGGGAAATCAATGATGGCCTTTGCCATCATGGGATTGCTACCGGACAATATGACTGCATCCGGAGAAGTTCAGTTCGGAGGCAATTTACTGAGTTTACCTGAAAATGAATTTTGTCAAATCAGGGGGAACAAAATAAGCATGGTTTTTCAGGAACCTATGAGCGCACTTAACCCAGTCCTGCCGATAGGTTTTCAAGTGGCAGAAAGTCTTAGACTGCACAAAAACTTATCCCGTCATCAGGCAGAGCAACAGGCATCAAAGGTGCTGGACCGTGTCGGTTTGCCAACTCAACAATATTCACGCTCTCTCTATCCGCATCAGCTTTCCGGAGGACAAAGACAAAGGGTTGTAATTGCGATTGCAATGGCCTGCGGTCCGGAATTAATCATTGCGGATGAACCGACAACTGCACTAGACGTTACGATTCAGTCGCAAATACTTGCATTGATCGCGGAGTTGGTTTTTGAAGAAAACATGTCGCTGATCCTGATTACGCATGATTTAGGTGTAGTCGCGGAAAATACAGATCAGATGCTGGTCATGTATGCCGGACGTATCGTAGAGAGAGGTCCTACAAATAAAGTTTTTGAAAACTTGGCGCATCCATACACACGAGGTCTTTTTGCCTCAATTCCGGATGCAGAAATCCCAAATACTGAAAAAGGATTACAAACCGAATATTCGCCAACAAACAGATTGTCAACAATTCCGGGCCGTGTTCCGGAGTTTTGGGAACGTTCCAAAGGCTGTTCCTTTGCTGAACGCTGTTCACGGGCTCAGGCAAATTGTTCTTCACAACTTCCGGACGAAATCCGGCTCGGCACGGGGCATTCTTCTGCTTGTTTCTTTCCTTATAATTAAAAAGTATGAATCAAGAAAAGACGGACAATTCATTACTCGAAATCCGGAAAGTGGTGCGGGAATACATTCTCCCCCGCCAACAATTATTTTCTACAGCAAAACGTTTCCGTGCGCTGGATGGTGTATGCTTAGCTGTAAATTCTGGTGAAAGTTTCGGTATTGTTGGTGAGTCCGGCTGCGGAAAATCAACTTTGGCACGTACTGTAATGGCACTTGAATCGCCACAGTCTGGAGAAATTTGTTTTCAGGGAGAGAATCTGCATGCACTAAAAGCTAAAGAATTACGCCGTGTGCGGTGTGGTCTGCAAATGATTTTTCAAGATCCGTACGGCTCGCTTGACCCACGGCAAAGTGTAGGAAAAATTGTCGCAGAACCTTTGTCTTTACTTGAAGAAATGGCACCTGAAAAACGGAGTGAAATGGTTGCGGAAGCTCTGGACAATGTAGGACTTTCACCAAATGACGCAGTTAAATTTCCGCATGAATTTTCCGGAGGACAAAGGCAACGGATTGCGATTGCCCGTGCACTGATAACACGCCCGGCTTTGATTGTGGCAGATGAACCGGTTTCCGCGCTTGATGTTTCAGTACAGGCTCAGGTTCTTAATTTAATGATGGACCTGCGAGACCGGCACGGATTGGCTTATCTGTTTATCAGTCATGACCTCAGCATAGTCCGTCACATGACAACAAAAGTTGCCGTTATGTATGCCGGAAGGATTGTCGAACAGGGGGTAACACAAACGTTGTTTGATCATGCTCAGCATCCCTATACACGTGCTTTGCTAGCAGCGGTACCGCGGACTGATCCTTCAAGGAAAAAGAGTAAATCTGCAAATAATTCTGTCTCGAAAATGCCGGGCTCAAATTTTGAATCCTTATCCGTACATGGCTGCGCATACGCTTCACGCTGTCCGCTGGTTGAGGAAAAATGCAGAAATATTTCTCCTGCACTGCAAAATATTAAAGCTGGTTCTTCAGGAGGTTTTGAGAATAATCCGCAGGAGAATGATCACAAAGTTGCCTGTTACAAACCTCATGCTACTCTTGTCACACCCTGAAAGACTGTCTACGCAACAACTAGCTGAAGCTGAATAATGTCCGATTCAAATTACTGCAGCGTTTTGACCAGGAAATCTGCTGAACCACTGGCGGGAACCGCGCCATTTGCAAGGCATTTTGTCTTTATCACCTGGCCTAAAAAATATTGGCAATATGAAGCACTTGAAGCAAAAGGCGGATTTCCTCAGGGATTAAAGAAATGGATGAAAGAACAGAGCGAAATTAATGGAAAAATTAGCATCCGCCTAGTCAGCCGTGCAGGACTGAGTCAGGACAAAGTAGAAATTTATATTTATCCTGAAAAATACTGTTATTCAAATGTGTTGCCCAGTCAAATCCCAGCTGTTTTGGAATCCTATTTTCAGGATGGAATAACTGGCGCTTTTTCACCCGCCGCAATTAAAGGGGAGCAGATTTTTATTTGTACCCACGGGAGGCATGATAAATGCTGTGCCAAGTTTGGACAGGAACTTGCTGATAAAATGCGTTATCATGTTTCAAGGCAAAAAACTGCTGTTGAAGTATGGGACAGCAGTCATCTTGGCGGACACCGATTTGCTGCCACCATGCTCGATTTTCCAACAGGCCGGGCATATGGACACCTTTCTCCGCATGAGATTCCAAATTATTTAGCAAGCCGCAAAGCAGCTCAGATTTACGGCGCTGCTTATCGGGGATCGGTTTTCCTTTCCGGATTGGAACAAGTTGCGGAAGCACACGTGCAGCATTTTTGCTTTATGCAGAAATGGCACTGTCAACCGCGAATTAGGAAGGTAGAACAATTGACTGAGGAAAATTTCCGCTGCCTTGCTGACTTAAGTGATACTGAAAGTTCTGTTGATTTACAAAAAATCATTCCGGATGAAATGGTATTTAATTTTAAATTAAAAGGTTTTAAAAGTCCTTCCGGTTGTGATGCTCTTGAAGAACCGAAATTACGCAGTTGCTGGGAGCTGGAATCAACCGAATCCAGCTAATAATATTTTAATGGAGTAAAAAATGGCAGACGAAGATGTTCTAGAAGATCAGGAAAGTACTGAAGCTGATACTGCTGAAAGTGAAAATGTGGATAATCCTGAAGACGATATGGATTCATTGATGAATGAGATGGATGAAAACACCTCAACTTCAACGGATTTTGGGGGCAGTGGTGACCTGAGTTCCTTAATTACCGAGACGGTTGAATCTACTGACGAAAACCTCGATGGGATGCTGGAATCCGCGACAGACACCTCATCCTCCATGAACGCAGCGTCAGATGATGAAGAAGGTGTTGATTTGAATTTTTTGCTGAAAATGCCTTTGACCGTGACCTTTGAGGTAGGCCGCGCCAAAATGAGCATCAACGACCTTCTTTCACTTGGTCAGGGATCTGTTATGGAGTTGCATAGATTAGTTGGAGAAAACCTCGATATGTTTGTCAACGGGAAATTGATCGCTCAAGGTGAGGTCGTAGTTTCAGAAGAAAATTTTGGTGCGAAAATAACACAGATTATTTCTCCTGAAGAGCGGGTGAAAAAAATGGGAGGCATGGATAAAACAAATTAGCCGCAGCAGAAACAGATAGCAACGGATAAATATTTTAATAAACCTGTTTGCTTTGAGCTGACATTTTATCTTCAATTACTAAATGCCTTCATCCGATTATCAGTTAAGTTCATACAATTATGAACTTCCGCAAAATCTCATTGCCCAACATCCCGCAGCTGAACGTGACCAGTCACGAATGCTCCTGCTGGAACGTCAAAGTGGACAAATCTCACATCAAAATTTTGCAGAAATAGTTTCACTGTTACCGGAATCCTCCTGCCTTGTTATTAACAACACCAAAGTGCTGCCTGCACGTCTCCCCGGAAAACGTCAAACCGGAGCAGTGATTGAAGCATTACTGGTTGAAGAAAAAAGCGAAGGTCTCTGGTCTGCAATTGTCCGTAAGGCCGGAAGAATCAAAAACGGCGAGATTCTTGAATTTTGCGGGGGACGTCTGCGGGCAGTTGCGCAACAAAGACTTGAAGAGGGAGAATGGCTGTTGTCATTTGAAGAAGCAGAACTTTTGAAAGAACGTTTAGAAGAATTTGGTCTCCCACCTTTACCGCCTTACATAGAACGTCGGCAAGCGAGTGCTTTACAAAATGCAGAAGACCGACAGCGTTACCAAACCTGTTTTGCTTCAGAACCGGGGGCCATTGCGGCACCGACCGCGGGTTTGCACTTTACACCGGAAATTCTAACAGAAATCAGCCAGCGTGGAATAGACATCCTGGAGGTTACGCTACATGTTGGGCTGGGGACTTTTTCCTCAATTGAGGTTGAAGATATCAGGCAACACAAAATGCATGCGGAATTTTTTTCTGTTTCCTCTCAAACTCTGGAACAGTTGAAAAAATACCGGCTAAATCAAAAAAAGATCATTTGCCTCGGTACAACTTCTGTAAGGGTGCTCGAAACTCTGGCGCAACAGAAATTCCAAGTCAGCTCAGGCTGGACAGATATTTTTATTCACGCACCCTACGAATTCAGGATGATGGCAGGGCTGCTGACCAATTTTCACCTGCCAAAATCAACATTGATGTTATTGGTCTCAGCTTTTTGCGGACGTGATTTTTTATTGTCTGCATACCGACAAGCGGTTGAACATAATTACCGCTTTTTTAGTTATGGTGACTGTATGTTAATTTTGTGAAATTATTTAGCAAATTAACTGAGCCTGAAAAAATCATGAAAACGTGTCATTTCGAAAGTTGCGATATTACAATTGGTTTATTTCAGTTATTCTTACAAAACCATCAAATGAAAAAAATATTCTTTATTGTGACGAATCACCTTCAAGTTCTCCCTCAGAGGATTGAGGAAACTTAGGCAAGTCATCAACAATTTCATAATAAGCTGGTTTGTCTGAACAGTAAATGTGTCCAATCGTTTTTAATCCTTGAGCTAAATCGAGCATCCCCGCGGCAATACTGATGGTAGCTGCTCCAAGACGTTCCCAGAAAAGACTTGCCCCACATTCCTGACAAAACCCACGTCTTGCTTCATTTGAAGAACGAAACCATTTGAGTCCGGCATCATTCACAAACTTAATTTTATTTTTCGCAACCGCACTGTAGGCAGCATAATGTCCGTGTGTGTGAAGACACTGTCCGCAATGACAATTGACCACAGGACGCAACTCTCCCATGATGTTGAAGCTCACAGATCCGCATAAACAATGCCCATGACAACTGCTTTTTTTCTGTGACCGTTGCTGAGCTTCTTCTGTCATGTTTTCCACTACACGGTTTTCACGACGATCTGCTTTCGAGTATATTTTAGCGGAGGTCTTAACTTTTTCTGCATATCTACTTTTCATTTTAGCACTGTAATCAGCTCCAAGAGCAGGAGCATTATTTTTTGTTTTTGACATTTCATCTCCTTCGATAATTTTTCCTGGCAAAGCGTGACATTTTCAAATTTACAATTTCAAACTTTCACACCGGTAGCTCTCAGGATTTGTACGGTGAAGCCTTCCAGCCACGCGCTTCCTGCTTGAGGAGGAATATATTCAGCAGGTTCTTTAGCGCTGTCGATCAGAACCTTCCATTCGATTTCTTTGGGCAGCATAAATTCAACCGGTTGTTCAAAACAATTGATGAGTACACGCATTATCTGTTCCGGCCAGGTCGAATTTGTTACTTCGTAATGCAGAGTGCGTACATATGGCGCAAGCTCTTCCGCACCTCCGGAAGCATCAAACCACTGATAATTGCTTTGTGGTGCAAACAGAAAGGATGAGTGCTGTTTCCGCAAAGCAATCATACGTCGAGTAAAAAGCAAAAGGTCGGAGTTTTTTTCCACGAGCTCCCAGTCAAGCCATGTCAGCTCAGAATCATGACAATAGGCATTGTTATTCCCCTGCTGGGTCCTGCCGAATTCATCACCTCCGAGCAGCATTGGAATTCCGTTTGACAATTGCAGCAGACATTGAAACATACGCAATTTCCGGAAACGTAATTTTCTAATTTCAGGATTATTAGTCGGACCCTCGATTCCGCAGTTATCAGCATATTCTGAATTGTGGCCGTCGCGATTTTTTTCACCGTTAGCTTCGTTGTGTTTTTCGTTGTATGAAACGAGATCCATCAACGTCATACCGTCGTGCGAGGTGATAAAGTTGAGGCTGTATTTCCTGCCGGATGCTACTGAACCAAAAATTTCCGGACTGCCGAGAATTGAGCTTTTAAGCGCCTCCATCATTTTTTCCTCACCCCGCAAAACACGACGCACAGTATCACGGTATTTATCGTTCCATTCCACCCAATCTGCATATCCGGACGCTTTCCCGAGTTCGTAACCTCCTGAAGCGTCCCAAGGTTCCGCAATCAGTTTAATATTTTTCAGCGACGGCTCTTGCCTTAATTCCCAAAGTAACTGCGGAAAATCCATGATATTTCCGGATGCATCTCGATTAAGGATTGTGGCGAGGTCAAAACGGAATCCGTCCACTCCCATTTCCTGGGCCCAGTAAATAAGGCATTCACGAATCATTCGTCTGCTGGTGGGATGTGCGCATTTCAACGTGTTTCCACATCCGGAATAATTAATATGGGTTCCATCTTTTTCCAGCAAATACCAATGATCCGGAGCAAGTGCCTTGAAATGATCCACCGGACCATCCGCACCAAATTCAGCAGTATGGTTAAATACCACATCCAGCCATATCTCTAAACTGGCTGCGTGGAATTTATCAACCATCTGTTTAAATTCCGACACCGCGTTTTCCACATCAGCGGCATAATTTTGTTTTGGCGCAAAATACTGAAGTGTTGAATAACCCCAATAATTATATAATGGATGAGCATTGTCACCGGCAGAAAATACTCTCTCGTTTTCATCAAAATCAAAAACTGGCAGCAATTCTACCGCAGTTACACCAAGTGTTTTCAGGTGTGGAATGCAATCTGTCAGCCCCTGATAGGTTCCGGAATAAGCAGAATCAGCGACGGCACTGGATGGGCTGCGGGTCATCCCGCGAAGGTGACATTCGTAAACAATACTCTGTTCCAAAGAATGTTGAGGAGCAGCAGGTCTTGATGTAATTTTAATAATTGGAGTTTCCGGACGCAGAACGGGTAATCGACGTATTCCATGAAAAAAATAATCCTGCGGACGCGTAATAACTTTAAGAGATAAATCTTCCGCGTCCACCTCAAAGCCAAGAGTTTTTCCCCACTGTTCGGCCCCCCGGCTTTCTCTCGCAAAAGGATCTATCACAAAATATTTGGTACCGTCCCTTTTTTCGAGCTGTATCAGATAAGTTAGCGAAGCTTTCTTGTTTCCGGAATATTCTGCTTGCCAGCCCCAGACATCACCAAACTGAAACAGTTTGTCCAATTCAACAAGTTTCAGCAGTACTGCTTCATCTCCGGCTTGCGGAAGTAAATCAGCGTAGAATAAATAGCGGAGGCAAACGACGTCAGCGGTAATCAGACCAAACTGGAGAGTTTTTCCCTGCCAGCGTGATCCCATGGCAGGATTTGACAAAGGCTTAATTGCTTTAAACATTGGCTAGCCTGGAAAAGTGCTGGCTTGAATTAATGACCGGCTGCGCTGAATAAGTTTAGCATGGCTTCTTTGGTTCCGGGTGCTGCAGCGAGGACTGGATTACCAGTGTGTAAACCGTCATTTGCTAAAAAGTCATTGGTCCAGCCACCGGTTTCCCGAACCATGGCGATACCTGCCAGACAGTCCCAGGAATTGATCTGATATTCATAATAACCGACATAACGTCCGGCTGCAACGTATGCTGTCATCAAGGCCCCTGAACCTATGTCATGATAGACACCGCCGTTTTCGAATAAATAAGTAAATGCTTTTTGTGTCGCCTCGATCGAACTTTTAGGCGAATAACCCAAACCCACAATACCTTCAGAAAGTGAAGTTGCTTTACTCGGCCGCATCGGACGTCCGTTCAGTGTTGCTCCGCTTCCACGCTGTGCCGCAAACAATTCATCTGTACAGGGAGCGTAAATCAGTCCGATCTCTATTTCATTATCTACTACATAAGCAATTGAGACACACCAGGATGACATACCCTGCAGAAAACAGCTTGTTCCATCAATCGGGTCCACGACCCAGAGACCTTCAGATTTTTGCGGTTGAAATCCGCTTTCTTCACCAAAAAAACCATCTTCCGGAAAATATTCTTTCAGTCTTCTTTGAATCATTTTTTCGACTTCACGGTCAGCCTCGCTGACCCAATCCTGTGGACCTTTCTGCTCTGTATGAAGACTCTCAAGATTTCTGAACCATTGAAGAGCATATAAACCTGCATCACGCACCAAAACCTGTGCAGCCTGAAAACGATACTGAATGGACTGATCTGTCATTTGAATTACAAATTGGAGTGTTAATATATTTACAAGTGGGTGTCTGTAATGAAGGTCAAGCAGTTTTTTACAGGAAAAAGGAGCTGGCAACTCATCAAAGGTACGCTTGCAGATTGCCCTGTTTACAGAAATCTTGCAAGCTGAAGCCTTGAAAGTTTGAATGATATGTTGATTTTTTTAAGCTACTTAATGCATCAAAAAAGATTCCCGTGAATTATAGCAGCCTGTATTCAGTTCAGTGTTTAAATTTCCTTTTCCATCGATTCTGTTAAACAAATTATAGCTTCCAAAATAACTAATCACTCGATTTTGATCCTCAATTATGTTCTAATTTTAGCTGATTGATTTTTAACTTTCACTGTTGATTTAAACAGTTAAAGTTATTTTCCATCAACTTTTTCATTGGGAGGCTCACACATTAAGCAAGGAAAAGATGCAGACAATAAATGAATATATGGCAGCAGATCATGCACGTTGTGATCAACTGTACGCAGATGGTGAAGCAGAGTTACTCTCAGGAAGTTTTGAAAAAGGACGGGAGAATATGCTCGCTTTTGAAGCCGGAATGCGGAGGCATTTTGAGATGGAAGAAGCTATTTTGTTTCCGGCGTTTGAAGAAGCGACAGGCATGACTCAAGGTCCCACAATGGTTATGCGTGCAGAGCATATTCAAATGAACGGAGTATTAGCTCAAATTAAGGAATCGCTTGAAATTGATGATCCTGACACTATTCTTGGCGCGGGCGAAACTCTGCTGATGCTGATCCAGCAGCACAATATGAAGGAAGAGGGTATGCTCTATCCAATGGTCGATCAACATTTAACTGATCAAGTTCCGGGCTTAATCCAGAAAATGGATGCCATCAAGTAGAACCCATGATTCCTGATTCTGTGCCAGGCGGACACTCCATCATCACGGTGGACTGCCGCGAACTTGAACCGCCGGAACCGATGGTTGTGGTGCTGGAGGCAGTTGACAAACTGCAAAAAACGGAGGTGCTGAAAATGCTTCACCGGCAAGCTCCACGTCTGTTGTTTCCTCTGCTTGAGGAACGCGGAATGATGACCCATCTGGATAAGTTTGAAGATGGTTCAATTGAATTGTGGATTTGGCAGGAGGGCCAATGAAATCTTCCGGACTCAGTCTGGACCAAGCCCCGCCTGAAGATATTCCTTTTCGTTTTTTCCTTACGGCTCCGGTGTTCGGCTTCCTGGCAGGAAGTCTGATACTTTTCCGGGGGGATTTTCTTTTCAGCAGCAGTTGGCATTTTGAAACTATTGCCTTAACCCACCTGATAACTTTAGGCTGGGTAATGATGATAATGATGGGTGCCTTTTATCAGCTGGTTCCGGTTCTGGCAGGAGGTCAGGTTCCGTGGATTGCGTTATCACGCGCAGTACATTTTTTTATGACCATCGGTATTCTCGCCCTAGCTGGCGGATTAATACTAATATCTCCGCTGTTGATTGCAGTTGTAATCACCGCGTTATTTCTTGCCTTCACCATTTTTCTCACACAACTGCTGACAGCACTTTTCAGGGTAAAAGCAAATCGGCCTGTTGTGGTTGCTATGCGTATTTCGCTTATATCTCTGGCACTCGCAGTGTCACTTGGTGTGCTGGAACTTGGCACAGTTACGGGATTGTGGCCGCCACTGATTGAACGTTCGATCGTCAAAAGCCTGCATGTGACTTTGGCACTGTCCGGAGGAATTGGAGGATTGATTGTCGGAGTTGGATTTCATGTAATTCCGATGTTTTACCTCTCAAGTCCTTTTCCTGAAAAGCGTGCAGTCTGGATTTTACATGCCGGATTGTTTAGTTTAGCCGCTTTTTCAGTTTTGCTCTTAATTTCAGCCGGTTCAGCGATGCTCTTCACAGCGATGCTACCGGGAGTAGCGGCAAGTATAATATTTGCCGTAACTGTCTGGCAGATGCTGCTTAAACGCAAAAGAAAAGTCGTGGATGCAACTTTAAGGTTTTGGCAAATTGGCCTGCTCGCTTTTCCACTGTCATTGCTCTGTCTGGCCGCACAATTATTCTGGCCTGACGAACAGCTGCATTTTGCTTTTGGGCTGCTGTTTTTAATGGGTTTTGCGACAACAATCACAAACGGCATGCTATACAAAATTGTTCCGTTTTTAATTTGGTTTCACCGTTTCAGCACTTTGGTCGGAAAAGTGAAGGTACCTTTGCTCAAAGACATTTTGCCGGCGAAACGAACGAAAGCTCAATTACTGACAGCAGTACTTGCATTACTGACTTTATTGCCGGGTGCGCTTTTACATATTGACTGGCTTGTCCGTGCAGGAGCCGTTTTCTGGCTGACATCATCCGGCTGGCTTGGCCTAAACCTGATTTTTGCCTTTCGGCAGAAACCTGTGAAAAATGATTAATGTTGCTTAGAAAATGTTTATGATCAATGTCTAATTATTACTAAAACATTGTCATTCCCGGATTACAGATTTAGGTGCGCGGGGTTTTAGTTCTTTTAAGGGGCCATCCATTACATGGATTAGATTTTCATGTTACAAAAGCATATGTTCCAAAGTTTACGCCACAAAATTTTGCTGGTTGTCGCGGTCTGTGCAGCAATAACATTGTTGGGATTTTTTGCCCTGTATTGGCTGACATTAGAACAAAACCGAGCATTGGAACAGCATCGTGATCTGCCTGCAGTTTCCATCAAATGGTTTACACTTAACAATGCAGTACATCGTGCGACACAGGCACAAAAGGCGTGGCTGGAAAGTGCTGATGAAAAGTTTCTCAAGCAACGTGAACTGACGTGGAAAAATGAGATCCATCCAGCTTTTGAGCAATTAGGTCTGCTTTATAAAAAATCACGTGTATGGGAAGGAGAACGCTCGGTTGAGCGGCGTGCTTTTTATGATTTGAGGCTGATGATTTTGTCTCTCGAAAATCTCCAGCAAAGAGCAAACAGCAAAGTTCAAAAAAACAACTCTGAAAAAGCACTGCTTGAATGGTCCACGGAAGAGTGGCCGTTGGTGTTGAAGATCAAAAGGCAGGTCGAAATCATGGTACGCTGGCAAACCGATTTTGCTCGGCAGCAGACTTCGGAACTGCAACAGGGTTTGTCCGGACTTGGAATTTGGATTTGGATCGTTGCTTCAATAGTTTTGTTGCTGGTTTTAGTTTTAGCCTTATTTTTCGCAAAACGAATCTCTGCTCCGCTGAGACAATTGAGAAGTGAAGTTCAACAGGTTATAAATGAACAGGATCGTGAAATCGGCAGCCCTGTTCTCAAGTCAAGTTATAACATAGAAGATTTTTCCGAAAATGAGGATGAAGTCCAAAAACTGACGGAAATTTTCCAGATAATGGAAGACGTCATCCGGGAGCGTACTGAATTGCTGGAATCTTCAAATCGTCAACTTGATGAAGCCAGCCGTGCTAAAGGAATGTACCTGACCAATATGTCACATGAGCTACGAACACCGCTGAATGCTATCATCGGATTTACAGAAGCTCTACTGGAATCTACAGGAGATGAGAAACTTTCTGCTTATCAAACTGATCGTCTAGGCAGGATATTGAAAAGCGGACGACATTTGTTGGAATTAATCAACTCCTTGCTAGATCTTTCTACAATAGAAGCAGGGCGGATGGAAGTTCAGCAGACAAATTTCCAGTTTGAAAATTTACTGCAGGATGTAATGGAATGGCTGGAACCACTCCTAGTGGAAAAATCTCTTCAGCATGAACTCGTTTTCCTCTCTGACGCGCCAGTTATGCTTTATTCTGATTCCGGAAAGATCCGGCAGGTACTGATTAATCTTCTGGGTAATGCCATTAAATTTACTGAATCCGGAGGTCATATCAAAGTCAGTTGCATTAATGATGTAAATGGAATTTCAATTGAAATTAAGGACACTGGCTGCGGAATTACCGCAGATCAGCAGCAGCAAATATTTGAAGTTTTCCATCAAGTTAACCCATCTGGGACACTAAAGGGAACAGGTCTTGGACTTGCGCTTGTGCAAAGTTTAATGAAATTACTTGGGGGTTCAGTTTCATTGAAAAGCAAATATGGTAAGGGGAGTACGTTCACGCTGTACTTTCCAGCATCCAGCATACTGAAACATGAATCCTGAAAATTAAATTACTACTTGGATAATTATATTAAATCTCAGCATACGGAAGCACGAATTGGAATCGGATATGCCCTGTTAGCTTTTAGCGCATGGGGTTTTCTTCCCATTTACTGGAAACTTCTTGACACCATTCCTTCGTTAGAAATTTTAGCACACCGAATGGTTTGGTCCGTGCTATTTCTATTGGGGTTGCTGGCTGTTCAGAAACGATTGGGGGAATTTCGGGATTTACTGAAGAACCCAATATATATCTGTATGCTCCTGGGAACAGCAGTGCTCCTGGGAATAAACTGGTTTGTTTATATTTATGGTGTGAACACGAATCAAATCGTCGAGACCAGTTTGGGATATTATATAAATCCCTTGTTTAATGTTTTATTGGGAGCAATTTTTTTGAAGGAACGCCTCAATTTTTGGCAAAGTTTAGCGCTTGGAATGGCTACTTTGGGCGTTTTGAATTTTCTCTGGGATTTTAACTCGCTACCCTGGATTGCTCTATCGTTGGCATTCACCTTTTCTTTTTACGGTTTATTACGCAAAATGATGCCAGTAAAACCATTGGTGGGTCTGTTTGTGGAAACAGTACTGCTTTCTCCTTTTGCAGTAGTTATGATTGTGGTTTGGAATTTGGATGGTACAGGGAATATTGGAGGAGAGTGGAGTAATGTGATTCTCTTAGTCGGTGCAGGCGTGGTAACATCACTACCACTGCTCTGGTTCACAAATGCCGGGAAACGACTTCGTTATACTACCCTGGGTTTTATACATTACATGACTCCATCTATTCAACTCGTAATTGGAGTCTACCTTTACAATGAACCTTTTACTTCAACTCATGCTGTCACCTTTGGACTTATTTGGACAGGGCTGATAATCTATTCCATCAACACTCTCCAGACACAAGGTAGCACTTAAAAACAAATAACAATGAAATATTTTTATTTTGAACTGGCGGGACTGACCTGTTTTATCATTTCGGGAATATTTTTTATCGTGGCAGGTATTCGCAGCGGTGATGATCTTTCAACTATCGGTAGTGTCATCTGGACTTTTGCCTGTTTCCTGTGGCTGATTCCAATGCTGTCCCGTCGAAATTCTAAACATTAAAGATTTCCAGTTTAGCTTATTCCTAACAGTATTTTTCTTTTTTCAGCCCATGTACGAATTAAATTGTCAACTGCTAAACCTATAAAGGCAACACAGAGACCAAGTATTAATCCCTTACCACCACCTTTTAAATCTGATAAAGCTTTTAATATGTACTGTCCCAGGTCTTCTGTTCCGATCATAGCTCCAATAATTACCATAAATAATGCAAAAACAACTGTTTGATTAATTCCAAGCATAATATGAGGAAATGCTAAAGGATATTCAATCTTAAACAATCTTTGTAGCCGTGTTACGCCTGACATTGAACCTGCGTCATGCAAAGCTTGTGGAACGCTACTAAGTCCTTCAACGGTATAACGTGTTGCAGGAATAGTTGCATAAATAATTACAGCAATTAATACGGATGTATCAGTGACTCCAAAAAGCATCATGACGGGAATCAAATAAACAAAAGATGGAAATGTTTGAAGGATATCACAAATTGCTATAATAAATTTACTGCTATATTTATGTTGCGCACACAAAGAACCTACTATTGTTCCAATTATAACCGATACAATTACACCAAAAGTCGCCATATATGCTGTAACTAATGCTCTATCCCACCATGGGCTTAATGCAATAAACAATGTAAATCCCCCCACTACAAGAGCCGATCGAATACCACCGATTATATAACCTGCTCCCATGACCAAAACAAAAGTGGCAACAATCGGCATCCTGAGATAGATAGCTCTCATTGGTTGTAATACATCTACAATTAACCATGTATTAAATATTTTTAATGGGTAAAAGAAAGTATCCCATACCCAGTCAACACCTGCATTCCAGAAAGCTTCAGTTGATATTCCTTTGTTATGTGGAACCTCATACAAGTAATTAAAACCTTGTTTGAATATCAAGGATCCAACAGAGGCAAGTATTAATCCAACTATTACTGCCCCAACAAAAATCAATCCGTATTTATGACGCTGCAAAAAAGTTAAGTTGGCAAAATAATCCGTTTGTTTATTTGCCCAGGCTAAAGACATTTTATCCAAAAGAACTGCAATTAAGCTAATACAAACACCCGCTTCTAATGCTAAACCAATTCTAAGTTGATTTAATGCCAGCAGTAAATTCCAACCTAAGCCCCTTGCACCTATAAATGATGCAATTACTGCCATTGCTAAACATTGCATGATGACTTGGTTCACACCGATTAAAATATCTCGTCTGGCAGTTGGAATTAATACTTGAAATAAAAGTTGAAAATCGTTACAACCACTCATTTTACCAGCTTCAATTACTTCTGGAGGGACTTTTCTAAGACCCAACAATGTTAAACGTACCATCGGCGGGGTTGCAAAAATTATTGTTGCAATTGCTCCGGCATGATCCCCAATTCCAAACAGTACCATTATCGGAACCAGATAAGCATAGTGCGGCATGGTCTGCATTACATTAAGTAAAGGATTCAGTATTGCTTCGACCCTTTTACTTCTATATGCCCAAATACCAAAAACCAAACCAAGTACAAATGAAATTGGTGCAGCAACCATAACAAATGAAAGTGTTTGCATTGAAGGTTCCCACTGACCAAATACAGAAATATAAATCATGGTAATAGCAGAAAAAATTGCCAGACCTCTTCCATTAAGTTTGTAACCCAATATAATTGCTGCAGCTGCAACAATGGTCCATGGAAGTCCAGGTAATTCTGCCCATGGGTTTGCATCAATCCAATCCCAACTTGTAAATGCAACAACGGTCTCAACTCCTCCAATTAAAATTTCACGAAAAGCCTGAATTAAAAAAAGTATGGAAGCTGAAATCATTCTGGTAATTTGCTGAATAAATGGACGCGTTTCATACTCTTGAATTTCAGCGTCCCAAATCTCAATTGGCATCCAGTCATTTAATAAAAAAAACATTGAATCATTTACCCAAATTGGAAGCCATGCGAGAAATGGTGGCAACCTCCATAAAGCACCATATTCAATATATCTAACTTCAATACCCAAAAAACTATATGCAACTTGATTTGGATCTTTTATGTGTTCTGCCTGAGCCCTTATGAATTTATAGCCTTCTGGTATATCTATCGCAAAACACAATGCAAAAAAAACAATTAACAAAAATAACCACTGCAATGAAGTTGGGTATTTTTTAAAAATTTCCATAATTCTCTGCTACAACACTATTTTTCAGCGTGACTTCCATATAGTACTTTGATCACATGTGAAGCGTGTAAAGTACCAACTACGTTGTCGTTTTCATCCAGAACAGCAACCGGTTTCTGTTCGGTGAGCACTGCCTCCGCGACAGTCTCAATAATCGCATCTTTATGGGCCTTAAACTCACTAACTTCTTCAGAAGCATCTACAGGGTCCATTACTGATTCAATCCTCAGGACCTTTTCTCTTGGAACTTCTTCTGTAAATTTGCGCACGTAATCAGTGGCGGGATTTAGGACGATGTTAGCCGGAGTATCCAATTGTTCTATAATTCCTTCTTTCATGATGGCAATACGATCAGCTAGACGGAGAGCCTCATCAAAATCATGTGTAATAAACGTGATTGTTTTTTTTAAAACACCTTGCAGTCTTAAAAATTCATCCTGCATTTCTTTTCTTATTAAAGGGTCAAGAGCAGAAAAAGGTTCATCTAAAAACCAAATATCAGGCTCAACGGCTAGAGATCTAGCAATTCCAACTCTTTGCTGTTGTCCACCAGATAATTCTCTAGGAAAATAATTTTCTCTTCCTTCAAGCCCAACAAGTTTAACCATATCCATTGCTTTCGAAATACTATCTTCAGTTTTAATTCCTTTAATCTGCAAAGGAAAAGCAATGTTTTCTAAAACAGTTTTATGAGGAAGGAGAGCAAAGCTTTGAAAAACCATCCCCATTTTATTTCGCCTTAGCTCAATTAAATCTTTATTCTTTAAAGCTAATAAATCTTGACCTTCTATAAATATTTTGCCTGCTGTAGCATCTGTTAATCTTGATATACATCGAAGTAGAGTTGATTTTCCAGAACCAGATAAACCCATTACAACCAGCATTTCTCCTTTTGCAACTTCAAAAGAAGCATTGTTAACTCCTACAATACATCCAGCATCTTGAAAAGTTTTGGCATCAACATTTCCATTAGATTCTTGAAGCATTTTTTCCGCATTTGCTCCAAAAATTTTATAAACAGCATCACATTTAATTATTGGTGTATATGACATAAAATTTCTTCAATTCAATAAATTACAAAATTTTAAAAAATCCCTATTTATTTTATAAGTGCTCTAAAAATTTTTTATAAAATATACTCTTGTGTCTATACTAGTTTTTAAAAAACCTTTGGCTTCACCTGAAACTGTAATTGTTTCACTCGCACCTTCTATAGCCCTTATCGTATATTCTGCAAAACATTTTTTTGAAGAGCTATCCCATTTAACAGAATATTTATCAATTTTATTGCCATTATCAAAATACAATTGCTGTGCTTTGTAGTTTGTAATGTTTGCTCCCATTATAGCTCGTTGGGTTACAATTTTAGTATTTTTACACACTGCTTCATATTCGCTCGGTGATAATTGACGACCATCACTACTTTCAAAAAGATTTAATCTGCCTTTAGGAAGTGAAGAAATGAGTTTTTTATCACTCTCTGTAGTCTTATCTCTCTCTACAATCTTTTCAATCTTTGCAGACTTATCACTTTCTCCAAAAAAAATGTTCAAAATGATAAATGTAATAATTATTGCTGCTGTTAAACCAACAAGGCCTACTATTTTTTTAAAGCCTTCCGGAGTTTCTTTGTATTTTTTTAAATTAATTTCTAATAACATTGTTCTATCTAATTCGGCTCAACTAATTCCCCGTCTTTCCAGATGCCTTTCTTAACTGTTCCGTTTGCCAAAGTAAAAGTTCCTTGTCCACTCATGTTGCCATCACGCCACTCACCAACGTATGTGGCTCCATCTGGAAAAGTCAAAGTTCCTTGTCCATGCCATTTGCTATTTTGAAACTCTCCCACGTATATGTATCCGTTTGGCCAAGTCACAGTCCCTTGTCCATTCTTTTTACCATTACGCCACTCACCCACGTATGTGGTTAGGTCTGTATAAGTCCAAGTCCCGTTTCCGTTGTCACAGTCTCCTTCAGTACATCCAGTTGAACGTGCAAAACCTGTATTGCAAAGGATCAGAACAAAATAAATATAGAGAAACAGTTTTTTCATGTACACAATCCTAGCACACAAAATTTCGTACGTTCTGGATACAATCCTGCCATTGGAATTTCCCACTTTTTCATAACAATTACTGGTGTAGAAGATATAAATTCTTGTAATACATTACACTATTTTGATCTAAAAAAAATCCCCCCTGACTCAAAAGCCAGAGGGGATTTATAATTTGTATAAATTTACTTTAAAATTGTTATTTGGTCCACGGTTCCCAAACATTCTTGTTGTCAGCTAGCCATTTCTTCGCAGCGTCTGCATGAGCCATTTTATCCGTGTCAACTAAATCTGCCATTGCACCAATTTGACCTGTTGTAAATGACATCTTTTTGAAAATAGCCGCTGCATGAGGATGAGTTTTAGGAAATTTAGCATTCACCGCTTTTTTCAAATAACCATCAGGTGAACCACATTTCCCATCACCACCATCTACTGGTCTGCAACCATCATAGTATGGAGGAAATTTAATAAATGTAAATCCCGCACCATCCGTAAAGTTTGGTGTCCAGTTGAAGATGATTGTTCCTCTTCCTTCTTTTTTAGCTGCTTTAAGCTCAGCCCATAGTGCATCAGCACTACCAGCAAACTTAACTGTCCATAGGTCACCTAGTCCAAGCGCTTCTAGACGCTGAGGCATTAAATCTTGGTGCCAACTTTGTGGACCTTCTAACCAACGACCTTTCCCTCCCGAGTCAGGAGTTGCAAATTTCTTAGCACAGGCCGGAGATTTTAAAGCTTCCCAATTTGGTAGACCTGGGCAGAGTTTTGCTACCCAATTTGGGTAACCCATATCTTCCAAAGTTCTAGCTTCATGGTCTCCCCAATCAAGCAAACCACCTTTATCACGTGCGGCATCAAATGATTTACCAAATGCTGATTGCCATACTTCATGCGATATAGTCACATCGCCAAGACGAATTGACTCATAGACCGCTTGAGAATCGGATGGTGTATACGCTACTCTATCACCGATACTTTCAAAAATTCCACCAATTACATAGGCCATAACAACTTGGCTTGACCAATTGTGTATTGGAATTATTATTGGTCTTTTACTATCTGCAGCGTTTATTGAAACCGACGCAAACGCAAACATTACAACTGCAACAATAGCAGTAGTGGTTTTCTTCATAGAAAACATATTCCTCCTCATTTTATATGGAAGTGATCCGAAAGGTTGTAGAATTCAAAGATTATAAAGAACAACACTGATTCATCTTCCTCTCCGTGAAAACCTACTAGAGACTACCTCAAGTAGATTAGTGGGGGGAGTTTCACACTATAGTGATCACGTGTCAAGTTATTTTTATTTATTTCTTGACATCAATCATTTTATACGTCATTATTCCCAAGCTCCACAATTCAGTGCGGGCATTTTTTGGAGAAATGCACTGGCAAAGAGTTAGTTTGGGAATGTTCAGGTAATTTTTTGTCCTTGCGTATAACCAAGTTGATAGGAGGGAAAATGGGTTATGATATGACTATGGAAATCTCGGCTCTTAACGAGATATTCGTGGAGTTTTATTACTGGATCACTGTGCCTTTAATGTTCCTGATTCACGTCGGTTTCTGTTTGTACGAAGTAAGCATATCAAGAGCAAAGAATCATATGCACACCTTGATGAAGAACGCAATGCTGATCCCAATGGTAACTATTACCATGTTTTTATTCGGTTTTTGGATTTACTTTG
>Ga0208408_1000225_pt1 | contig 39372 bp, 34 predicted proteins | sample ETNtaG_4_FD_185776 | JGI IMG/M metagenome (GOLD analysis project Ga0208408, IMG submission 185776) | Marine microbial and viral communities from oxygen minimum zone, Eastern Pacific Ocean - ETNP201406SV67 (SPAdes) (version 2) | ecosystem: Environmental > Aquatic > Marine > Oceanic ... | reverse complement strand
AAACAAATTATAAGCAAAACTAAATGGTTTTTTTACAAATGGTGAAAAATTCCACAGCCCATTGAGACTCTGATCAAATCTTGTTGCAAAATTCTGCAATTTCTTACTTCTATACAACATTGATTTGTTCTCGATAATCATTTTACTAGAATCTATTCCTTCAAATTTTATTCCAAGCCAATCACATATATTAGATGTAAAAGAAACTCTATCACTGACTAAATCATCAAAAAAGCAAACTTTGAGATTATCTCCATAAATAGATTGCCAAATTTCTATCAACTCTGCATAGAGACCTCCCTCCATTCCCCAAAAATCATAATTTTCTTTTTTGGATTTTTCCTCAATAGGCATTGATTTACATTTTTCTAAATAATTGTCAAATGTCAAATTAGAATCTATGTGACCTAAACTCAATTTATATTTGTAGAAAGAAAAAAGCCTCTGTACTGGATCTCGGAGAACTACTATTACTTTAGAATTAGGCAATAGTTTTTCCATTTTAGGAGCTACCTTTTCACCACCGTAAAAATACCCTGGAGTTGCTTCCATCGCATATTTTTGATTATTGTATCCTGAAAATGCTTTCTCATACTTTGTAATGTCTGCTAACTCTTCTCCCCATCTTAATGGATGAAAATAACCGGGTTCTTTTGGAGTCGAGCCAAATACTTCTTTGTGTAAATTAAGGTAGGAAAAAATTGAAGTTGTTCCAGCCTTGGGAACTCCTACGATTAACAGATTTGGAATCACAATTTCTTAGAGGACAACCCTTTATAACCCTCACAAATGGAAAAATATTGAGTGAATACTGCTTATTTGACAACTTGCGAGTTGTTTTAGAACAAGCCAATGATTCTGTGCAAAAACATTTTGACGCTGAACTTTTGCCATTTGGTAAGAATAAAAAAGGAAAGCGAAATACTATTACATTCAAAGAAGTGGAATCATTACCGAAGTCCAATAATGTAGCTGGTTCTGACAAACGTGCAAATCTTAAATTTGTCAATAGTGCTCCAAAATTTGAATTAGCTGGTGAAAGAATGTATGCTAAGGCCTACCAGGGAGGTAGGGCTGCAGTACCTCTAAAACAATCTAAAAATATTATAATTGAATATGAAAAAAATACTTCACCTTCATTCCTATTTAATACGATATTTCCACCACTTTTGAGAAGGCATCTACCTACTGAAAATAAGACATTACTTCACGCATCATCTGCGGTGTTGGATGGGAAAGCATTTGTTTATTGTGGCTGGTCACACTCTGGAAAAACAAATGGATTATTGAAATGTTTAGAAAAGGGTGGTGAATATCTTGGAGATGACAAAGTAATTATGGATATAGATGGAAAAATCCATCCTTATCCATTGAGAATTAATTTATTTGGATATAATTTTGATGCAAATCCTTGGTTGATCAATAGAGCCTATAGCCCTATGAGATTTAAGTGGCTAAATTGGTGGAATAAAAGGGCAAATAATGCTCTTGAAAAACCTTGGAATAAGGGACCCTTGAGAGGAAGTTGGGAATCTGTAGCATATTTGACAAAAACAAGACTTCATTCCAGATATAGGCCAGATGAATTAGACATTCCATGTGCAAAAAAACCTACAAATGTTGAAGAATTTAGAGTTCTCATGAATAATGAAAATGTAAATTTAAAGAAAATGGCATATCGTTTAAGAAGTGTAAATGATGATGAAGATTATTATTACAAAAAAATGAAGGCTGCCGTAGATTTCCTATATGGACCCTCTGATATTTACAATGACGGAACAAAAGAAGAAGAAATTATTGAAAAAGGTCTGTCAAAATGCAAAAAGGTTAGAATAAGACGATGAAAAAGAAAGTAGCTTTAGTTATTGACAATGATCATTTCATTAAACAAAGCTTACCTGAATGGAAAGAAAAATTCGAACTTAAAATCTTCAATCCTCCCCGTTCACCGCCAAAAATTAGAACACCCTTAGATCTTATCCGTGTTCTGAGAAATAAAATAGCAATTAGAACTCAATTACCAAAATTAGCTGATTGGGCTGATATTGTCTTTTGTGAATGGGCTACTCATTATCTAAGATGGTTAGCAAATAAAAATTATAATAATATTCTTGCATGTCGCATGCATAGATTTGAATTGGATCGTCATTATAATGAAATAAAATGGAATAATGTTGATTCTGTGCTTTTCATTAGTGAAGCAATGGAAAGGAAATTCCATGAAAAAGGAGATTATCATGGAAAAACTTATGTTACATATGATAATCTAAACTTTGATAATTTTCCACTGATTCAAAAAGAAAAAACCATGCAAATTGGAATGCTAGGAAACATTGAACCAAGAAAAGGAGTCTTAGATTTTATCAAACATTTTGGGAATATGAATTTATCTGATATTAAATTAAGTATTGCTGGTAAAGCAAAAGATACGAAATATTATGGAGAAATTAAAGAATATATCTCTGAAAATAATTTAGAGAATAAAATTTTTATCGAAGGGTATGTTGAAGATTTGAACAAATGGTATAATTCAAACGATTGTATTATCTCTAACTCAGAAAATGAAGGAACTCAAACCTCCATCGTAGAAGGGGTAGCTACAGGATGCTGGGCAATCAGTAGAAACTGGGATGGTTCAGATGAAATTGTTGATAGTAAAGGTATATTTTCTAATTTTGAAGAATTAAAAAAATGCCTTGAACGATTTTACCATTGGACTGAAATTGAAAGAAAACAACATATTGAAAATTCAAGAGAAAGAATGATAACTAAATTAACTGAAAGGCCAAAAATGCACCAAATAATTTCTGAATTTTAGTTAATACCTAAAAGCTGATCTTTACTCTCTGACATAAGACTTAACGACCATTTGGCAATTACAATACCTGCCAATATTCCAATAAGCGGATCTAAAATAACTAGACTAGGAACAAACATTCCAATAATCAAAGCTAAAATTACTAACACTGAAACCAAAGCATCTGCTAAAACATGTAAGTAAGCTCCTCTTCTGTTTAAATCATCTATCTCATCTGGATTAGTTAATACATTGAAATTAGAAACTATAGACTCAAAATCTTCTTTGTAAGAATCCATAACAACTCCCCATGTACCTCTTTCAACTCCTTTGCGGTCATGGTTGTGGTCATGGTCGTGGTCATGGTCGTGGTCATGGTCGTGGTCATGGCTATGTCCATGGTGATGATTTTCTATTCCTAGAATGTTTGCGCAAGCAATGTTTACCACTAAACCAATAATTGCAACAACAATTGCCTCCATAAACTGGATTTCTGTAGGGTTAATTATTTTGTCAATTGATTCATATCCAATATACAACGCTACTAAGCCTAATACTATGGCAGACGCAAAACCTCCAAGTGCCATTACTGAGTCTCTCTTACCTTTAACTGAAGCTTCAGTTCTGGCATAATAATAAGCATAAAGTGTAATTCCTAATGCTGCAGCATGAGTCCCCATATGCCAGCCGTCTGCTAAAAGACCCATTGAATTAGTGACAATGCCTGCATATATCTCTACAATCATTGTAACTAAAGTAATCGCTACAACAACACGAGTTTTAGATTCAGAATCGTCATCGACAGAATGATGGTGGTGATGTCCTGACATTATTCTTACCAGTTAGCGGTGGAGAAAAAACGCTTTGTCTCCTTCTAATCTAACAAAACCTGTTCTCTCAAATTGTACTACTGAGCTATCCAGCCCTTCTAAATTATCCTCAACTAATCCTTTAGAAATGGTGCCCTCAGGATAATGTAATTCTATCTCTTTACTCCCTGAACACCATTGAAAAATTGGAATTCCTTTCTTGTGCTCAAAATCCGAAAATTCTAAAGTATTGCCATTTATTTTAGCATTACAAAGATTCTTCAAACGTATCTCAGAAGCATCCGATATTTTGCTTAAATCACTACTTGGCAGATATATCTTTGAACCTGATTCAATCGACTCTACCCTATTACCTAATTCTTTATTGTCTGGATGCCAAGGGGCCTCTTTCATAATTGCCTTTTCCGATTTAAAAATGAATTCTTTAGGTTCGGAAACGAAAAACAATCTTTTACTTTTAGCATCGATTAGATCCTTATTCATTGCATCAAAATTTTGCCATGAAAACTTAATGTCTACTTCTTTGATACCAGAGACTTCCCAATATTTTAGAAATGTTTCTGCTGAATAACCTCGTCTTGCTAAGGCTTGTATTGTTGCTAAACGGCAATCTGACCAACCACTATAATCGCCATCCTTTATTGATTGACGAATTTTACTTGTTTTTAGATTTGTTTTTGGTATTGACACTAAACCATAATGAATAAACTCAGGTTCCTTCCAATCCATGTATTTGTAAATCCATTTCTGCTTTTCTGTGTTATTAAGGTGATCTTTTCCTCTAAGTACGTGTGTAATTCCTAAGCGGTAATCATCTATAGCTACTGCAAAATTATAAAGTGGCCAAAGCCGATATTTAGTTTTTTGCAACGGATGAGGGGCTTCTACGACTCTAAACGCCACAAAATCCCTTAACGCAGGATTTGGATCTTCTAGATTTGTCTTGATAACCACAATACCATTATCGCCAGATAACAAAGATTCGAATTCTGTAATCTGTACTTCTGGACTTCTATCCCTATCAGGATGTGCTTGTTTCTGACGTTTTAGTTCTCTCCATTCCTCAGCATCTGACTTAGTTACATACGCTCCGCCTTTGAGAATGATTTTTCTAATATCTTCATAATATATGTCAATTCTATCTGATTGAGTTATTACTTCATCAGCTTCAATACCCAACCATTCTAAATCTTCTGGAATTAATTCATAAGCCTCTGAATCTATTGCATTGGGATTAGTATCTTCTAAACGTAATATTAATTTTCCATTGTAACGCTTTTTGTAATAATTATTCAATGCCAGTGCTCGAGTGTGGCCTAAATGAAGAGGGCCACTTGGACCTGGTGCAAAACGTAGTACTACATTTTCACTTTTATCTAAAGGAGGTAATTCTCTAGTTTCTACTTTTTCTTGCTTTTTCTTTTTGGGAATATAGGATTTTAAATCTTTTGCATCGATAGAATTTGCCTCATCAATAACATCATCTATAATTGACATTAATTCTTTGGCTTGAGTACGAAACTCCGGATATTTTCCCATTGCTTTGCCAATGACACTCTTGGCCTTTGCCTCTCCATATTGGGCTGCTTCGATTTTGGCTAGTTCCAAAAGCTTACCTTTGATATCTGGCACAATAGCTGAAAGAAGGGGGGGTTTAGGTCTTTTACTAACTACAAAATCTTTTATTTAGTCCTTTTGAATCCAAAGTTTGTGAGGTTAGCCTTAGCAGTAGCTGTAATGTTTTTGTCAATAGGATGTATTGACATTCCTGCAATGAACGGTTTAATGGACCGAATCGTGCCTGATAAAGAAAAAACATACACTAGCTTTGAAGTATGGACTGCAGAGGGAAATTTTGCTCCAGACCCAAATCAGGACCAAGAAACCGTAACTAATGCCATTGCAGACATTGTAGCTGATCCGTTACAGTTTCAAAAACCTCTACAAAATCTTTCTTGGGAAGTACAAGAACACACATTTTATATTGAAAGTGAATGGGAAGCCAAATATGTTGAGCTTACACTAAGTGTAGTTTACGAACTTGTCGGAGGGAATCAGCCAAGTGAAGGGCCTGCTGGAACATTAGATTTTAGCCTGAGTGATCCTACTGGTGGAGAACACGGGGAAGGTTACGAAATAGTAACGTGGAATAATCCTGTAGATGAAAGATTATTAGTTTTACCACCCATACATGGAGAATGGACTATCAAAGTTTCAGGTTCTGGATTTGAGGGGGTTGGAGCTTTAGTTTATTCGGGCAATTATGATATTAAAGTAGAAAGTGAACGGTTAAACTAAGCTTAGATAATCATCAAATATTAAGAAAAAACCGATTATTAAACAATAAGGTGTGAAATAATGAAATTTTTGATTGTTAATAACTGCAAGAAGAAATTTAATAGATAAAAAGCTAGTAATTACTGAAGCCGAAAAACCTAATACAATAGACACTAAACCCACTTCTTCCAATGTATCTCCTGCTTCATTTAATTTAAGCATAGTTGCTCCAATTATTGCTGGAATAAAAATAAGAAACGAAAATTTAGCTGCTTTTATTGGTTCCAATCCAAATATTCGAAGAAATGCAATCGTAGTACCCGAACGAGAGACACCTGGAAGAATAGATAAACCTTGAACTATTCCTATGTAACATGCTCTCAAATATGATAAATCTGCAAAATCTAAGCTATTATTGCATTCCCTAGAATACCAAATTGTAATTCCTGTTATGATTAAGCAAAAACCTACTAAATACATTTTATCATAAAAATTCTCAATAATTTCTCCATCAAATAATAATCCAATAATTCCTGTAGGTATAGAAGCTATAACTACAAGTAAAACTAATCTTTCATTATCATTAAAATTGCTATTCTCTTTCAGTGTTCTTAAGGTAGAAGGTATTGCCACCAAGAATTCCATTATCTCGTTACGTAAAATATATGAAATCACAAGTAATGAACCCAAATGCAGAATTACATCAAAAAGTATAGGAGGTTCTTCATCAAAATAATGCTGAAAGATTGCTAAATGACCACTGCTACTTATGGGCAACCACTCTGTGATTCCCTGCAGTATTCCAAGAATTATTGCCATCCACCAATCCATAACTGCCCAATCGTCATGTTTATTTAACCAACGGTTGAATATGTTCTAATGGTTGAGTCCAAGATACGCTGTACAACTTGCTACAATGTTTTCAATACTACTAAAAATATTGGAGAGAAAGCAACATGTCCTATGTGTGACTCAGCTGTAGCTATAGATGAAAAAAATATTGTTGGCGATATAAAAAAACAGATTACTGATTTAACTGGAAAAATTGGAAATGAAGTTAAAAAAGCTATTACTGGAAAAACTAAAGGAAAATCAACCTTGAATGTTGATGGGAAAGAATATGATAAAGAATTAATTAATTTAGTAATGAGCATTACTAAAGACAAAAAAGAAATCAATCTTGAAGATAGTAAAAAAATATTTGCTGAAATTAGTGATTATAATGATTATACTAAAATTGAAAAGCAAACTGTTGCATATATTCGTAAGAAATACAAATTTACTACTGAAGCAAATAAATGGCTAAGAACTGAAATAAGAAAAGAAGCAGCAACAAGGGTCAAAGACAAGAGAGCAAAGGATCCGACTAATAATGAATTCAAAGATGATACTCCCATCAAAATGGTATTTACTAACATAAAAGATGCATACACCTGGGAAAATATCAATAATCTAAGTGAAAAGCCAAAAAGTAATGCTCAATGGGCTGGAATTCTTCTTTCAATTGTATTTGTCCTTGGCCTATTGTCTGGAATTATGTATGGACTAAAGTGGAACAATCAGGAAGATCAATGGGATAATAATGGGCTTTCATCAGTTCATGGTTCGGTAATTGATAAAGATGGAAATGCTATGGAAGGTGTTGCAGTCTACGGTGGAAATAAACAGACTACAACTAATAATCAAGGACAATATTATCTGTATGATCTTCAAGGTAAAGAAATTAGTATTCTTTTTTCTATTGAAGGATATAAAGATGTCAGTGTGTGGATAGATATCAGGTCTGGCGGAGCAAACATTTTAGAAGTTGAAATTGAGGAAGGGGATGGAGAAGTCCAGATTGATTATAGAAAACAAATCGCAGAACCTTGGCCTCCAAATTATGCACTTGCTCCAATATTTATGATTTCAGCGCTTATCACGCTAATGGGAAGTGCTGCAGCACTACTCCAAGAAAATTTTAAGATTGCAATAACTGGATGCTTATTTGGAATTATTAGTTATGGTTTCCTAATAGGTAGTATCTTGTCTGTAGTTGCATTAGCACTTTTACTTATTGATTATCAAAAATTTAACAACAAATGACATCGTGGAAGATAATTGAAGAATGGGCCCACATGGGGAAATGGAACAAAACTAGTTTTGTTCTTCTCTGGGGGTGGTTGTCCTTACTATTACTTAGTCCCTACATGATAGATAATGGAACCACTGGAGATTTGAGTGGAGTAGTAGGAAAATATGATAATAAAGAAATTATCAAAGATATGAATATTGTTGCTAAGAGTATTTACTATATTGGAGATTTGAATTGCCACCAATTATCACATAGGTCATATTCATACAATGATAATCAAATGTCCTTTTGTGCTAGGGATACTGGAATATTTCTTGGCCTAGTTTTAGGATTTATGTATTCCTCCAGAAAAAAAATATCTCTTACATTACCTATTGTGATTGCTGCACTAATCCCTATTGGACTTGACGGAACTATACAACTACTGAGCGATTATGAGTCAACTAATCCTAAAAGATTAATCACTGGTTTAATCGCTGGAATAGCTACAGGGATTGCCATCAAAATCATAGCGGATTCACTAGATAAAAAATAATCACCATTCTATTTCAGTATCGCAAAAAGGACATTGTGGAGTCATATCGGGAACTACTCTGTAACATGTTTTGCAAAGACGGCCTGGATTGTATATCTTTTGATAAGCAAAAATACCTGAGACAACCAATACAAAGAATAAAACTAAGACTACTGTAAATATCATGTCTCCCTCTTAAGTTCTTCTCCGACATATTTTTTCATGGACCGAGGATTTAGTGTACTCCAAAAAAAGTTGAAATCTTTCTGCGTAAATGAGCCTATCATTGATAAAATAGATAAAAATAATAAACCTCCAAGGCCTGAAAGTAGAAGTAATTCAAACCATTTATCTACAGTAACAGTTTCTTGAACTTGCCACATTATAATCCCTACAAATGCTGCAACTAATATTTGAATAAAGAAATTAGACTTTGGTAAAATTTTCAAATAACGATAGCACATAATTCTTAAAGAAATACCCACCATTATTTCTGAAATTAGCATTGCATAAGCTGCACCCTCTCCTCCGAGACCAAATAAATTCTCCAAACCCAAATGCGGAATTCTTTTAGGAACTAAAATGAGCATCAATATTATGCTTAATATAGAGGACATTACGCTTAATACCGAGGTCAAATCTGGCCTATCTGAACCTCGCAGTGCTACAGACCAAGGTCGATTTAATACACCAATAAGAGCCACTAATGCTAATATTTTCAATATGTTAGAAGCTGGCAAGAACTCTCGGCTGATAAAAACTAAAATAATCTCACTAGACCAAACTACAGTCATTACAACAAGAGGAATACAAACCATAGCTACATATCTTTCTGCATCATGGATCAAAGATTTAATTTCACTTTCTTTCTTGTTAGTATGTAAATTAGATATTGCAGGCAAAAGCATCCCTTCAATTGCCAAGGCCATTGTACCAATAAATAGAGCTATTCTCTGAACGCCAAAATAAAGCCCAACTTGATATTCTGTCCAGAAAATACCTATAAATATTTTATCTATAAACTGCTTAAAAACTCCAAAAATTGAAGCTGCTGCGACAGGTAATGCATAGACCTTGTAAGAATTGAAAGTTTGAGAATCTGGTTTAGAAATGGGAAAGTCTCTAAAATACCAAAAGGAAATAACTCCAATAACTATTATTCCTATAAGATAAGCTCGTGCTAACCAAATGACACCTAATCCCATCAATGCTGCTGCAATAAAAATAAATGAACGTAGTGTTGTTCCTACTATATTAGGTATAGCTACTCTAGCACTTTGTTCTAAGCCACTAAATGTAGCTGGCATAATTCCAACAAGTAAGAATACAATATAGTAAAGAACTACTGTTAATAACAAACCTGAAGTTTGAATATCATATATTTCCTTACCTAAAAAACCAGTCCAAAACCAATAGGAAGAAATAAATGTGATTAACATTAATGAAATTAAAAAAAGTCTAATCGATAAAAAAGTGCCAATACATTTTCCTAAATCAAGACCCTCGCTAATCCTTTTGACATGGGCCATCTTAAATCCAAAAAAAGCTATGAATGTAAATGAACCAACTAAACTTAATGCATAGCTAAACTCACCAATAGCTGAGGCACCCATCCTCCTTGCCACGAACAATAATGCAATCCAGCCAATTATTGCATTTACATTTTCTGCTGCAAAGAGCAAAGCTATCTTGCGGGATGTCGCCATTAATACTGCACAGTAGATGGGATTTAAAGCAAGACCTCTTCAGGTGATTGTGGGCTCAAAACTAATTGTAGCTGGTGTTTTGGCACTGGATGATTTAAAAACTCCAAAAAGAAGTGAAAAAAGAATTGTAGGGGGGGCTGGTGTCTATTCTAGTGTAGCTTCAAGCTTTTTTACAAATACTGCACTCATTGCTGCAATAGGTCATGATTTCCCAAATAATATTACCTCTACATTAGAAGAAAAGAAAATCAATTTAGATTGTGTTAAGAAATTAAATTATCCCACTTTCCATTGGTCTGGTGAATATGTAGGAGACATGTCACAAGCGATAACACATGAAACTGATTTTCAAATCAATGAACATTATAATTGGGAAGTCAAAGACTCTTACAAAAAAACCACCTTTACTCTTCTATGTAATAATGACCCTGCAATTCAAAACAAAGTTCTTAAACAATTAAACTCAGAGGTTATTGCATTAGATACCATGAATTTGTGGATTGATATACAAAAAACCGAATTGGACAATGCCGTATCAAAAATTCAACTTCTATTTTTAAATGATGCTGAAGCCCAAATGTATTCACAAGAAGACAATTTGGACTCAGCTGCTCAAATTTTGCTAAAGAAAGGGCCTGAATATGTGATTATTAAACGAGGTGAAAAAGGAGCTACACTGTATAACTGCAATACAAAAAAAGAAATACCAAGCTATGAAATAAGTAATTTTGTAGATCCCACAGGAGCTGGAGACACATTTGCAGGTGCAACTATGGGTTATCTTGCTGAAAAAGGAGAATATGATTATAATACTCTCGTCAAAGGAATGTACTATGGATCTGCTGCTGCCTCAATTACTGTAGAAGGATTTGGTACCGAATCAATAATGAGTGCAACAACTGTAGATGTAGAAAAAAGATTCAATATATTAGTTGGTGGGCCCGGCCGGATTTGAACCGACGACCGCCCGGTTATGAGCCGGGAGCTCCACCAGACTAAGCTACGGGCCCCATGGCGCCGCTGATCGGATTCGAACCGATGACCGTCCGGTTAACAGCCGGATGCTCTGACCTGCTGAGCTACAGCGGCATGGAACTGTTCCACTAAACTATGGTTTAAAACTTCTGCTATGGACCAAGAATGTATTTATGGAGCCGTTAATACACCTCAGTGTCCCTAGTAATTATGGTCAGAACAAGGCTAACTACTGGCGGTTTTGCTGAACCTGTAGTTGCTGATACAGCGAAAAGTCTGTCAAAGATGGGACACCGCGTAATACTATTAGCATGGGACCGAACGGCTAAAGGAGAAGAAACTGTTACTACAGATTGGGGGACTATCTGGAAATATCAGGAAGAATGCTCACTTAATAATCCGCTAGCCTTTGCAAGAAAGCTTCCTGGATTTTTGAGGTGGAGTACCTGGCAAATTCTAGCCTTTCAAAATATAGAAAAAGATATCATTCTACATTACCATGACTTAGATACGCTCATTGGGGGCGTATTCACCTCAAAATTAACTGAATTACCATTAATTTATGATTCACATGAAAATTATCCTGGTTTAGTTAAAGGAGCAATCTCTTCTAGAGGTGCAACATTTCTACACAAAATAGAAGCTTACCTTCTAAATTTTTGTTCAGGAATTATGGCTGCTACACCTGCCTGCTATATTCGATTAAAAGATATGATTAAAATAGGAGGGAGGGCGCCATTTAATGCAAATGAGGAGGAAGCATTGAAGATTTTTAAGACTCCCCAAAGTGAATTTCTGAATTCAAGATTGACAAGAGTAGGAAATGCGAAAAGATTAGATGCTTATCCATCAAATAGAATTGAAAAAAGAAAACGAAATGAAAAATTCAGACTTCTGTATATAGGTGTTCTGGAAAAGCATCCTTCAAGAGGTATCCTTGAAACTGCCATTACTGTAAATAAAATGAAAGGGATACAATTCGATATTGGTGGATTTGGAACCCTGGTTCCAGCTATAAAGAAAATTTGTGGAAAAATGGATAATGTAAATTATATTGGTTCCATTCATCCAGACAATGTACCGTTACAAACTATAGATTCTGATGCAGTGATTATGGCCTTAGATCCTAAGAATGATAATAATCGTATGAGTGCACCAAACAAATTATTTGAAGCTATGTCTGCCGGAGTTCCTATAATAACTTGTAAAGAATTGCTAATGGGGCAATTTATAGAAAATGAAGAAATTGGACTTACCTTTGAATGGGGAAAATGGGATAGATTGAAAGCTGCTTTAATGAAATTAGTTTATGACAAAGAATTACAAGCAAAGATGGGTAGAAGAGGAAGAAAGCTTGCTGAAAAAACACATAACTGGGACAAATGTGAAGAAAGAATCGAATCTTTATACCGCTACGTAAAATTAAATGCAACCTAGAATTATTAAAAATTAAAATCCAGAACTTGTGTCTCAAAAGTTTGTAGATTAACTGCAACAGCCCTACATGGATCTGGTTGAAAACCCATCATTTTCTGATAATCTGTTTGAGATTGCCACGTTCCAGGATTTATCATCAAAACTCCATTGTATTTTTCAACTCCAAAAGAATGAACATGGCCCGTCACAAAAATATCCGGAATATCATGTATCAAAAGATAATCCTGCTTCTCTGGTGCTAAGGGTGTTTTTGCACCATATATCGGTGCTAAATGTCTCCTTTTTAGTAATTCTTTCATCATGCCCATTGGATTATCATATGACAAGTCCCTAAGGCTTACTAAATCATCTAAAGATTTACCATGGTAGCACATTGTTTTCACCCCTGCTAAATCTAAAAGTACTGGATTAGCTGTAAATGTTAAATTATCGCCAAAATTCTTAATCACTTTATCAGGAAGTGGTAATTGTGGCTCCATCAAGCGAACGGCGTCATGATTCCCAGGCATAATAACTGTTTGAATCTCATGAGGTATCCTATTCACTGATTTAGACAATTCGGAATACTGTTCCCAAACATCAGTTATAGAAAGATCTGCTTCCTGCCCAGGATAAGAATCAATACCATCAACTGCATCTCCTGCAATTACCAAATAACCTGGATTAGGTATCCATTCTTTGTGATAATCTACATCTCCATTTAGCCAAGATATAAATTTATCCCATTCTCTTTCCTGGAAAGTTCCACTCCCTAAGTGAACATCTGAAATGAATAAAGCAATATGAGGTTCATCTGAGCGAGAAACTTCACGATATCTACCCAAATGAGGTCTTATTATTGGTGAATTAACAAATAAAATATTCCCCTGTCTACTGAGTTTGCCTGATACACCAATAACTTCATCCATTAACAAATTAAGGTTTTCATTACTTGATTCTTGAAGCATAACATTAATTCTTCCACTTTTGTCTTCAAGTGTTACACGTGTTCGCCCATTGTTAAATGTTTGAATATCTGCAACCATTCCAATAATCTTATTTTCTTCATCTGGATTTAGATTAGAAGTATCTCTTATTGCATCACGCATTGAAGGATCTCTACGCACTAATTTAGACAAATTGGTAAATCTATCATTAAACAATGAAACATAGCTTTCTAATTTTCCATCAGACATACTTTTCTGTATTTGTCTTTCAATAATTACCGGCGGAATATCTGCAACTTTTTTTCTTTCGATTGGTTTTGGAGCTTCAGACTTTTCTTCTTCGATTAAATCTGAGAGGCCTAAGAATAATTTCGGCTCAGTCAGGGATGTAACTGTTCGTTCTAGTAAAACAAGACCCTCTGGATGATTAGAAATATGGCTCACCAATTCAGGTGAAGGCATTAACTTACGTTCTGAAAGCCAAGCAATTACTTCTTTTTCTTTAACGGACAAGAAATATAGAATTAGGATATCAAATAAACCCTTTTGGTAGCAATTTATGTATATCTAAAACGATTATATTTTGCCAAAACTCAAACGGAAAAAGAGAGTATAAAAAGTATTTTTTTTTGTAAGATACCCCGCAAGTTTATAGCGAGTTAGCTATATGCTAAGTTCCACTAATTGTAATTTTGATTAACATGGATAAGGAGCTAAACACAGCAAATCGCAACGTTTTCGATAGACTTATACTCGATGAAAGAATTTTCAAGAACCGTGAGACTCTATCCACCTCATACGTGCCTTCTGAATTTCCACATAGGCTTAATGAAATCAACGAGGTTGCGAATATTTTAAAAACTGCATTTTACGGATCCAGACCTTCTAATATTCTAGTATATGGGCAAACCGGAACTGGAAAAACGGCCATAGCAAAATTTATATGCAAACAACTAAAAGAAAAAGCCGAGAACGAGAATGTAAAAATACATACAGCTTACATAAATTGTAAACAAACAAATACTCCATACGGCGTTTTGACTAACATAGGAAAGACCTACTCTACTGAGTGGGAAAAACAAATTCCTAGTGCAGGTTGGAGAATAGATAAGGTTTATTCTTCATTAAAAGAAAAAGCCGATGAAAATGGAGGAATCGCAATTGTTATTTTAGATGAAATAGATACACTCGTTTCTAAAAACGGTGATGAGATACTATATCACTTAACTGGATTAAATTCCGATTTAGATAATTCGAAAATATCACTTATTGGAATTTCTAATGATGCTAAATTTACCTCATGGTTAGATCCTAGAGTAAAATCACGCCTTGGAGAAGAATCGCTAACCTTCTCACCCTATAATGCACCTCAAATTGAGGATATTTTAGTTCAAAGAGCAAGAATGGCTTTCAAAGAAAATACTGTAGATCCTATGGTAATGACATATTGCGCCAGTAAAGCCGCTCAAGAACATGGTGATGCAAGGAAGGCTATTGATATGCTAAGAATAGCTGCAGAATTAGCTGAAAGAGAAGAAAGGGAAATAGTTACTATGGAACATGTGAATAAAGCTCAAAGCGTAATGGAAAGAGATCAAGTTAATAGCATTGTTATTACTTTGCCAATACAGCATAAAGCAACATTGGCAAGTATAATTCTAAATCAAGGAAATAAAACTAATAGCCAACAAACTACTGGAGAAGTGTACAGTACCTACACTAAACTTTGTAATAGTTATAATCTAGACGAACTAACACAACGAAGAATTGGCCATATTATCTCTGAATTAGACATGCAAGGATTGATTAATGCGAAAGTTGTTAACTTAGGAAGACATGGACGAACTAAATACATTAATTTAGCAGTAGATAAAGATCAATTGTTAAATATGATAAAAAATGACCATTTCTTATCTGATTTAATTGAGTCTATGACAAAACAACAAATATTTACAAAAAGTATGCAGTCCAGACTAATCTAGGATTTGCTGGAAATTCCCTCCTTCCATCCTTTTTCCCAACCTGCAGCAATTGCACCTTGCAATCCTGCATTACGGGCAGCTTCTTTAGCTAAATTAAGTACCTTCTCTCTTTCCTCCTTAGATTCTTGTGAATTAACTTTGCTAGCAATTTCTTTAGCTACATTTGTCAATTTCTGAGCTTCAGCCCACAACTCTACTTTTATTTCTTCAAAAACTTCTTCAGCACGGGCTACAGACACTGCTATTGCTCGTTGATAACCTTCTTTTTTTGATTCGTTATAGGCATCAACCTTCATTTTAGTGCCTTTTGATTTCTCTTTACTATATTTAGCCCAAGACAAGCCCCTTGTTATTCCTGGAACATATTTTTTTACAAAATCTGGAATCTCAGAAGCTAAGTCTTCCTCCGACATAAATCATCTATAACGACTCTGTAAAGAAGCTTAACCTTAATCTCGGTATGTATCTGGAAAGAATAATAGTAAAACTGTAATTATTTCTAAACGACCTAACATCATTAAAAATGATAAAACCAATACAGTGGGATCACTAAAACCATAATAGGTTGTTGACGGACCTATAGCTCCTACACCGGGCCCTATATTTGCTAAACATGATAATGAAATAGAGATTCCATCTATTAATGTTAATGAAGGTTCAAGATATAAAGTAACTAGAGACCCAAGAAGAAAAAGCATAATAAAAATAAAGAAAAATACTCCTACATTTCTAAATAAAGATTCATCTAATACTTTTTTACCAATTCTTAATTTTATTATTGCTCGAGGATGAATTACTAAAAGTAATTCCCTCTTTAGTGCCTTAAACAATAACATAATTCTCACAGTTTTCAAACCGCCTGTGGTTGAACCGGCACATCCTCCCATAAACATAATTAATAATAAAACAAATATTGACATTTTAGGCCATAATGCATAATTTGTAGTAGTAAATCCAGTACCTGTCAATAGGGATACTGTTTGAAATATAGTATAACTAAAATTAGAATTGAAGGATTGGTCTTCATTAAATTCTAAAACTAAATTAATTAAGATAAGACTTGAACAAGAGAAAATAAGGAATAAGTATACTTTTAATTCTTCATTTTCTTTAAGTAATACATAAATATTCTTAAAACGTGACTGAATTGATTTTGAATTATCTTTAATATGATTAAATATATAATATAATATAACGAAATTTACTCCAGATATTAACATGAAAAAAGTCACAATAAAGTCAACTGTAGCGCTATTGTAAGATCCAATCGAATCTATTCTTGGTGAAAAACCTCCAGTAGATACTGTAGAGAAAGAATTGCATATTGCATCATAAAGAGAAAGTCCTGCTAGATATAATAATAAAATTTCAGCCAATGTCAAAAAGAAATACAAGGTCCAGAGAAGTCTTGCAGTTTGTGCCATTTGGGGTTTGAGACGCGTGACCCCAGTTCCTGGCATTTCAGCCTGTAACAATTGAATACCTCCTCCAAATAATCTCGAAAATATAATAGTGGCTAAAACAATAATTCCCATTCCACCTAACCATTGTGTTTGAGATCTCCAAAGCAATAATGACTTCGGAGCATCAAAATAACCTTCGGAATATTGCTCAGAATTTACTACCTGATTTTTATCTGTAATCTCCAGTATTGTTGCCCCAGTTGTAGTCAATCCAGACATTGACTCAAAAATAGCCCCTGCAATACCAATTTGATATGACATTAAGTCAAAGCTTTCTGCCGTATAGTATGGAAAAGCTCCAACAAGAACCATAATTATCCAGGCAATACTTACAAGTGCAAAAGCTTCACGATTTCTGATATCCTCCTCAATGTGAAAGTATGAACTAAATATAAAACCAAAAATCAAGCAAAATATCATAGGTATCACAAACATGTAAAAAATATCTGTAAGATTCTCTCCTAATATTATTCCTGTGATTATTGGAAATAGAAAAGATAAACCAAAAAAAGCAACCAAAGTACCTGTTAAACTAAATATTAGATTAAAGCGCATTAAATTTAATAGAAAAATTTCTCCACTTCAGGCAATTTACCTTTTAGGGTGAAAACAAGAACGTGATCGCCCTCATTGAAAATAAACTCATCATCTGGAAACAATGCCTCGCCTTTTCTGTTGACCATAGCGATTAATGTTTTTTCTGGAACTCCGAGTTTACTGATAGGAATGTCCACATTCTTACTGTTGTTCTTTATCAAAAATTCTCGTACAGAGGCTTCTCCTCCCTCTAATTCTTCCATTCCCTCAATTTTATCTGTAGATGTTGCTCTATTAACAATTGCATTAACTGTAACTCTCTTTGGATTAATAAGTGTATCAATTCCAGTGTCTTGCACTACGTATTCCAATTCTGTTTGGTAAACTAATGCTACAGTTCGTTTTGCGCCTTCCTTCTTGGCCAATAAACAACTTAAAACATTCCAATCTTCACGATCTGTTGCTGCCACAAATAAATCTTCATAGCGTATTCCTTCTTCCCTAAGAAAATGACGGTCAGTAGATGAACCAACAAGAACCCTTACCTTCTCTGGAAGTTCTGAACTAGCTTTATCAGCTAATACAGGATCCGGTTCTGTTACATATACTTCAACATCCTTATACCTCGGATCCTCGTGAACTTGTTTAGCTAAATTTAAAGCAATTCTACTAGTTCCTGCAATCATTAATCGTTTGATATTTCTTTCACTTGTTATTTCCTTTGGAATACCAAGTGAATCTGAAAGTTCTTCCAGCTCGCTATGTTCACTAAGAAGTATCAATATTCTATCTCTAGGCATCAAAATATCTTGTTCAGAGGGGATGGTTACTCCTTCTTCTCTAGCAATTAATGCAATACGACAATGAGGAGGTAATTTGATATTTGAAAGGGGCCTACCTACAGATGGTGAACTATCATTTAATCTAATTTCTAAAATTCGAAGCTTACCTACCGAAAAATGCTCTAATCTCGTTAATGCAGGTCTAGACAATATTTGCCATATTCTATGCATAGATAATTCGTCGGGACTAACGAATGCATCTACACCAAATAATTGTTGGTGATCATACTCTGCAGGTAAATCTATTATTTCAGGATTGTTCAATCGAGCAATAGTACTACATCCCATTTTCTTAGCTAGAGAACAACCTACCAAATTCACCACATCTTTCCCTGTGACTCCAATGAAAAGATCGGCCTCTTTGATAGATGCCTCTTCCATCAAAAATTTAGCTGAGGCTGCATTACCCTCGAATACCTGTGCATCGAGTGTCTGAGCTCTCTTAACTGAAGAAGGATTCGAATCAATAAGTGTTACTTCATGTCCACGATAAACGAGGTCACGACCAACTCGAAAGCCAACTTCACCGGCTCCTGCTATTAGAACTCGCATACATTGTGTTGACTGCTAGGGTTTTTAAAAGCTCTCGTTAAGCTAATTTGCTTCTTTCTCTAAGCCTTTCAAAGCTAAATATAAGGCAAAACCAAAAAATCCAAAGCAAATTGTTCCTATTATTGACACTATCTCAAAATTAACAAATACTTGCTCTATACCTAAATTAGGAGATACGCCTTTAGAATCATAGGTTTCCTTCCAAGGCCAAAGTGTTGATAATGATCCAAGCATTAGGCCGGTTAAAACTGACATCACATCTTCCTTATAATTTAATAGCGCAAAATTCATAAACGGTACAAATGTAAACAAACCAATTAGACCTCCAAACAAAAAATAAAGAATAATAATAGAATTAAAATCATGAACTGCATTTGCTACTACAGTGTATTGGCCAAGGGTCAAAAGTACAAGTGCCCCACTAATTCCTGGCAATAACATTGCTGTAAGTGCAAGTGCTCCGCTAACTACTAAAATAAAATTACCTCCATCATTATTTAATGACAAATTGGTATAAAGTAAAACTAAGAAAAAACCAATAAAGCAAAGTGCATAGCGGCTAACTGTTCGATCTACAACTCTTTGCCATGGTTCCTTAACACTTGATAAAACTAAACCAAAGAAAAGTGAAAAAATAAAAGGAGCAGTTGAAGATTTTAATAGCAAACCTGGTTGATTTTCTGAACCTACTAAAATTTTCGTAATAACATAATAAGAGACAATCATACCTAATCCTAAAGTAAAAAGAAATTGAAAAGAAATCATAAATTGATTATACGACTGCGATGGAAATTTTTTCTTGATAAAATCCAAAAAATCTGATAATGAAAAGATTAATTTATTATAAATTCCTAATATTAATGCTATTGTTCCACCACTTACTCCTGGAACTGCATCAGCCATTCCCATCAGCAAGCCGTTACGAAAAGTAGAATATTCAAATTTTATCCTATCACTCATCTTTCTCCCTGTAATAATCTATCTTTGCTGCTATGGCTACCTTAGAAGCTAATGAGCGAGTAACCTTTCCCTTATTTTTCCTTTGGGAACTTTTTACAGAAGGATGCTGATATAATATTCCATGTTTCGGAGGAAGAGAACCATCAGACATATGCCGGAACAAGGCCTTTTCTGCACCTAATAATTGTATTGTTGAAGAAGGAAGGCGGGCAAGCTTCGCTAATGAGCCGGCACAAGAAACTAGCCTAACTGCTAATTGTGAATCTAGTAATTCTATCATGGCTGGGAAAATTTTAGGTGCTTCTTCATCAATATGATTAGATAAAATTTCTACTAATTCTTGAATTTGAAGATATGTTTGTTTAAGATTAGAAATAGGTGGTTGTAATATTTTATTACTCAATAATTCATCAATAGCAGCTCTAGATTCTCCAGTTGTATGGGCATGCCAAGTGCATAGTCTTTCTGAAATTAAATTGAGGCTAGTATGTGCATCATCTAAAGCTTGAATAGTTTGAATCAAATGCTTGTCTAAAGTTAAAGAATCCAATATTTTCTGCTGAGTTTGAATTATACTGGCTGCTCTTAGATGCTTAATTTCTATTTCAGGAAATTCTTTCTTAGAATTATTATCTTCTGAATTTCTAAGTATTGAAACTAAGTTATTTACCTGATCTTCGTCATCGGAAGTTACAGATTTCAAAATCAATTAACTCCTAAAGTTTCTTTTTACGAATAAATGAAATAAGAGAGATAATTAGTATAGTACTAACTAAACTTAGTGAAGGTAAAAGTGAATCCGCTTCTTCTTCTACTACTTCTTCCTTAATTAAATCTGATTTTAGAACTGAAAATGGCAAACTAAGCTTTACAGTTTTAGAAGAATCGCTACTCAAAGTAACATTGAGTGTCGCTGAAGTATCTGAAGCTGCTTGGGTAACTGGAGGGCGAACTTCAATCATTATTTCCTCATAACTTCCGGGTTCTAGGTACATTGTTTCTTTTGGTAAAGTAAACCAAGATGCTCTCTTACCTTCCATTACTAAGGCTAACGTTTCTACTGTATTTCCATTATTTGTAATCATAATCTTGAAACTACCTAGTGTGCCTGCTGTAACATCACCTGCCGTTGTTTTCAGTTCAACATCAATATCTGCTTCTTCTTCAACGTAAACTGTGAAAACTATCGTATTTGTCTGTCCCGATTGATCTGATGATACTGTAGAAGTAATTGTATTATTACCTCCAAACACATTAGTTGGAACAACAACATTCAGATAAACTGTTTTAGCTTCCAATGGCTCTAAAGTGAAAGAAGATACTGTGTATGTTCCAATCCAACCTGAAGGTAGAACTGGAGATGGCAAATTGACATAATCTACATCATTTCCCAAGTTTTCAATAACTAATTGAAAAGGAATCGTATCTCCTGATGCTCCTGTTTTAGTATCTGAAGGCGTAGTGGCAGAAATAATATATGTTGGATTTGTCACTATCTTAAAACTCTGACGAACTTCAAATTTATTATTCAGTGATGAAGTACCCACTAAGGTTAGGAAAAGTCCATTAGTATTTGCAGGCTCATTATCTGAAGTTGTAATTTCGAGAATAAAGTCCGATGTTGCTCCTTTAGCAACATTTAATGAATTAAGACAGTTTCCACTGAATAAAACACAGTATGTCCAAGTTGAAGGAAGACCCTCTACAACGAAATCAATTTCTTCATCTGCATTTGCATTATTAGTTATTGTAACTGGTAACTGGTGTGTAAATCCTGGATCGCCTATTGATTGAGCAGGATCTATAATAATTGTGAAATCTGCATAATATTCAACCTTAACTGATAAACTAATAGTGTCTACCTTAATCCCTGATGAAGATAATTTAACATAGATTGTGAAATTATAATATCCTGGATTCTCATCATCTGGAATTTCAAAAGGAAGAACAAATATCTCATTACCACCATAGGGATCTAAAGATTGAGTTTCGAAAATTAAGGTATCTTCAAACTTCCAATCGTCAGGAACTCCTGAACCTTTACTAAATTTATAACTCTCATGGCTATTACCATTGTTAGTTATAGATATATTAAATTGATTAGTATCTCCAGGGTACATTATTGGTACTACAGAAGCTGTGGCATATTGGTTGAAAACTGTATTAACTGTTGAGGTAATTTCCAATTCTGCTGTAGCTGAAGAATCATCATGAGATTCTGCAGTTACAGTAAAATTTGCTTCATCTGTGTTTCTTGCTGATGAAGGAATTTCTACAAAAAATAGAAAATCTTCTGAATCTCCATCATCAAGACCCTCGACAACATATTTGCTCAATGATACTACCCATGCATTACACGACTCACACATTTCAAAACCTAAATTAAAGTCATCTGGATCAGATCCTGTATTTGTAACGGATATTGTGTATGTCAAAATTGCTCCTGGATTGCCGCCTAATGTATCCTCAGAAGTTGTCAACATAACATCTCTTACTGGCAATCTTACTGAAGTATTAACTAGTAAATCATCTCCAAATTGTTCCCTATTAGTTGAATAAATAAGAACTTTTGTTAATGACCAATCATTTTCTTCAGCATCTTCTGGCGAAAACACAGTTAAAACTAAGCTATAGGATTCTCCTGGACCTAAATTATCTATTTCAAATTGACTCAAATTAGACATCCAACCTTCTTCAGAAATGTCCTCAAACTCTAGCATAAAAGAATCTGTTTCATCTCCATCATTCGTGACTGATAAATCATAAATAATCATTCCTTCGGGGATTATCTGTTTAGATTCTGCATCTGCAACTATATCTACACCATATGTACGGCCATCTTCCGCAGTGGTATTGGTATTTCCAAATCCATAAATATAATCATAATCTTCTTCTTGAACTCTTGCAATTATCTGTATTACTGCATATTCATTAACTGCTGCAGTATCTGGCACTGTGACATCCATAGTGAAATCTTCGTAATCATTTGGCTGCAGCAAAATCTCGGATACACTAGTGGAGGCATGCCAATCTTTAGGCATCTCACCTACTTCAATTCCGAAAGTATCTGCATTATCTCCTCTATTTGTTATAGTTACTACATAAGTAGCTGAATCTCCTCTTTTAGCCTCTTTAAAATCTCCTTGTTTCAACTCAACATCTATTGCATAAATCATGTCAATATCTATAACCTGATTCAACGAGTCGCTAGCTGAGGAATTATGAGAAGTGACTTCCAAGGTATAGGTCATTTGAGAATCATCATAAACGTTTTGTACAGGGGCTTGAAAACTAAAATTAACATTTACTTGATTTTGTGATGCTACATAAACTGTTTCATATTCAGACTCTCCAGACCACCCAGTGCCATCATCCTCCCAGGAGATTTCCAAATCATAGGTATCATCCATAGTTCCCAAATTCGAAACTGAAAAAGCAAATGTTACAAGTTCATTACGAGTAAGTGATTCATAGCCTGTATTTTCACCTGCAAAATCTATATCTACATCATAACTAGAACGTGAATAATCTCCAAACTCATTTGATAAAAATTGAGACTCGCTAAAAGCAAATGTACTGGTTACTCCTGCAATTGGCGTTGCCAAAATTAGAGCAATGAACGAAACAAAAAAAGAATTTACACCTTTCTTCATAATATTACATTAAAGTAGAAAGTTTATATAATTACTCACTATCTTCTTCTTGCTCTTTTTCCAGATGTTTTGTAATAATTTTAACTTCTTTTTGAAGGCTATTTATGTCATCCTTAAGCCTAAGCATTGATACTTCAAAAGGAGTAAAACCTTGGGTAGATAGTGTTCTTGTAGCTATAAACATTCCAAGTAAAATTCCGCCCATAACTGCAGCTAGTGATACCGTATAAACTGAAAAAGCATAAAATGTTAATAATGAACTTACATTAAATTGAATATAACCACCCAAAAATAAAAGTAAATAAAGTAAAAACGCAACAACTATACCAACTGTCGCTTGATACGCGAGTGGTGCCTGAGTTATATTCATTACCTATAATTCAGAGGAGTACTATAAGGTAGTTTCCATTCTTCTGATTTTCCTTCTTCATAATCTTCATTAAAAATAATTACTTCTAAAATTGCTTCTTCTTCGGTAGAATCTTCACTTAAGCGGAGTTTACAATTTAATTCCCAAAATACTTCAGATAAATCTGCTTGAAATGAAAAAAATGAATAACCTTCTTCATCTTCAGTCATATCATCTAATGTTATTTTCTTTTGATGACTAAAAACTAAAGATGCAGTATCATTTTCACTATTAGAGGATATTGTAAAATTACCCATTTTTATCCTAGGTACTGTGTAAAGATAAATCCAATAATTCTCGCCATCAGAATCAATTTGGAAAGTTACTATTGTTCGATTCGGGGTTGAATCTGTGCAACCTGCCAACGATGCCGTAAGCAAAATTATTACAAATGCAACACTTCGAAACATAAACATATTTAGAAAAAGGGGGTAATAAGGATACTCTCAATAAGGGGCATTCGTAAGCCATTCATGCCTACTACTGCATTTAGATTGATTTCTATTGAAGCAAAAAGTCATCGTAAAGCTGCAAGACAAAAAGAATTGCAGATTAATCATAGTACTACTATTCTCTCATCTAGAATGAAGAATGATACGCAATTAAATGTAGAAATAAGATATTCCGTTTCATACGGGCTTTTGGGAATGGTTCAGTTGGATTGTGAGGTCATTTATTCAAATGATGATAAAAATGTAATAGAATCATCGCAAAAGAAATGGGAAAAAGAACATAAATTACCTGAAAAAATGACTGGAGAACTTTACAATAGAGTTCTAGGTGAAGGATCATTTGAAGTTCTAAATATTGCTAGAAAATTAGGACTACCTCCTCCATTTAAAATTGAAGTACCCCAAGTTAAGATGGGTGAAAGTAAGAATATTAAACCCAATCCAAATAGTCCTGAAATTGCATAAAAATGCCAAATATAAAATTTGATTGTCCTCATTGTAATGCAGAAGGTAGAATTACCTTGATGGGAGAGACAAAAAATAAGAGGGTTTTTGAAAAAAAATGTAAAGAATGCAAAACCGTTGTAGAATTAGAAGTAGAAAATCATGATTTAATCAATACAAATACAAAAGAAAAAACCGAAGGAAAAACTAAAAATAAAGTGCCTACTGACTATAAAAAATATAACTTTCAAGAAAAAAATGAAACAAAAAGCGATAACCACTTCTGGGTGAAAGCTATTTCATTTTTAATTTTGACTGCATCTATAATGGGCCTAATGACTGGCTTATCGCTCTACTATGCACCAGATGAATTCAATGATTCTGAAGAAATAAAAATATATATTATCGTAGAAAACAAAACTAATCATATAGACTCTGCCGAACTTTTAGTAGATAATAAAAACATTAGCCAAACCTATTCTGGAAATGGAACCTATATTATAAATTTAAAACCTGGGAAATATAACATTAAGGTTAGTGCTGTGGAACACAAAACTTCAGTTATGGATATGTATATTCCTCCACAGGACCCTGATTTAAGTTTAATTGATTATAGTTCAGGACTCGAAGGAATAAACAGCTTTACATTTACATTAGAAAAAGGAGAAGGAACAAAAAATCAGGACGAAAATACTTATCTCAAAATGCTAAATTGGTGCCCTACTCTAATTTTGTTATTTTCACTAATAGGAATATGGGGGTCATGGGTAACATATACATTACAATCATACAAAAATTCCCAAATTGGGGCCTTTTTCTCAATAATGGCTATGGGGTTCTTGGTAATTGGGCCTTTACTAGGAATTATTGCTTTGATACTACTGCCAAAAATAAAGAAAAATTTCACCGGTCATTTTAAAAAGTAGATATTTGAATTATGAACGTGACGCTGAAAGCAGGTTTAGAAATTCATCAGCAGTTGGATAGTGGAAAACTATTTTGCAATTGTGACCAGAATGAGGGAGGAAAAGATTTGCAATTCAAAAGAAAGCTTCACGCTACATCAAGTGAATTAGGCGATGTTGATATAGCTGCAAAAACTGAACAAGTAAAACTATTTACTTATTACAATAAAAGTTGTAATTGCCTCGTTTACACCGATGAAGAACCTCCCAGGGGACCAAACAAAAATGCTGTGAAAATTGCCTTACAATTTGCTAAACTTGTTGGAGCAAAAATAGTAGAAGAAATGCATTTTATGAGAAAGGTTGTCGTTGATGGGTCAAATACAAGTGGATTCCAGCGAACTGGACTAATTGCAACTGGAGGTAAAATTGAATATGGAGATAAAATACTTGAATTAGACCAATTATGCCTTGAAGAAGATTCTTGTAGGCATGGTAATGAAAATCATGAATATTTATTAGATAGACTTGGAATACCTCTCCTGGAAATTACTACAAAACCTCAACTAAAGGATAGTAATGACGTACAAAAAGCTGCTAAAGCTATCGGAAGGCTTCTTAGGGCTTGTAACGTCAAAAGAGGGCTTGGAACAATAAGGCAAGACGTGAATGTTTCAATAAATGATGGACAGAGAGTAGAACTGAAAGGGTTCCAAGACCTAACTTCAATGCCAACGGTAGTAGAAAATGAAGTAAGAAGACAAGCTAGCCTGAGCAAAATTGAAAACGTGAATATTGGCCAAACTACTGTCGTGAATGACTGTTTAAAAAACAAAAAAGATTTTGCTCTAGCCCTAAGGATTGAAAACTGGAAAGGAATTTTAGGAAATAAAGAATCTCCAAAAGATCACCTAAGAATGGGAAGAGAACTGGCAGATTATGCTAAAAGAGCTGGAATGAAAGGAATTATGCACAGCGATGAACTACCTGCCTATGGAATTGATGCTAATGAAACAAAACAAATCAAAAGTAAACTTCAATGTAATAAGAATGACGCATTCATTCTGATATTTGGGAAAGAGAAAATGGTTGAAAATGCTATGAGTCTTGTAATTGAAAGAATTGAAACTAACGGAGTTCCTGCAGAAGTAAGAAAAGTCACTTCTGAAAATTTTACTAGATATTTAAGACCCATGCCAGGAGCTTCAAGAATGTATCCTGAAACTGACATTTCTCCTCTGAAAATTAATAATATAAAAATATCGAAACCTAAAACTTTAGATGAAAGAGAATATGAATTACCACTTAATGATGAAGAGTCAAAACAACTAGTGAATAGAGACCTTGACTCTCAATTTAATATTATAAACAAAACATATGAGAACCCAAAATTAATATCTCGTATTCTATTACACACACTACCTCAATTGAAAGATGATGGAGAAACTATTAGTACATATGATCTTGAAAAAGTTCTAGACTTATTCAAGAAGGGTGTAATTGTAAAAGAGGGAATACCTAATGCCCTTATTCAATCAAGCAATAACGAAGAAATAGAAATAAACAGTGAGAATATAGAAGAAGATATTGAAGAATTTATTAACAACTTAATCAAAGAAAAAGAAGTATTCATAAAAGAAAGAGGAATGGGTGCTGTTGGTGCTTTAATGGGTCCTGTAATGTCTGAATTTAGAGGCAAAATGGACGGTGGAGCTATAAATAAACTATTAATAGAGAAAATTAAGGAGATTGTATGATTACAGAAGCTCTAATTTTGGCCGCTGGAAAAGGTACCAGAATGTGGCCATTAACTGAAAATTTACCTAAACCTTTACTACCCTTGTGTGGAAAATCAATCATTGAACACCAAATTGTAGCATTGGAAAATGTAGGTGTCAAAAAAATCAATATATTAATTGGGCACAGGATGAAGGAAATCTCTGATTTACTCGGTAATGGTGAAAAATATAAAGTTAAAATTAATTATATAGTTCAAAGTGAGCAAAAAGGTACAGGTCATGCTGTATCTTTAGCTGAAAAACATATAGAAAATTCTTTTTTTTGCTTAAACGGAGATACTTTAATTGATGAAGAGAATTTGAAATCATTAGCTGAAAAAGATAATGAAATGGCCATGATGGTAACTAATGTTGACGATGGAAGTAACTTCGGTGCCGTTAAAAGTAATGATGGAGTGCTCACTGAAATTATTGAGAAAGGATTTAGCGGCAAATCATCAATAAATGCAGGAATATATTTATTCAATAAAAAAATATTTAAATCTTTAAAATCAGTTAAAAAATCTATTAGAGGAGAAATAGAATTAACTGATGCACTAATCTTAAACCAAATTCACATTATTGAATACATAGGATTTTGGAAGGATATTGGATCTCCATGGGACTTATTAACTGCTAATGAAATTTGCATTAATCAAATTGAAAATGAGATTTATGGCAATATAGAAGATAATGTGAATGTAAACGGCAATATTCATTTAGGGGAAAATTCCATAATAAAATCAGGAACATATATCGAAGGACCTCTTTGGATTGGTGATAATTGTATAATTGGACCAAATGCCTACCTTAGGAAAGGAACTGTTTTGTGTGGAAATAATAAAGTGGGTGCAGCTTCTGAAATTAAAAATTCTATATTATTTGAGGGTGCAAAAACCCCACATCATAATTACGTAGGCGATTCTATAATTGGAGGAAATTGTAACTTAGGAGCTGGCACTAAGATAGCAAATTTAAGATTAGACAAAAAAGAAATAAATGTTGTTCACAAAGGTAAACGTGTTGATACTGGCAGAAGAAAATTGGGAGTCATTATGGGAGATAACGTAGCAACAGGAATAAATTCATCAATTAATTCTGGAACAATTATTGGAAATGATACCAATATTGGTCCACATGCCCTCGTCTCTGGGACTTATGAAGCTAAAAGTCTGATAATATAATGCACATTCTTCAAGTAACTCCATATTTTTTTCCACACTTTGGAGGCGTGGAATCACATGTACTAGGTCTTTCTGAGAATTTAATAAAATTAGGTCATGAAGTTGAAGTTGTGACGTCAAGATATAGTCGAATGCCTGAAACCGAGAATCTTAATGGAATTAAAATAACCCGTTTGCCTCAATGGATAAACATGTACAATACTCCCCTTGTAACATCAATAAAAGAATTTGTTAGAAGAACACATGCAGATATAGTACATGTGCATTCACCACCTCCCTTTACTGAAAGATTTGCTGCAAAAGGAGCTAAAGAAGCTGGAAAACCTTTTGTTGTGACTCATCACTGTGATTTAGAATTAAATGGTTTTTTTGGAAATACTGCAGTAAATCTTTATCAAAAATTTTTAGGAAATTACCCCTTAAAAGTAGCTGATAGAGTTATTTCGACAACTGAAAGTTATGCCACTACGTCTCGTACATTATGGGATATTGATGTCACAGTTATTCCGAATGCTGTAGATGTAAATCGATTTAAGCCTGAAAATAACGGTAAAATTATCAGGGACAAATATTCCAGTGATAATGAGCCTTTGGCACTCTTCGTGGGAAGACTTGTACCTCACAAAGGAATCGGAATTTTAATACGAAGTTTGACTTATACTGATAGAGGAAAATTGTTAATTGTCGGAGATGGCCCCTATAAAAAATGGCTAACTAATTTAGTGAAAATACTAGATTTGAGTGAAAGAGTCGTGTTTGTTGGTCCTGTTGATGATTATTGGTTACCTACATATTATGCTGCTACAGATGTAGTTATTTTACCATCCACATCGAGATTAGAAGCCTTTGGAATTGTTGGACTTGAAGGGATGGCATCTGGAAAACCTCTTATCTTAAGTGATATTCCTGGAGTGAGAGATGTTATTTCTGAGAAAGAGGGATATATTGTAGAGCCATTAGATCCAAACGCAATTGCAGAGGCTCTTGAAAAAATATGGAATGCCCCTGAGATGGCTCGTGAAATGGGAACTAGAGGAAGACAACGAGTAAAAGAATTATTTTCTTGGAAAAAAGTTTCTAAAGATGTTGAGCAAGTATTTAATGAAATATTAACTAAATAATTAATTCTTTATCTATTTGTGAGAGTATCCTTTGATAAGCCTCATAATCTTCACCTTTCTTTTTCAATGCTAAACCTTTGCCATATATCGCCTCAGGAGATAATTTATCTACGCCCAAAGCCATATCAAAGAAATTGCTAGCTTCATCAAAATTTTCCATCTCAAATAATATCCAACCGCCATTCAAAAATCCCACAATTTCTCTAGGATTAGAATTGATAAATTTGTTTGCAAATAATAGAGAATCTGGGAAATTTCCGATTTCAAAAAAACATTGGCTGATTAAAAGGAAATGTTTTGGATTATTAAAATCAAGAAACTCCAAACCTAATTCAGGATCTGTTTGCATTAATTTATGGGCGATAATTTCTTGTGCTTCCGTGGTTTTATCTCTAAATGCCGAAAACTCATTTTTTCTATTTTTTATTTCATCACCGGACAATGTTCTTAACAATAAAATTTGGCCAGTAATAGAATTAGGATCTATTTCTAAACCTTTATCTATTAATTTCCGTGCTTCTACCAAATCATTAAAATCAATTAATACTCGTGCACTTCTAAAATACGGCCTACCTGTTCCTGGAGCAACTGCAATTGCATTCGTATATTGACGGAAACCCTCATGTACTATTCCTGCAGTCTGCAAAATGCGCCCCTTTTCAATCCAATCAAGATCTCTCATCCTATTACGGGACAATACATCTTGGGCTCTCACAGCCTCATCAAAACATTGCATGCCTTGCAAAGTATTTCCTATTTCCATATTTATATCTCCTAATGCAACCCAACATGGAACGTGCTGCCCATCTATTGATAAACCTAAATTGATTATTTGTCTCGCTTTATCATATAGTGCTAATTCTTGGAAACAACGACCTAATGCTTCATGATAATCTGGGTCTTCAGATTCTAATTCTATTGAAGTTTCAATGAATTCTAAACCTTCTTCAGGGCGTCCTAGGCGCGCAAGTGCTCTTCCCTTTGCCATCCACGCATAATGAAATGTTGAGTCTAATTCTATTGCCTTTTCATGGTAATATATTGATTCATCATACCTATGCAAGTGATCTAAAGCATTTCCAATATTATTAACTGCAATTACATACTCTTCATCTAATTTTAATGACTCTTTGTAAAGCTCAATACTTCTCTCATAAAGGCCTTGATTATAGTGGACATTAGCTAAATTATTCCATGCTATTTTGTCACTTGGATCTAAATCCACAGCCCGCTGATAATAATCCTTTGAATCATTTAATCTTCCTGATAATTGAAGAGTATAACCGTAATTGTACCAAGCTACTGCATATGTTGGATCTGATTTCATAGATTCATCATAACATCTTAAGGCTTCATTCCAACGATTAATATTGAAGTTTGCAAAACCCCTATTATTCCATGCTGGCGCATTTCTTGGTTCTAATTCTAAAGATTTTGCATAAGCCTCTATTGCTTCTTCATACCTTGACAGCCTTTGCAGTGAATCACCTAAACGCATATGATATCTGGCTACTTCTGGAGCCAAACTACATGCCTTCTCATAGTAATCCCTAGCAGTACTTGGTGAAGATCTAGACATCTCAAGCATACCTAATCTGTTATAAATTTGAGGGTCATCTGGCGCAAGTGAAGAAGCTTGCACGAATTTTTTTTTCGCTAAAGATGAATCTCCATTATCATAAAGAAACTCTCCTTCTTCAATCAGATCTATAACATCCATTATTCACCAATAACTTTTTTCAACCTTTCGATAGCATCTTCTGTATCTTTCTTTAATTTGTCCCATTCTACACCACCATGTTCACTGGAAGATGGTTTATGAATAAGGGCTGTTGTATAACTTTCAAGTGCCTCACGAGGCCTATCTAATAATTCTAATGCATAACCTTTGTTGTGCCAGGCCCAAGCATATTCTTTCTTTAAAGCTAAAGCTCTCTCATAACAATCAAGAGATTCTTCTAACCTATTTAATTGTCTCAAAGTAACTCCCCTATTATTCCATGCACTTCTATTGTTGGGATTAAGCTCTGTTGATGTTTGAAATGCCGTGAGAGCCTCTTTGAGATCTCCAACTCTAAAAAGTGCTTTACCGAGGTTAAACCAACAAATAGAATATTTAGGATTTGATGCAAGTGCCCTTCGATAACTATCAATTGCTTTATGGTTATATCCTAATCTACTAAGTGCAACACCTCTATCATTAAACACAATTTCATCATCTACATCTATGCTTTTCATCAAGGCCTCAGAGGCTTCTTTATACTCATCTAATTCATCATGAGAAATTCCTTTTGCCTTCAAAACTTCGTTGTCTCTAGGTCTAAACTCTAAAACTTTATCAAAAGATTCTAAAGCTTCCCTATATCTACCTCTTTGATGATTAATCTTTCCTAATTGGTAAAGTGCATCTCTATTATTTGAATCTAAACCTAGCAGCTTGCTAAATGAAGAAATTGACTTTGTAAACTCCCCTAATTCTCTATAAATTAATCCTTCTACATATATTGAAGAAATATTATCTGGATTCTCAGATAATGAAACTTGTACGGCATCTAGGGCCTCTTCTAATTTATTCATTCGATAATAACACATCGCGATGTCCTTGAAAAGAATTTGGCGACGCTTAATTCTCTCAGATAAAGTTAATAATGTTTCAAGGCATTGGTCATATTTTTTATTTTTAAAAAAAATCTTAGCCAATTCGTGATTAAAGCTATTATCCTCTGGTTTTAGTTCCAATCCTTTCAGAATACTTTTTTCAGCTTTACTATAATCTCCCAACTTTTTGTAGGAATTTGCCTCTGATTTTAGTGATTTTAGCTGTGATTTTATACTACTACTCACAATTTAGCATAAACCGGTTATAAAAAAAGTAGGGGACCGTGAATTTTATTTAAGTACTAATATCTTGTCAAGAATGTCCGTAGTAATTGATGGTAAATCTTTAACGATTGATAAAGTTGTTGAAGTAGCTAGAAACAAAACTAATGTTTCAGTATCTAGCGACTCATGGAAAAAGATTAATGCTTGTAGAAAAATGCTAGAAGAAAAAATAGATAACCATGAAATTATGTATGGGATAACAACGGGCATCGGAGAATTTTCAGAAGTGACATTGACTCCTGAACAAACACAAGAATTTCAAAAATTGTTGGTTAGAAATCATGCAGCTGGAATTGGTGAACCTATGGATATTGAAATTGTTAGAGGTGCAATTTGTGGACGAATTAACGTACATGCAAAGGGGCATTCGGGTGGTCGGAAAGAAATAACTGAATACCTTAGAGATGTTCTAAATAGTGAAATTACACCTGTAGTCTGCGAAAAAGGTTCTGTTGGGGCATGTGGAGATTTAGCTCCAATGTCACAGATTGCATTAGCATTAATGGGAGAGGGTGAAATGTTTGTAAATGGAAAAATAATTGACTCCAAAACAGCTCTGAAAGATATTAATTTAGTTCCCCTAGAATTGAAAGCAAGAGATGGATTAGCCCTAATTAATGGAAGTAATATCCTTACTGCACTGGCAGCTCTCATACTATATGATGCTGAAAGATGGATGAAAATGCATGACATTGCTGCAGCTATGACATTAGAAGCTTTGAAAGCAAATATGAAGCCATATGACAAACGCATACACACTTTAAGAGGATTTACAGGTTCTCAAAAAATAGCAGCCAACCTAAATCTATTGACTGAAGACTCAGAAATATTATTTGGTAGTGAAAAGAAAGTTCAAGATGCTTATTCTATGAGATCTACTCCTCAAGTTGCAGGGGCTCTTAGAGATTCATTAGAATTTGCACGAAAGCAAGTAGAAACGGAGCTTAATGGTGTAGGTGATAATCCTATCTTCTTAACAAACGAAAAAGAAGTCTTAACTGGGGCAAATTTCCAAGGCAGTCCAGTTGCCTTACCAATGGAAATGGTTGGAACTGGGCTTAGTATGGTGGCTGTTTTATCTGAAAGAAGATTAAACCGGTTAACAAATCCTGCATTGTCTGTTGGATTACCTCCATTCTTAACTGAAAACCCCGGTCTAAATTCAGGGATGATGCTTTCGCAATATACTGCAGATGCATTAATAGTTGAAGCAAAAATACTATCACATCCTGCAGCAAATCAATCTATACCTGCAGCTGCAGATCAAGAAGATTTTGTTTCTATGGGGTTAACTACATGCCAGAAAGTAAGACAGATTATGGATAATTGCTTTGGTGTTTTAGCTATTGAAATGATGGCTGCTGCACAAGCCTTAGATATTAGAGTTAAACAACAAAAACAGAAAACCACTGATGTTAATACTATAAAAATGGGTAAAGGTACTTCTATTGCACACCAGATTATACGTGAGCATGTAGAATATTTAGATGAAGATAGGCCATTATACAGAGATCATAATGCTATGGTAAAATTATTAAAATCTAATAAAATTCTAGAAGCTGTAGAAAAAGGTTTAGATACTAAACTTAATTAGTTATCTTTGAAGTCAATAATTCCTTCTCTTACAATTGAAATTATCAAATCTATTTCTTCAGAGGTTATACCGAAATGTGGTGTAAATCTCAGGGCATTGGTCCCTCCATGAATTACTCCAAGTCCTCTTTTACGACACCACGGTTCCATACCATTAAACCCAACAACGGGTATTTCAGACACCAATTCTGCACTACACAACAATCCAGTCCCCTGCACTTTGAGAACCTCATCAGGAAATTCAAACATAAGATTATTCAATTTGTCAACAAATTCCTTCCCTTTTTCCCTGATATTTAGTCTTAATTCTGGAGTTATACTATCCAAAACACTTACTGCAGTCTCTAATGCTCGAGGATTAGTGGTCATTGTATTACCATAAATGCCATTTACATACAACTTTGAAGCTCTTGAATTCATGCCAAGAACTGATAAAGGATATTGGCCAGCATTGAGTGCCTTAGACCATGTTTCAAGATCTGGCGCCTCACAGTCTTCAAAACCTTCGTAATCAATAATCGAAAGACAGCCTTGCCCTCTAAAACCAGCCTGAATTGAATCAATTAGTAATAATGAACCATATTTCTTTGTTAATTTTCTTGCTTCATCATAAAATTCTCTAGTTATACATTGACCTGGATTACCTTCTCCCTGAACTGGTTCAATTGCCATTAACTCAATAAATACATTGTTTTTATCTGCATAATTATATACTTTTCTTAGAGCATCTATATCATTTGGGGGAACTAAATACAAATTATCTCTATCCCTAAATGATGCTAAATTCTTATCATATCCGTCCTTACATGAATGTGATATTTGAGCAGGCCTATCAGTTCGGCCATGAAATCCTTGCTCAATGGCTAATAATTTTATTTCTTTACCTTCGTGTTTTCCCCCTGGAGAGGTATGTAGATTAGAATTAACATCTGCAATCCTAAGGCTTACTGATACTGATTCTGAACCACTATTAACACAAAGATATCTATCAAACGGGCAAGAACCCCGTGTATGGCCTAGCTCTTTGTTTAATGCCTCAACAAACCTTTGCTGAGAAAAAGAAGGTGTCATCACATTTGCCATAACCCAATTTTTAGACATTGAAGATATTATCTTCTCTGGACCATGTCCTGAACCTAACATCCCGTAACCACCATTGTCATGTATTACTGCACCATGAGATGTGATTATCCATGGCCCTTGGGCTCCAATCGCTACATAAGGATTTATTGTAGCTGGGGCATAAAAATTCACAAATCCTTCTTGTAAATATTTCACTAATGATGACTCTGATTTCATAAGTATTTCATTACCAACTAATTGTCTAAGTGCTAAATGATAATCAAAAGCCTGTAAAATAGCCTCCTTAAGGCTTGAATCTTGCGCAAGAAAAGACAAAATTACAGAATCTGAAAGACCTGCTGTATCTGAATCACCACTATTATTTCTAATCACTTCTAGCTTAGAAAGATAAACTGGAGAATCATCTGCACTACCTTCCTGTTTATTACCTAGAGCTTGCATACTTTTCTGAACAGATATGGATTATTAAAGGGAGAGGGCCTCGCCCCTAAGTCCCTTTACAAATGTTGGTAATTCTTCTACACAAGATATCTCCTTATTTGTAAACGTTGAAAGTTTACGCCTTAATTGGTCATTTGGTTTCAAATCTGAAGCTTCGCCATATGAAATTAATTGCTTAGCTAATTTATTTCCTGTTTTGTCCCAATCTGTCAAGATAATAAATTTAGTTAACGAACCAAAATTTTGAAATATGCGCTCAACTGTATTTAATACAGAAGTTCCATCATTTATCTCAATAATCTCACTATTTATTTCTAATTTTCGTAAAGCTATAGTATCTCTTTTCCCTTCAACAACAATAGGCGAATTAAGTGATTGCAAATCATTCAGAATTCTCTGAAAATCAAAAAGGCGTTTCTCTTTATTTGATTTCATGCACGTAACTCCTTGCTCTAATATATTATGCAATGTCATATATAATTGAAATGTATCTTACCTTAATTTTTAAGTTAAGGTGCCTTTCACGGGTAATGATTAGAGTTGCAGGGTTAACAAAATACTACAGTGGTAAGCCTGCAGCAAAAGAAATTACTTTTAGTGTAGAAAAGGGCGAAGTCTTTGGATTATTAGGAACAAATGGAGCTGGAAAATCTACAACAATAAAAATGCTTTGTGGATTACTTAAACCAAGTAAAGGTAGTATAACTATTGGAGGTATAGATTTACAGAGAACTCCACTGAAAGCAAAGTCAATAATGGGATATCTTCCTGAAAATCCTCTGCTTTATGATAAACTAACTGGTGCAGAATGCTTAGAACTAATCGGAAAATTGCGGAAATTATCAGCTGATATGATTAAGCAAAGGGTCTCTTATTATGCTAAAACATTGGGTTTAGATGAGCAGATTTACCAAGAAGTAGGAACCTATTCTAAAGGTATGAGACAAAAAATTGCTATTGCAATGACCTTGATTCACGACCCCGAAATGGTATTGCTGGATGAACCTGCAAGTGGATTAGATCCAAGATATACTAAATTACTTAAAGATTGGATTAAAAATCTTGCTGCTAATGGGAGAACTGTCCTACTTTCAACACACATTATTGAAATGGCTGAAAGTCTATGTAACAAAATTGCAATCATTGATAGGGGACAACTTCTGGCTGTAGGCACAATACAAGAAATACTGGCTAGTACGAGAACCAATAATCTAGAAGATGCATTCATCAGACTAATTGGTGATTAGAAAACCTGAACTTTACCTGTTTCTTCTTTACACTTATCTACTATTTTGCGTGCCCATGATAATTTTTGAAGTTTCTTAAAACTAAACTTACCTGTATATTCACCAACCTTTTCAAAATCAAAGCCTACTAAATTAACTAAATCAGCACCCAAGCCTAACGACATCATAAGAGATCTATCTCCATCTGTAAAACCGCCCCAGCAATTAGTATTAGAGGAAGGATAGGTAGTTGTCAAACTTATTGGTTGAATCTTAGTTGAAAACTCAAAAAGTCTAGATAAATTATCTCCGTGACCATGTACTACTATCTCTGAACCCTTTGTGTTTGCCAACACCATATCTGGTAGATGACCATCTAAATCTGTAACTACTATATCTGGAATCAAATTTCTCTTAAGACAGGCTGAAACTGCACCATCTGCAGCGATTAAAACACCATCTGGAATTATTTCATTTGCTGTTATTCCTGCACCAACTATAGTTACTGTATTATGCAATAATAGTTTTGATAAATTTCCTTTAGGTTGATATAACCTAGAGATTAGACGTGACGAAACTTCCTCTCTAGATTTTGAAAAACCAAACTGAGAGTTTATTTCCTCTTGGAAAGGCCACCACCAGTCTATGGCTAAAGACAACTGAATCTAATTATTTCTTAGAATCGTGCCTATAAGGCATTACCGTCTTCGTCACAAGGAACTTCTTCACCTGTGTCTGGATCTATGTAATAGAATGAACCATCTTCGTCTTCATAAATCTCAACTTCATATTCATCGTCATCCCCAAAGTCTCCGAAATCTCCGAAGTTTGCGTCATTCATTGAACCACCTGATGCTGCTGCACTCAGCATGTTCATAATGTTGTTTTCAACTGCGGCTGCATCTCTGGCTTCTTTTGATGATTCTAAAGCATCAATTTTACGTTTAGTTGATTCATAAGATTCAGTCATCTCTGTTAGCTTCTCTAATTGCTCATCGCGTTCCATTGTTAGAATGCGTGCAAGATGCTTTTCAATTTTTGATAAGTCATCACGTGCTGCAACTAAGCGTGCTAAAGATTCGTGGAACCTTTCTGCAACCATTTCTATGTCTGGATCTTCCAAGTCAAGTTGCATTTCCTCTTCCTTCTTTTGGCGTGCTTCTTCAGCAGCCTCTAGCTCTTTGAGTTTATCTTCTGCAGCTATCTCCTGGGCTTTTACCAGTATGCTATTGAAAGCAGCAATATGCTCTTCCAACTTTGTCGCTGCACGGGATGCATCATAAGCGGAGACTTCCATAAGTTCTTCACGCTCAGATATACTTTCCATGCGGCGCTCTACACTCTCTAATCTTTGTCGGTCTCTTTCGTTCATTTCTTCGTCACCTGCTATTTCACCTTGTTGCATCTTGAATGCTGTTCCTGATAAGATTGTTCCTAACAAGAAGAATCCAAGTAAAGCAATTAGGTTGTAAGTATAACCTTTTTCCAATGTTACCATTTCGTCGCCAACGGAAACTGCAACTGTTTGTTTAGTGCTGCCTCCTGAATTATCATATGCTGTTGCTACTACATCAAAATTACCTGATTCTGAATAAGTATGTGTTGCTGTAACTGTTTGTCCAACGAAATCTGATATTTGGAATGATTGTTCTTCTCCATCCCCAAACTCAACAACAAAGTGGGTTACAGTACCATCTGCATCTGTTGGTATTGTAAATGAAAACTGATGCTTTGCACCCTGTACTGGATTGCTCAATGACGGTTCTGCAACTGTTGGATTAGTATTAGCTATTGTAGTGTCGAATGAATGAGTTCCACTTTGGCCATTTGCATCTACATAAACCATACTTGTAGTCCATGTTCCTGCATTAGCATATGCTGAACCATCCCATGAATTATCATATGTACAGGTAACTCCTGCACTGCTACATTCTGCAAGACCCCAAGAACTCATATCTTCATTAAAAGTTCTAGCATTTAAGGCAAAAGTGTGTGTAAATGGGTTGAAATCAACATTATCTGAAATAGTAAATGATTGATCACCACTAGCTGTAGCCATTATGTCAAATGTAATTGCTTCACTTGCTCCAGCATTAACTTGATATGATGAAGTTGCAAAACTAACTGAATCTGACATAGATGTCACAATAAATGTTGTGGAAACTCCCTTATTTTGAATTGTAGCTGTTCCTTGACCTACTGTACCTTCATTGAAAGTATATGCGGCAGCCCCAGTAATTTCTAATGATCTGGTTGATGAAGCAACTACTACATCATATGAATCACTAGCGCCAGTGTCCATTGAACCTGAGGCCGATAATCCAACAA
>Ga0208408_1000224_pt1 | contig 39619 bp, 35 predicted proteins | sample ETNtaG_4_FD_185776 | JGI IMG/M metagenome (GOLD analysis project Ga0208408, IMG submission 185776) | Marine microbial and viral communities from oxygen minimum zone, Eastern Pacific Ocean - ETNP201406SV67 (SPAdes) (version 2) | ecosystem: Environmental > Aquatic > Marine > Oceanic ... | reverse complement strand
CCAAATCCCATTATTAGCCTATTCCTTTTTAGTCCCATACAGCTGAGACAAAATCAAAAGTCCAGAGGAAATAACTATTAGAATGGTGGAAATAGCCGCAATTGTGGGATCAATTTGATCACGTAAAGCAAGAAACATTGCACGCGTAATAGTTGAATTATCTCCACCAGCAACAAATAACGAAATAATCACTTCGTCAAAAGACGTTAAAAATGCAATTAAGGATGAGGAAATTATCGAAAACTTTATTTGTGGCAAAGTGATTTCAAAAAAAGCTCTCAATCTTGTCGCACCTAAAGATCGTGCAACCTTCTCCTGATTCATATCGTAATTCTTCAGCGCAGATAGAACTATAATCAGAACAAGTGGCATGGAAACAAGAGAGTGTCCCAGCACCAGACCAAGCACACTATTGACCATTTGAAATTTCACATAGAAATAAAAAAGTCCAATTGCCACTAAAATGACTGGAACCATAATTGGAGAAATCATAATAGGGAATAAAATTTTCCTTATCTTAGAATCACTATTTATTATCCCGTAGGCTGCCATTGTTCCGACAGGAGTGGCAACAAATATAGTTAAGACAGCAACCTTTAAAGAAGTCCACGTAGCCCCCATCCAGTCATTAAAACCGCTGCCGACCTTACCCCCAAGAAAATAATTCTCATACCAACGAAATGACCAATTTTTGGGTGGAAATTCTAAATATTGGCTAGCAGAAAACGACATCGGTATTACAACAAGTGATGGAACAATTAGTAAAAATAGAACAACAATTCCAAATGCATATAACCATAATCTATTTCTGAAACTGATATGGGTCTCGGACACATGTCTATCAAGAAATTTCATATTTTAACTCTGCGCACTTATCTTGTCTAACGGCACTAACTTTGAGGCTATAAATAAAATCCCAAGTGTGACCACTAAAAGCACAACACCCAATGCACTTGCCGCACCCCAGCTAAAGTATAATTCTATATTGCTTGAAATCTTCATTGCCGCCATTATCACTCTCCCCCCACCCAATACCGCCGGAGTAACATAGAAACCAAGACACAGAACAAACACGATGAGTGATCCTGCAAATAATCCGGGTAGGCATAGCGGGAAAAAAACTGTCCAAAAAGCCTTTGTCGGCTTTGCACCAAGGCTAGCAGCGGCTCGTACGCAATATTTGTCAATAGCGACCATATTAGCATAAAGGGGCAATATCATGTATGGCAGCATTATGTGAACCATTCCAATTAGAGTCCCCGAAGTATTATGAACAAACTTTATAGGTTCAGAAATAAGTTCTAAGTCCACTAAAAAACTATTAACAAGACCTTTTTTTTGAAGCAACACCAACCACGCATATGTTCGAACAAGTAAACTTGTCCAAAACGGTATTAGCACACCAATCATACAAATAGCCGCCCACTTTTTCGGTAATTGTGACATAAAGTAAGTCAGTGGATACCCCATTAAACCACAGATTAAAGTGGTTAAGAGACTAATCTTAAATGTTGTAATAAATATCCTTATATAAGCTTTACTATCTAGCATTCGTGTATAGTTCTCGAGAGATAATGTTTCATCTCGACCTATAAAAGACATATAGAATAACCATCCTATGGGAATGATTGTTAAAGCCAATACCATTAACAAATAGGGCAAGGTCAAACCAAATAATTTGTACCTCTCATTGCGGTCCAACTTTCTTAAAGAATGTTCATTCAAATGGCGATCAAACGTAGACATTTTATTTCTCCACAAGAAAGGTATCCGCCATCCGTAGGCCGACAGAAATCTTTTCACCAACAGCCGGTAATTTTTCTTTTAAGTCAGTGCCATTTGCAATACGCATCTGAAGCGTTTGCTCACCAAACAATTTTGAATCTAGCTTAATAACCAGTAGTTGGCTTTCTCCCTGAAAAATTGATTCTAAAACTGAAACCACAAAAAAGTTTGTATTTATTTCGTTTCCTTTTGAAAGGAATAACTTCTCGGGCCGAATAACAAGTAGATAATCTCCATCAAAATCAACCTTATGATTAACCAATAATTTGAGCGCGCCTAATTGAGCGCACTTATCTTTAACTTTTATGGGAATTAAACTGGACTCTCCTATAAAATCTGCAATAAAGGAGTTATTAGGATTGTTATATATTTCTGTGGGAGTACCCAACTGCATTAAAGAGCCTTCATTAATCACAGCGATTCTATCTGACATTGTAAGGGCTTCTTTTTGATCATGGGTTACATATACAGTTGTAATATTTAAGCTATCGTGCAGGTGTCTCAACTCGATCTGCATTTCTTCTCTAAGTTTTTTATCAAGTGCGGATAAAGGTTCATCCATTAAAAGTATTTTAGGTTTGAAAACGATGGCTCGTGCCAACGCTACACGTTGTTTCTGTCCACCTGAAAGCTCACTGACCCCGCGGTGCCCCAGGCCGTCAAGTTTCACTGTACTCAGAGCTTCATCAACTGTTTCTTTTATTGAGCTTTTACTTACTCCTCTAAGTTTTTGAGGGTAACCGACATTTTGTTCAACATTCATATGAGGGAAAAGCGCATAATTTTGAAAAACCATTCCAATACCTCTTAGATGCGGAGGTTTTAGTACAACCTCTTCATTCCCAAATTTGATACTTCCATAATCTGGGCTCGTAAATCCTGCCAGAGCCATCAGCAACGTTGTTTTTCCTGACCCTGACGGGCCCAATAGCGTTAAGAATTCACCTGACATTACTTCAAGGTTTATCTCTTTTAAAGCATAAAAATCTCCATACTTCTTTGTTATATCTTTTATAGATATATTTAAAGGATTCGATTCCATAAATTTTCTTCCAAAAAGCGAAAAGTAATGGCAAAATTTTTGGTAAAAACAACAATCTCATACGTGTTTATTATAACCTACGAATAAAAAACACGAGTTGTCACACTTAATTTGCCAACCTAGGCCACAATAACACCAAGCGTGCGAGTATACCCATCAACATATGTATATGCAAGGTCTAACAATGTATTTCTAAATCATGGGTTACACCAGAAAATGAGAGACACGGTGAATTTGAGGATAAACCCGGAGGCACAGTTCCCAAATTTTGGTATTACTGGGATTGCGTGTCTGGATCGTCCGGACTTGAAACTGCGTACTAGGGGTGACGGGCCGGCGTTGTCTCACTGAGCTACACACCCTTAATTTGTCAGCTCTGTGTGAAGATGTTATTTAGGGGAATACAAAGGTTTTCAGGAGAAAACCTTTATCAAAAGTGCTAGGAAAGATGGCGGGGTCGACCGGACTTGAACCGGCGGCCTCCTGCGTGACAGGCAGGCGTTCTAACCAACTGAACTACGACCCCGGTACCTGGGGAATTGGTGGGCGATACAAGGTTCGAACTTGTGACCTACGGCTTGTAAGGCCGTTGCTCTCCCAGCTGAGCTAATCGCCCAACTAAACCCCTAATGTTATAGAATGGTGATAAGGAGTGCAAGTTGTTTTTTAATTCAGCAGTAATTTTTTCAATTTTCCCAGACTTGATTACCCCTTAAAAGATCTGCCAGATCTCCCACACCTTTCTTCTCAATTTGCCTTTTTATTTGCTGCTCTATTTTTTCTTCATAAGGAGTATTCTCAACTTGACGCAAAACCCCCATTGGCACAGGAAATTCAGGGTAATCAAAACCGCTCAACAAATTAGCCAGGGTACTGTCTTCACAGTATTGGTCATGAATCAGTAATTCTTTTTCATTAACGCCTTCATCCAAATTGACGATCACAGGTTTCAAGCCTCTTAAACGAATCCCCTTCTTCTGCTCTTTTCCGAAGGTTAAAATTTCCCCATGTTTCAGTCGCAGAATACGATCATCCCTCACTGATCGGTCATTAACTGCTGAAAAAGTACCATCATTAAAAATATTACAATTCTGATAAATTTCCACAAACGAAGTCCCCTTGTGTTTTGCGGCAGCTTTAATGGTTTCCTGCATGCCTTTTGCGTCCACGTCAAAGGTTCGTGCAATGAAAGTCGCTCCTGCTGAGAGTGCAAAAAGCATCGGATTGAGCGGCATGTCCGGTGATCCAAAGGGCGTGCTTTTAGTCACCTTCCCCTGTTCTGAAGTCGGAGAGTATTGACCTTTAGTCAGTCCGTAAATTCGATTATTAAATAACAACACATTTACGTCAAGGTTACGACGCAGCATATGCAGCAGTTGATTCCCGCCTATACTCAGTCCGTCTCCGTCACCGGTGACAATCCAGACAGAAAGTTCCGGACGCGCCACCTTAAGTCCTGTAGCAAATGCCGGAGCACGACCATGAATGGTATGCATTCCATAGGTATCCATATAATATGGGAAACGGCTGGAACAGCCAATACCTGAAACAATAACAATGTTCTCTTTTGGAATATCCAGTTCCGGCATTACTTTTTGAATATTGGCCAAAATAGAATAATCACCACAACCCGGACACCAGCGTACTGTTTGCTTGGAAACAAAATCTGCTTTAGTGAGCGGAACGGAACTGATTGGCTTGACAGGAATATTCATAGAAATTTCTACTCAAAATTAGCTTTAATAATAATTTATAATTCTCAGCAAGGAATTGTTTTTTAGATTTCTCCCAGTATTTCGAGAACTCGATTCCGAATTTCCGAAATTAAAAAAGGGCGACCTTGAAGTTTCGAAAAAGAAATTGTATCCACCAGATATTCCGCACGCAATAAGCGTGACAATTGCCCTAAATTCATTTCAGGTACAAGGACCTGTTCAAAGTTGCGGAGAATCTGACCTAATTCTTTCTGAAACGGAAACAGATGACGTAAATGCAGCATTGAAACCGCATGCCCCTCCGCCTGAAGTTCTTCGATTGCCGATAATGCTGGTCCAAAGACACTGCCCCATGTGAGCAATAATAATTCATTTTTTTGTGCCCCGATTATTTCCAGAGGCGGTAATTCCTGAACGATACGCTTGATTTTTTTATCACGCAGCAAAACCATTTTTTCATGATTTTCCGGTTCATAATTAATTTCCCCACTTTCACTATCTTTTTCCAAACCTCCGATACGGTGTTCCAGCCCAGGCGTTCCCGGAACAGCCCAGTTACGCGCAAGTGTTTGCTGATTTCGATGATAGGGTGAGAAATTTTCCGGATCAGTATGAAAGTCTGGGGTAAGGTCCGGTAGTTTATCTACTTCAGGAATCTTCCATGGTTCAGATGCATTTGCCAAACCTCCATCACTGAGCACAATCACCGGAGTCATATATTTCAAGGCAATGCGGAAGGCTTCCAGCACCATGAAAAAGCAATCTCCCGGAGTAGCCGGTGCGAGTATCGGAACCGGTGCTTCTCCGTGACGACCGTACATTGCAGCAAGTAAATCAGTTTGTTCCGCTTTGGTCGGCAAACCGGTTGATGGGCCGCCGCGTTGTACATTTAATAAAACCACGGGCAGTTCGGTCATTACCGCGTAACCCAGCGCTTCACTTTTTAAATCCAATCCAGGACCGCTCGTTCCTGTTACTGCTAAAACACCCCCAAAAGCAGAACCGATACTGGAAGACATGGCCGCGATTTCATCTTCAGCCTGTATAGTTTTGATGTTAAAATTTTTGTACTGTGCTAACTCGTGAAGAATGTCGGATGCAGGCGTAATCGGATAACTCGAATAAAGCAAAGAAAGTCCGGAACGGTTGGAAGCAGCTACGCAGCCAAGTGCAAGTGCCTGATTCCCGGTAATTTGCCGGTACTCACCGGATGGTAAAACCGCAGAAGAAACATGATAACGCTCCTGAAACAACTCAATAGTAATCGCGTAGTTGTATCCCGCCTGCAGTGCAAGTGTGTTGGCTTTTGCAACATCAGGTTTGTTTTTGAACTTTTCAGAAATCCAATCCTGAGTCTGCTGCAATGAACGCACAAACAGCCAGTCAACTACTCCAAGCGCGAAAAAGTTTTTGCTGCGTGAACCGTCTCGATGGGAAAGACCCGTTTCTTCAACAGCTTTTAAGGTGAGTTTTGTGATCGGAATTTGCACAACACGAAAATCATTCAGCTCACCTGACTCCAGAGGATTCTCTGAATACTCCGCTTTTCGCAAATCATTTTCCGCAAAACTGTCGGAGTTAATAATCAGGATTCCCCCTTTTTCCAAATCACTCAGATTTGCTTTGAGGGCCGCGGGGTTCATGGCCACCAAAACTCCCAGGCTGTCCGCAGTGGTATAAATTTCATTGCTGGAAAAACTCAGGTCAAAACTTGAGACCCCCGCCAATGTTCCCGCTGGTGCTCTAATTTCCGCTGGATAATCAGGGAAGGTAATAACATCATTTCCCGCAATAACAGAGGTTGTAGAAAACCGGGTTCCAGTCAACTGCATGCCGTCACCGGAATCTCCTGCAAAACGGATAGTCGCTTTATCTAATTCTGTTTCGGGGAAGTTTTCTTGAAAAGTTGGTGCTTTTAAAGGGGTAATTGCCTTCACTGAAGACATTTGCTGTCCTGAAAATTAAGGTGATTGAAGTGCTGAAAATAGTTAGCAGGTACTCATAAATAGTAGCAGTAAAAATTATCAACTGCAAACGGGAAGCTGGATGGTTTTAAAAATATTGATGCATTAGAAAATATTTGTCATTCCAGCAAAAGCGTGAATGGCAAACAAATGCACCATTTAGGCTTCTTAAAGGCGCTTAAATATTAATTTCTATGTACATAGGTAATTAGAAACACCTGAACTTGATGTTGATGAACTCATATTATCACTTGCTGTAAAACTTCCGAATGCATAGTCGAAGCTAAAGACGTTCCAGGCATCTCCTGCGAGATTAGGCACACTGTAGGTAGTCGTGCTATCATCATAATAGACGTTTTTACGGTGGGGCCAGAAGTAGTTAAAAAGGACTGTATAGCAAAGCGAATTTAATCTAACTGAACCAGTTTGTGGGTAACAGCAAGACGCACGAGCATGGTCATGTCTCCTGCATCAAGTTTGACCATCATGTTCTGGCGGTGAGCTTCTACTGTTCTGTTGCTGATTTTCAAATCATATGCGATTTCCTTAGTACTTAAACCATTAACCATCAACTGCAGAATTTCTTTTTCTCGTGGAGTCAATGTATTGTTGATTATTTGTCTGGCTTCTGACAATTCAATTTCAGCCTTTTTACGTGCAGAAATATCACGCATTGTTAAAACAGCTCCAATTATTTCATCTTGCTCGTTTAGGATCGGAGCAGCACTAAAATCAATTACAATTCTCTTGCCGTCAGCATTAACCAAAATCGGCTCATTATCGATAAGGCACGAAACTGTTTCCCCACCCAGTGCCTGATCTATAAGATCTGGAATAATTTGATAGTCGCCGGATTCCTCGATCTGCAGGATTCCTAGTAAATCTTCCTTTATTTGCTCTGACTCAATTAATCCTGTCAGCATTTCCGCAACAGGACTCATTGAAGTTATAAGCCCGTCATTTCCAACAGTAATCACTCCATCACTGATGCTGCGCAGTAGAGTATTCAGCCATCTTTCATGCTCACGAATGCGTTTTTCCATTCGGTGTTTGTAGAGCGTGATTTCAAGTGTAGTGAGTAATTCTCGTTCTTTGTACGGCTTAATCAAATAACCGAATGGCTCAGTTAACTTGGCACGTCCGAGTGTTTCGGGATCTGAATAGGCTGTTAGAAAGATAACCGGAATTCCATAAAGTTCCCTGATTTGCTGAGCAACTTCCACTCCATCCATTTCACCTTCCAGCATGATATCCATCAGTACCAGATCCGGTAACTCTTTTTTAATTTTTCGTAAAGCTTCTTCGCCTGATGGTGCATTCCCGGTGACTATGTATCCTAACTTTTCCAGTTGATCACACAGGCTTTCTGCTACAATAGCTTCGTCTTCTACAATAAAAATCTTTGCGTTACTCATAATTTTACTTTTAAATTAATTGTATGTAATCGACGAAATTATTTTAGAGGGATTTGAAAAACAAACATCGTGCCTCTCGAATTAAGACAATCCGGATTTTGTTTTAATTCCACCTTTCCGCTCAATTGACGTGTCAGCACACGCACAAGTCTCAGACCCAGGGTTTTAGCGCTGCTGAATTTTACCTTACCTGGAATTCCCTTACCATCGTCACTGACCGTCAAGATAAGTTGCTGCTCATTTTCCACTTTTAAGACAAAGTTTAAATTGCCACTATTTTGATCAGTGAAAGCGTACTTTAAGGCATTTGAGGTCAATTCATTAAGAATCAGCGCACACGGGATAGCCCTGTTGATTTCCAGTAAAACGGGTTCCAGTTCAAAAGAAAGCCGCACATCCAGGTCACCTGTCTGGTAGGATTGAAAAATTTCTGTTACCAAGTCTCTAACATAATGTTCAAAATTTATTTGTGCAAGATTTTCCGACTGGTAAATTTTTTCATGAATCAAGGCCATAGACTGTATCCGGTGCTGGCTTTCACGTAATAGGGCCAAGCGGTCAGGATCATCGGTACTATTACCCTGTAAAGTAAAAAGGCTAGATATAACCTGTAAATTGTTTTTGACTCGATGGTGGACCTCCTGCAACAGAATCTCTTTTTCCGCAAGAGATTCACGGAGATCCTGTTCAATGATTTTACGATCAGAGACATCACGTAGAATTGCGGTGTAAATTTTTTCACCTTCAATTTCATATTGAGAAATATTTGCTTCAGCAGTGAATATGGAACCGTCTTTACGTTGTCCCAATATTTCTGAACGTTCAAGCATACGGCGTGAAGTTTGTTCTGAATCACCAAAATCCTGAATGTGTTTGTTATGAGGAGCACGGAATTCTTCAGGCATCAACAGCCCCAACTGTTTACCTAATACTTCGTCTGTGCTATAAGAAAATATTTTTTCCGCACCTTGATTGAAAATTAAGATCTGCTGAGCTGAATTAACCGAAATAATTGCATCCTCCGCTGTTTCCATAATCCCTGACAGCCTGGATTGGGACATGACGAGCTCCTTGGTGCGCTGCTTGATTTGCTCTTCAAGGCTGGTTCTGTAGTCCCAAAGTTCTTCCTCCATCTTGCGGAATCTGGTGATATCTAGACCGGTAACAGTATAATTAGTCGTACTCCCATTATTGTCTCGTAAAGATGCAACCGTAAAAGAAATCATACGTTCACCTCCATTTTGCGTCAGCCAGTTATCTTCATAAGTTGTCCTGAAAGGAGGCTCTTTCACTTCTTCAAGCAGGCTTCTGATAAGATTGTGAACTTTTGGTTTGAAGAATAATTTGAGGAAATATTTGCCTTCGGCTTCTTTTCGGGAAAAACCTGTCGTTTCCCTGCAAACCCGATTAATCAGTATGATTTTTCCTGTTGTGGAAAGGATGAGAAAAAGCGAGTCAATCGTATCAAAAAACTCCGGAGCGTCTACAGGCGACAATCCCTTTAACAAGCTGGGTGATTTCATGACTTTATTTTGCTTGAAGTCCTCTGGGATTAACACGGTTCGAATTACAGCACCTGCATTATAAAACACAAATAGCTTATTATAAAAGGAAAATTTGATGGGAAAGAAAAGCTGGTTCAAGTTCAGCAAACATTGAGATTATTAAAGCCTCAGATGTTACTATATAAAATGCTGACCATTGTTTTTTAAACACAAGACAGGGCAGTTTGCATAACGGGTTACCTTTTCGGTAATACTGCCTTTCATACTGTATGCAAGCCCTTTGTATCCGTGACTGCTCATCACAATCAAATCGACTTCTTTATTTTTGGTGTAGTTGATAATCTCGGCTACTACTTCACCTTCCAGGACCACTAAATCGATATCATTTTCTGCTGAGTTTCCACTCTTTAGAAATTTTTTTAAATTTTCCTGCCCCTCACAATTCCAGACATTTTCAGACTTAACCGCTGTGGTTTTTGCTTTTTTTCTCTCTACCTGCTTATCCACATACAGCAAAGTAACGCTGGCTCCAAATTCTTTTGCCAGACGGGAAGCATATCTCAAAGAGATCTTAGAATGGATGGAGCAGTCTGTTGGAACCAGAATCGTATTCAACTGCAACATTAATAATTCTCTTAAATAGGTTATTTTAAGTTCCAGAAGGAAATAACAACTGGGAAACATTACAAACGTTCGACAATAATAATATTCATTTCAGGTTAAAAACATCCGTAAATTTACTAAGTTAGTAAATTAAGAATTTATAACAATAGTTTATATCAGTCTTTAACTGTTATAAAGACAACTAATAGTGAGATAATCTATCTTGACTAAACACTAAATTCTATAGAGAATAATGACCTTCAGATTGCAAAGACTCCTTCACGATTCGGTGAGATCTAATCAATTACAATCTTAACTTTTATTTACACGGAACCAGCTGTTTATTGTGTTTTAAAAAAACACAGATCACAGAAGTTCGGTTTTTGGGATTATTTATATATGCCTCGACAAGCAACAAGGACAGATTACATTGTGCTGTTTGCCCTTGGAGCCTTGTGGGGATCTTCCTTTGGAGCAATCAAAATAGCTTTACATGAAGTAACACCGCTGACGGTAATGAGTGTGAGAATTTTACTGGCCGGTGCAGCTTTGTTACTGCTTACTTTTATACGAAAAACGCAATTGCTGCGCGGAGCGCAGAATTGGATTAAAATTATCTGGATGGCAATTTTAGGAACACTGATGCCTTTCTATCTAGTGCCTTGGGGACAATTACAAATCGACAGCAGTGTAACTGCGATTCTGATGGCAGTCAACCCAATTTTCGCCCTTATTTTCGGACATTTTTTTAGTGAAAATGAAAAATTCAGTATACGTCAACTAGTAGCAATGGCAATTAGTTTTGCCGGTATTTTGCTGGTGTTTGGCGAAAATGCATTATCTGGATCAGATGGAAATATTCTCGCACAATCAGCGATAATACTTGCTGGAATTGGATATGTAATTTCCGGAGTTATAGTCGCACGAATTAAGGGGGTTACAGCCGACTCAATCAGCGCCTCAATTTTTGTCTGCGCATCAGTAATCGTGCTGCCGTTTTGGCTGATAATGGAACAGCCCTGGAACATGCATTTAGAAACAGAAAGTCTTTTGGCTTTGACTCACCTCGGCCTAGTTTCAACCGGCATGGCCTTTTTGATGCGCTATTACATTATACTCAGAGCCGGAGCGGTTTTTCTGTCTTATGTAGCCTTTATTATTCCCATGTTTGGAATTTTGTTCGGCGTCATGTTTTTAGGCGAAACACTCTCAACAAACACCCTTGGCGCAGTGATATTGATTCTTTCCGGTGTCTATTTAGGTCGTAAATAAAAAGCTGTATTTTTTTAGTTTAACAGAAGAAAATATTTCCAACCAACATTCAGCAGAAAAAAAAATGTACAGTTCACTAATTACTCCCCAAACGGTTAACGAACACCTTGAAGACCCCAACTGGCGTTTTTTCGATTGCCGTTATGTATTGACTGAACCGGAGAAAAAACAAGCCGAATTCGCGGAATCTCATCTTCCAGGAGCAACGTATGTACATGTTAATCATAACCTCGCAGGCCCGCGGATTCCGGGAAAAACAGGAAGGCACCCCTTACCGAAAATTACGGAGCTGAGTAAAACTTTTGCAGCATGGGGGATAAGTTCCTCGACTCAAGTTGTGGTTTATGATGACACCGGAGGAGCATACGCGGTTCGGCTCTGGTGGATGTTACGCTGGCTCGGACATGATTCGGTTGCAGTGATGGACGGAGGTTGGCCGCGTTGGCTTAAGGAAGAGAGACCGGTCAGTGCAGACATATTTATTCCGGAAAGCGTTAATTTCAACGCTAAACCGCGTGAACACTGGTCAGTTTCGGCTGAAGATATCTGTAATTATTTTGACAATCCGGAAGTACGTATCTTCGACGCACGCAGCAGAGACAGATTTCGCGGAGAAAACGAAACCCTTGATCCTGTCGCCGGTCATATTCCAGGTGCTGTCTCAGCTCCGTTTGCTGATAATTTGGATGCAGACGGCAACTGGAAATCAAAATCTGAACTGCAGAAAATGTATCTGGAATTACTTGACGGTTCGCCTGTGGAACAAGCTGTTACATATTGCGGTTCTGGAATTACCGCCTGTCATAACATCCTCGCAATGTGCTATGCCGAACTCGGAGATTCGCGTCTTTATTCCGGTTCATGGAGTGATTGGATCACCAATCCTGAAAGACCTGTAGTCTGAAACAGTAGAGCGATTTAGCTGACTTTTCTGCACAGTAAGACTCAAGCAACCACAGAGCGCTTCCTGTCGAATGTAGAATTACAACTCAGTTAATGGATCATGACGAGAGGCTCCGTCAGCGGGTGTGCAGGAAATTATTTGAGGCTGCAGACTCGTTTTCTTTAAGTAGCATTTACTAATACTGTTAACAAATTCACCTTCTTTTTCTGCTGTTACCAGAGCAACAGCACAACCACCGAATCCTGCACCTGTCATCCTTGCACCCAAGCATCCGGGAGCAGTGAGTGCACATTCCACCATCTCATCCAGAGCTGAGCAGGAAACCTCAAAGTCGTCACGCAAACTTATGTGAGAATCCTGCATGAGCTGCCCCAGAAGCTGGTGATCATAGGAGCGCATCGCATTTACTGCCTGCAGTACACGCTCATTTTCGGTGATAACATGTTTCGCCCGACGATAGAGTAAAGGTTTCATTTCGGCTGCCTGAGTCTCCAGGCCGGACAGTGTTACATCACGTAACAAAGATTTTCCCAAAATCGTAGAGGCTTCTTCACACTGGCTATAACGATCATTATAATGGGAATCAACCAGCCCGCGTCTTGTTTTTGTATCAAGGATAATTATCCGGAGTCCTTCCGGAAGCGGAACCTGCTGAATATCAAGCTTACGGCAGTCAATAAAAAGTGCATGTCCGGAAACACCGCACGCGGAAATAAGCTGATCCATAATTCCGCAACTTACTCCAACCCACTCACTTTCAGCACGCTGAGCCAGCTTTGCGGCAATTTTCGGCCTCCAGGAAATTTCAGAAATTTCAGCAAAAGTGCGGATGAGAGCAGTCTCAAGTGCAGCCGAAGATGAGAGACCTGCTCCCTGCGGTACGTCTCCGGACATCACACCTTCCCAGCCGGAAAGAGGCCACCTTTCCTCCTGCAAAACCCAAACAACTCCGCTCAGATAATTCTGCCAGCCTTTCAGTTGTAATTGCGGTTCCGCTAGATTTACTTTTGTTGAATCATGATAATCCAAAGAATGAAGTATAACAGTTTGATCTTTACGTGGACGAACGGCGATCCAATGAGCCTCTTCAAGCGCGAGCGGCATCACAAAACCTCCGCTGTAATCAGTGTGTTCGCCTATCAGGTTGACTCTGCCCGGCGCGCGTATCAAGTGGGTTGGACTGCTTCCAAAGCGTGTTTCAAAAGCTCGCTGGACTTTTTTGGCGATTTTGTTCATTCCGCCTTCTTGCTGTAATGCAGAGTGGAGCACGCCCTGAGTCTACCTGCAGCCAGTTCCGGCGTGAGGTCACGTTGAGCTTCAGCAAGCATTTCGTAACCAACCATGAATTTACGGATACTCTTAGAACGCAGCAACGGTGGATAGATGTGTGCGTGAAGTCTCCATGAATCTTTTGAATTTGACGAAAACGGCGCTCCGTGCCAACCCATCGAATAAGGAAAGCTGGTTTGAAAAAGATTGTCATAGCGTGAAAGAAGATTCTTTAGTAGTTCCGCCAGCGCAGACTGTTCAGCTCCGGAAAGTTCCTGAAGTCCGGAAACATGCCGTTTCGGAAGAATCAATGTTTCAAAAGGCCAGACAGCCCACCATGGTACTAGTGCCAACCAGTGTTCGTTCAGATCAACCAGCCGTTCCTTTTTGCTCAGTTCGTGAGCAACATAGTCACTTAAAAGCGAAGAACCGTGACTTTGGTAATATTCCCTCTGTCGTTGATCTTCCCTACTGAGTTCATTTGGCAGAAAATCTCCCGCCCAAATTTGTCCATGAGGATGTGGATTGGAGCAGCCCATCTGCTCACCTTTGTTCTCAAAAATCTGCACCCAGCGATACTTTTCCCCAAGCTCCTTGACCTGCTCCACCCAGAGCTGCACCACCTTTTCGACCGCACTCAATTCCAGTTCCGGAAGTGTCAGATCGTGACGTTCCGAAAAACAAAACACACTGCAGTTTCCGGAAACAGATTGAGCCTGAAAAAGCGGTGGTTCACTTTCAAGAAATTCTGTTTCAGGAAGCAGAGCTGGAAAATCATTTTGAAAAATATACGGCCCTCTGTAATCCGGGTTCTGCTTTCCTGCGGCACGTTTATTTCCCGGACATAGATAGCACTCCGGATCATGGCTGGGGAGTTTTCCATTTTGCGGTGAATGCCGGTTACCCTGCCAGGGTCGTTTGGTACGTTGCGGTGAAACCAGTACCCAATCGCCCGTAAGAGCATTTTGACGTCGATGTGGTTGATCAAAAAAAGTCATGCTGAAATCTACAAAAAATTTAGGAGGAAATACGCCGACACATTACAAGCTCTCACGCAACATACGCAGAAGCTGATAATAAACAAAAAAAAGCGGAATAAAAGACTCACCCGAGAATGAATTTAGAGACAAAGGATTTGCTTGTCAACACCAAACTAACACAGTGAAAATGTTTCAGGCAGAGCTTTCCAAATTCCTTCTGCGCAAATTTGCGTAAGTAAGATTACGAGTTGGAAGAAATTTTCAACAATACTATGTTGAAATATCGTTTTGCAAAAAATACCGTTTTGCATCAAAAATAATATAATCTTCCCGTGTAAGTAGTATACTCTGTTGTCTTTTTAAAATGACCCTCTGCTGAAGATTATGCTACGAGGGAACTAGCTTTTAGCGGAAAGTTTTCGTGCTTTCTGTTAGACTTATAGTTTGATAATTAGCTACTATAAAATAATAAATATATCATTGCAATTGAACACTTGAGCTTCAACTCTTATTTAAAGAAAATGTATATGACCTTGAAGCATCCAAAGAATAGAATACAAAAGGAGAAACCCTGTATCATTGTTTTTTACGCAGACAGGTGCGGTCTCCGTAAAATGGTGGTGCCTGTTCTTGAAGAACTCTCTTAAGAATACAACAGCAACCTTGATATATAAAGTAGATACTGATGCAGAACAGTAACTTGTAGGCATGTTCAGTATCGGCAGTATCCATCACATCCTTTTTTATGTCCACAAATGACAAACCGCTAATGAGCATGGGAGCACTCCCAAAAAAACTTCCCGGCAGTTGGTCAAGGAAGTTCTCGGCTTGGAAGAACCATGCGAGTGACATTTTCACTCCACTACGTTTCCTAAAGAATTGAAGCGGAAGTATTAGTAGGTCCGGTTTAAAAAACCGACTGCGATCTTCGGTACTTTAGGAATCCCCCCCAATAAACCATCATATAGACCATGTCATAAAATAGAATTCCCAGTATAATCATGTTAAAGTATGCTGAAGGTATAGATTTTGGATTGATGTTTTTGACAATTCAGTTGACGATATGAAGTTTGAGTTTGTAATCAATTCCTGAAAAATTATGAAATTCCGGAAAACAAATTTATTAATCTGGGAATCCCTCTTTGTATTAGCAGTTTTTTATGCTTCTGCTTCAACGGCAGCAGCGCAAGAATCAGCAGACACCATCTCTACTGTTGTGATCGACAGTGCCCCCAAAAAGCTTTATTCTGAGCTTTATTCAGATGAAAAAGGCAATCAGTTCATGGTCGAAATCTATGAAGAACCCCAGGAAGGCGAAAATTTAATACATTTTCGATCTTTTAAAAATGGGGAAATAATTGGTCGTAAATCTCAAACATTAGCAGATGCGCATAATTTTACATTTTTCATAAATGAAACAGAACAGCGTGTTATGACCGAGGATACAGAACAAATGCTTTATAATGTAATAAAAAGGCTGATGGATGAATCTGACCAGAAATTACAATCTAATCTGGAAGATATGTTTGATCAGGAAAAAATGGCTCAGAGCCTTTCTGAAAAGATCAAAACACCTGACGATCAACTTTCAACCATGGCAGACCAGATCTCAAAGAAAATAACCTTTGACGGCGGAACTGTAAAAAACATGGCGGAAAGGATTTCTGAGCAAATAAAAACTCCGGATGAACAAATTGCTGCAATGGCGACAAGAATTTCAAAAGAAATTCAAACCCCAGATGAGCAAATTTCAGACATGGCTAACCGTATTTCCAAGGAAATTACTTTTGACGGAGGAACTGTAAAAAACATGGCGGAAAGGATTTCTGAGCAAATAAAAACTCCGGATGAACAAATTGCTGCAATGGCGACAAGAATTTCAAAAGAAATTCAAACTCCGGATGAACAAATTGCTGCAATGGCGACAAGAATTTCAAAAGAAATTCAAACTCCGGATGAACAAATTGCTGCAATGGCGACAAGAATTTCAAAAGAAATTCAAACTCCGGATGAACAAATTTCAGACATGGCTAACCGTATTTCCAAGGAAATTACTTTTGACGGAGGAACTGTAAAAAACATGGCGGAAAGGATTTCTAAGCAGATAAAAACTCCGGAAGAGCAAATTAATACTATGGCTTCGCAAATCTCTAAGCAAATAAAGACACCTGAAGCAAAAGTTAATGAGGAGTCACTGGCCTTAACTCTGGCAATCAAATTAACGCAGAAAGAAAATCTGGTAGCAGCAAAAATCCCACCGTATGAAGAATTATTGAGCCAAGTTTCAGATAGTAACCAACAGCAGGACTATGAAAGAACTATTGAAATTCTGGACGAGGATATCGCGAATAGAACTCCAGAGGAGCAACGAAAAGCACTAAAAATATCAGGACTTATGTCTGTACTGCTTGCTTCTAAGAAATTAAAAAGAGCCATCTCAACCATAGATGATTATGACCTGCCTGACGATCCAGGTTTGCGTGAGATTTCAGCGGATCTGTCTGAATGGGTCAGCAAAAATTTGGTTGTAAAATAGAATTTTACTTTGCTCAATGTTTTAAGCCTTTGATTAAAATCTCATTCAGCCTATTTATAACTCCGTGTTTTTCAAAACAACCAATTATAAAACCTTTTGTTGCTGAATTATTAAACGTTTTATTACATTCAGCTAAAGTGTAAACAATCATTTTTTAACTCTCCTTCCAAAAAACCCGCCTGCCCACCCTAAAACAATCTTTAGGAGAATCCTTTGCAAAACCTGTTGCAATTCAGACAGGTTGCTTTTCCAGTGATAAAACATTCCATACAACAAACTGAGAATTAAGTCTTCTGAAAAGCACCCCAAAGTTTATAGAATTATTTGCAAATTATGACTTTCACTTGTCAAGTTCAGTGAATCAAGGTACGATTCACTTTGTAACATGTTTAGAATTGAATAGTGATTAACCCTTCCTAAGAAACAGTCATGAGTGGTACTTCTTTCACATTGGAACACTACGAAATTTACCCCCGCATAATCATACGTAATGCCACACCTCCTGAATTATATGAAGAGGCACTTATCTACGAGCCGGACGCTTCTATTTCTTCTGCCGGGGCACTGATAGTTTCTTCTTATGAAAAAACAGGTCGCAGTCCTAAGGACAAACGTATTGTTGAATATCCGAGCATTAATGAAGATGTCTGGTGGGGCAATATTAACATTGGAATGGATGAAGATACTTTCATGATTTCCAGGGGACGCGCAATTGACTATTTAAACACTCAACAGCGGATTTACGTTGTTGACGGATACGCGGGTTGGGATCCGAAATACCGGATAAAAGTCCGCATAATTGCCACACGCCCGTATCATGCTTTGTTCATGCATAATATGCTCATCCGTCCAACTGCAGAGGAGTTAGCAGACTTTGGAGAACCGGATTACGTGATTTTTAATGCCGGTCAGTTTCCTGCAAATCCACTCACTAAACACATGACTTCACGTACTAGTGTGGAACTGAGTTTTGAGCGTAAAGAGTTTGTGATTCTCGGTACAGAGTATGCCGGTGAAATGAAGAAAGGTGTTTTCACTATAATGAACTACATCATGCCCAAACAGGGTATACTTTCGATGCACAGTTCTGCCAATGAAGGTAGAGATGGTGATGTAGCAATCTTTTTCGGTTTATCCGGAACGGGAAAAACAACTCTGTCCGCAGATCCTAAACGTGAACTTATAGGAGATGATGAACATTGCTGGACAGACGACGGAGTTTTTAACATTGAAGGTGGTTGTTATGCCAAATGTATAAACCTTTCTGAAGATAAAGAACCGGACATTTACAGGGCAATCCGTTTTGGAACAGTGCTGGAAAATGTTGATTATGACAGGAACACACGCGTTGTTGATTACGACGGAACTTCCCTCACGGAAAACACAAGAGCGTCCTATCCGATAGATTATATTTTAAACTCGAAAATTCCCTGCATGGGAGGACATCCCCAGAATATCATTTTCCTGACCTGTGATGCCTTCGGAGTACTACCTCCTGTCAGTAAACTTACATCTGCGCAGGCCATGTATCATTTCATCAGCGGTTATACTGCGAAAGTCGCCGGTACGGAAATGGGAGTAACTGAACCGGAAGCGACTTTTTCCGCGTGCTTTGGAGCAGCCTTCATGGTTTGGCATCCCAGCAAATATGCTGAACTCTTAGCAAAACGTATTGAACAAAATGGAACTTCGGTTTGGCTGGTGAACACTGGCTGGAGCGGCGGCGGTTATGGAGAAGGTGAGCGAATGTCACTCAAGTATACACGTTCAATTATTGACTCAATTCTGGATGGAACCATGAAAAACGCACCGACGGTCCATAATGATTTGTTTGGTTTTGATGTTCCAACTGAATGTCCAAAAGTTCCAGATGAAATTTTGAAACCACGTAATACCTGGTCTGACGGAAATGCCTATGACAAAGCAGCCTTAAAGCTAGCAAACATGTTTCAGGAAAACTTCAAACAGTTTGAAGAAGGTTCCAGCGAAGAAATTATACAGGCAGGTCCAAAGGCTTCTTGAGTTATACTGTCATCTCCTCATAAAAACGCCGTGTTCAACGCGGCGTTACTCTTTCCGTTAAAAAGTTTTTATTGTGACTGTTCCTTAGTAGATTAGTTTGCTGAATACTTATTAAAGCTGAAAATCCTCCACATTTCTTAAAACCAAACTGTTATGCTACAAAAACTACGTCAGGCTATGCTCAAACAAGAATTAGACATGCTCATTGTTGTCTCAACTGACGAACACCTTAATGAATATCTACCTGCGCAGAATTGGCGTTTGCGGGCTTCAACATCTTGCGGAAGTTCACAGGGTTTTACCGGTTCCGCTGGAACTGCTGTATTTTGTGTTGAGGGACGTTCACAACTTTTTGTTGATTCACGTTATCATTTGCAGGCAGAGCAGACATGCGGTGAGAATTTTGAAATTCAGAAGCTGGGCAATGAAGGTGTTCTTGATCCTCATAAGTGGATTGCCTCCCATGCTGGAAAAGCTTTATCTGTTGGAGCAGATCCTTTTGTGATGAGTCCAAAAGAATGGCGTCGTTATGAAAATACTCTTGGAAAATCTGCTCACAGTTTGAAAGCGACTACCCCAAATTTGGTAGACAGTGTTTGGCATAATCGCCCAAATCCTCCCAGAAACAAGATCTACCCTCTTGCATTGAAATATACAGGAAAGTCCAGTGCCGACAAGTTAGCGAATGTGCGGAAGGAAATGAATGAAACCGGAATGGTAAAAGACTGTAAAGCGGATGTTTTGCTGTTAACCATGCTAGACGAAATTGCATGGCTCACGAACTTACGCGGCAGTGATATTGAGTACAATCCGGTTTTTGAAGCATATGCCGCTATTTTACAGGATAAAGCATTGTGTTTTTGCCATCATCCGGAAGCGGGTTTAAGTGCACATTGTCCGGACTGGGAGTTTCGGCCATATGCTGAATATCCGGAATTTTTAGCAGAACTTGCACAAGATGATAATGTAAAAGCCTGGCTTGATCCTTCAACAATTACTATGGGCACACGGCTGGCTTTTTCAAAGGAGCAGGTCATCGAAAAGGAAAGCCCCATCGTTTTAGCAAAAGCACTCAAAAACCCAACTGAAATAAGCTCATCAAAAAATGCGCACAAGCAGGCGGCAGTCGGAGTTGTAAAAAGTTTTAGACGTTTACAACAGGCAATTGATAGTGGACAGCCTGTAACCGAAAAAGAATACGCAGACTGGCTTTATGAAGCATATTCACAAGCAGAGGATTTTTCGGATCTTAGTTTCAACACAATCGCCGGTTCCGGTCCAAATGGAGCAATTGTACATTACGGGAATCCAGATTCAACAAATCCGATGAAGAGTGATGAGTTACTGCTTGTAGATTCCGGGATCCAGTGTGCGGGCGGAACCACAGACGCAACTCGGACAGTCATTCTAGGTAAACCCGATAAGAAGCAAAAACGGACTTTCACTTTGGTGCTGCAGGCACATATTCGATTGGCCAGACAGGTATTTCCTGAAGGAACAACTGGAGCCTCTCTGGATTCCATTACTCGTTCCGAACTCTGGAATGCAGGTTTGGATTATGGTCACGGAACCGGGCATGGAGTGGGCGCTTTCCTGAATGTACATGAAGGCCCCCAGCGTATCTCACCTGTTGCAAATGATATCGCTCTTCAGGCAGGAATGGTGCTTTCAAATGAACCCGGATATTATGAACAAAACTGGGGCGGAATTCGTCTGGAAAATCTTTACGTTGTCAAGAAAGCCGAAGGACTTCCACAACATCCCGGTGGGAAGGGCTGGCTCACTTTTGAAACTCTGACTCTGATTCCATTTGAACGCAGGTTGATTGACAGAGACATACTCTCGGTTGATGAGTTAAAATGGCTGGATGAATATCATCAACGTGTTTTTACTGAAATTTCGCCTCTGCTGGATAATCCGGAAGATCTACAGTGGCTGTCCTGGGCCTGTGATTTGGCATAAATGAAAATTCTAACACCCGCAAAAATAAATCCGCTGCTTTATATTTTAAGCAAACGTGAGGACGGCTTTCACGAGTTGTACATGCATATGCTGCCGGTCAGTTTGTTTGACACATTGAGTTTCAGCAAAAATAATAAAAAGGGGCTGAATTTCCGGATGAACGGCGCGACTTTTTCTGCATCTCCGGAAGATAATTTGGTGGTACGTGCAGTAAGATTATTTGAAAAAGCTGCCGGTGTTACTGCGGACCTCGATATTATTCTGGAAAAACATATCCCCTCCGGCGCGGGACTTGGGGGAGGCAGCGGAAATGCGGCCGGTACTCTTCAGGCGCTGAACCATATTTTTCGTCTACCTTCCACGCCAGCAGGTCTTTTGCCACCGGAAACGCTTTTTGAGCTTGCGTTGGAACTTGGCTCTGACGTACCTTTTTTTCTGGAACCTGCGCCTTGCGAAATCCGTGGACGTGGTGAAAAGTTAAATCCTTTGATTGAATATCCTGAATTCCTGCTGGTGATAATTAAACCTGATCTATCAATTTCTACTCCTGCTGCATACAATAATTGTATCCCGGAAGAACGTACAGGCTTTCCACAAGTTAAGTCTTTTGCGGACTTAAAAAGTCACTTGAACAATCAGTTTGAAACTTCTTTGCTTTCTCAATATCCGCTCTTGTCTGAGCTGAAATCTTTATTGCTTCAAAATGGTGCATTTGGTGCATTAGTCTCAGGGAGCGGCTCTGCCGTTTTTGGAATATTCAACAAAAAAGAACTGCAAAAACATGCGTTTAAAAACTTGTCATGTCTTTACCCGGGCGAAATATTTTCTTGCGAAACTTTGACTACGCATCGTTATTATTGAATCAGCAGTTTAGAAAACCTATAAATATTAAGTATCAATGGCTGCTGCTGGTTTCAATACTAATTTTTGCAGGCTGCAGTACTAAATCATCAGGGTTAATCGGGAGTAGACAGTACAATAAAAGCGGGGTCTGGAAACAATCCAATTCACGTATAAATAAATACGTAAACGTTTACTCGAAAAACAAACACGTTAAAACATGTCTGGACCGCGCAACCTCCAGCAGGTATCTTTATTATATACATAGGGTTTTTTATCAATACCAGCTGCCTCCTGAACTTGCGCATTTGCCAATTCTGGAATCTTGTTTTGACACCAAAGCTGACTCAGGGCATGCGAAGGGTATGTGGCAGTTCACCAAAGCAACTGCTAGTGATTATGGATTAGAGGTGGATTGGTTATCAGATGATCGACTGAACTGGCGTAAATCAACTCACTCAGCAGCACGTTATCTGAAAATTCTCGGCAAAAAATTTGACAACAACTGGGAATTAGCATTGGCTGGATACAACGGCGGCCCTAATTATATGGCTCGTCAAATAAAATCTCAGGGTACACGAAATTTCTGGAAATTAAAGCTGCGTAAAGAAACGCATGAATACGTGCCAAAATTTCTGGCAATGCTCAAAGTAGCCCGTAGTAGATATCCCGAACTTTATTATCAGGGATCACCGCGAGCCTGGGCCAGATCCGGATAAAATGTTAAAGCATGTAGTAAAATGAGGGCTTGTTGCGAATGCATAAAGAGATATTTCTAAAAATTATTTTATAGAGCGGTATTCGCCAAATAAATTATTAATAATCACAGTTTACAAAAGGAGATGCTATGGCAGATGAAGAAGGTGGCGAAAGCGGCGGAGGCGGCGGAGGCGGCGGCAAAAAGAAGATGATCATTATCATCGTCGCGGTTGTGTTGTTGCTTGTTATCGGTATCGTCGTTTTTTTACTGATGTCCGGAGGGGAAGAAGAAGAATTACCAGAAGAAGAACAGCAGGTGACAAACGTGGCTGAGCCACTCGCAGAACCTATTTTTCTACCCCTTGAAAGCTTTGTGGTAAATCTCAAAGACGGACGGCGTTTTTTAAAAACAACCATTCAACTGATGCTCAGCGAACCCGGCGCGGCGGCGTATTTAACAGTCCGGCTGGTTGAGGTCAAAGACCTTGTGCTGGGAGAACTGCAGGATCTATCGGTAGAGGATGTTAAACAATCAGACGCCAGAGACGCCCTGAAACAAAGGTTGATCAGTGTGATCAGCCAGGTCTTCCCCAGCAAGCCTGAATGGGAAGATCCTGAACCGATTAAAAAAGTATTGTTTGAAGAATTTGTAATCCAGTGACCACTGTCACTAAAAAGCTGAATCAGGAAGATGTTGTGTCAAAAGTCACTTGGAACTTAAAGCATTATAATCTGCCTGTATTACCTCAACTGTTTAGCAGACGAGGTACAGAGATGGACGTAAATTCACTGGATAACTTCAGTAAGCGGAACAGTAGCCGATGGGCTGGCAGTATTGTAAAAAATACCTCCGGTTTGCTGCTGATTCTCTCAGGTTTATTTTTCTTTACGACAATACTGCACGCCCAAGAAAAAGAGGTTGAGGAAATTAAAGTCATCCGGGAAGGGCCACCACCACTTGAGGATCCGCAATATTTGGATCTTGGTACTTTTGTAGTGAATATGCCCGGAGACAAATATTTCCTTAAAAGCAGTATCCAACTTGCTTTTGAAAATGGTGCGGCCAAAGAGTGGATGCTGGCAAGAATGCCTATAGTTAAAGATCTGGTGATTACTCATCTTAATTCGATTACGGTTGAGCAATTTGATGATACTAAAAATCGTGCGGTGATCAAAAATGATTTGCAAAATCGCCTGAATTCCCTCTTTCCCAATAAGACAATCTGGGAAGATACACTGCCTGTACGTAGAATACTTTTTCTGGAATTTTATAGACAGTAGCGTAAAACACGGTCTGCAGGCAAGTGAGAAGAGCTCAAAGCTGATTATGCACAGATAATCAGGGATTTTGGTTGTAGAGTTGTCTTTAAACTTGTAACCTGAATGATGAAATTTTAAACTTTGACCTAGAAACATTGACCGATGGCAGAAGAAGAAGAATCTTTCGAAAATCTGGACGACTTGGATTGGTCAGACGTTGAAAGTGAACTTAAAGCAAACAAAGACCAGATCCTCTCCGAAGTTAAGAGTGATGGAGCAGGAGATCAACAGGAAGGGAAAGAGGCCGACGTTTCCGGAGAGGCAGGTGTTGAAACAGGAACAGCAAAGGCTCCTGTTGCGGCTGGAGATATCGATATCAATTTTCTGTTTGATGTACAGCTTTCAATCATAGTTGAAGTAGGACGTGTACAGATGTTGATCAGCGACCTCTTAGATTTGGACGAGGAATCAATAATCGAACTTGACAGCATGGTAGGGCAGCCTCTGGACATTCGCGCCAATGATTTATTGGTTGCAAGGGGAGAAGTAATTGTAGTCAATGAAAAATTTGCGGTACGTATAACGGACATCATCAGTCCGGATAATCGCTTTGCAGCACTCTGAGGAAAACAAGCATGAGTTTCGTGAGACCAGCCTGGCTCAAAGCAGGAATTTCGCTGGTATTATGGGCAGGTTTGATTTTACCTGCTGCCGCATCCGAAGTACGCACGCTTAAAAACATTGAAGTCATTTCCCTTGAAAATTCCTCACAGCTCCGTTTAGAGTTTGATGGAGAATTTAGCGGAGACCCTTTAATTAATTTTGAGTCCGGCTCAATGAGTCTAAGACTTGACTCAGCCAAATTAGATTCCTCCTTAGCTTTGCTGACAATCGCAAAAGCTGACTATTTTATCAAGGCAGTCCGCGCGGTTCAGCTTCCCAATACAAATTTTGTTCATTTAGATATTCTTCCAAGTTCCTCTCGTGTGACATTAGGTCATCCAGAAATAAATCATGCAGGCAACAGTTTACTGGTGATTTTGCCTGGCAAAATATCTGCTAATCCGGCACTTTCAAACACTGAAGTACTGACGGATGAAATTGGACAGCGAGTCAAAGCAGATTCTTCTTTTCCTTCAACTTTTACTAAAGTAACAACTGCAGACTCCAGTTCTGATCTGGCAGGAGATATTTTTCCGATGCCTGCACAGGATTGGGTAGAGACTATACTGACACTGGTTTTTGCACTACTGTTCGTTTTGTTGCTAATTTATTTAATTGCATATATTTATAACCGATTTTTCAGCGGAAGATTTTCAGCAATGCAGGGTAACATCCGGATTCGCCAGGTCTCAAGCTACCATGTTGGCCCCAAACAGAAGATAGTAGTTTTTGACATGAACGGGCGCTTGTTTGCGTGCGGAATCACACCTACCTCCATTAACCTGATTGCAGAATTACATGATGAGACTGATCAGGAGTTTCTCTACTCAGCGCAGACTGATGAGAAAACAAATGAAATAAATATGGATCATATGCAGGCTGATTTTTTAAAAACTCTTGAGCAGGAAGCTAAATTAAATAATTCTGAGGATGCTCTGCCTGAGACAAAGGAAGAAAATCTATCCGTTAGCATAGAGTTGGAAGGACAGGATAATGGTGTTTTTCTAAAACCAAATTCTGTAGAAGATAGCAGTGATGCTGAATCAAACAATAAAAAAAATGGATCTGCGATGCCGAAAAGAACACGTTTATCAAAAGCTGCAGAAAATTCTGAAAAATTGTTACATGGTAATAAAATGATGCAGGATTTTGCAAATAAGCTTTCCCATCGTTTAAAATTCTTAAAGCCCATCAAATAAGTCACATGCCTCGTTTAGCGTCAAAAATTAAAGAGGAAGTCGGCACAGAGTTCAGCAAAAGTAATTTCTCAACTTGCTCGAAAGCTGTTTCCTGTTCCGACGGTTTGAGATTCATGCTACGCAGTTTTTTCCTGCTGACCATATTCTGTGTTGGCATGCCTCTTTATGCACAATCACCGATTCCGGGAATCAACATTTCTGTTGATTCAGCAAGTTCACCGCAGCAGGTAGCTACGACTTTACAGATTGTATTTTTACTGACAGTCCTGACAATGGCTCCGGCCATTTTGATTATGACTACATCTTTCACACGTTTTGTGATTGTACTGTCATTTTTGCGTCAGGCTATCGGCACACCACAGGCACCTTCAAACCAAATCGTGATTGGTCTGGCGCTGTTTCTTTCTTTGTTTGTGATGATGCCTGTCTGGGAAGAAGTCAATACTACTGCACTAGAGCCTTATTTGGATGAATCAATTTCCCAGGAAGAATTCATGGATCGTGCGGTTTTACCAATTAAACGATTTATGGGAAAGTTTACACGTGAAAAAGATCTAGCTTTGTTTGTTCGTATTGCTAAAATAGAACGTCCAAATAATCTTAATGATGTCCCAATCTGGGTTATGATACCTGCTTTTGTAATTAGTGAACTGAAAGCCGCGTTTCAAATCGGATTTTTATTGTATGTCCCGTTTCTTGTAATTGACATGGTTATTGCCTCTATCTTGATGGCAATGGGTATGATGATGATGCCGCCAGTAATGATTTCATTACCTTTCAAGCTGATGCTTTTTGTGCTGGTTGACGGTTGGCATTTGATTCTAGGTTCAATGGTTAAAAGTTTTGTAGATTTCTAATTCATTTTTTAATCCTCTATTTGAGATAAATTTATGACAGAAGCTCTTGTTGTCTCAATCATGATTGAAGCCATGCGAATGGCCACCCTGCTTGCTGCACCTATGCTGATTGGTGCACTTGTTGTGGGTCTACTGGTATCCATTTTCCAGGCAGTAACGCAGATTCAGGAGCAGACATTGGCCATTATTCCTAAAATGGGTGCAATGATGGCTGTTTTAGCAATCCTGTTCCCCTGGTTTCTCTCACAGGCAACGACCTACATGTCCGGTATTTTCACCAACATTCCACGGTATATTGGCGGATAAAAGCTAATAGATAAATCTGCTCTTAATTCATTCAGCAAGACCCAAATAATTTGTCTCAAGTAATTTCTGGCTAGACCATCCTGCTCCGATATTGGATAATGGTGTTCAGATAGTTGAACTATTCCAAAACAACAATAATTCAATAAAGTTAATTTAAAAAAACTATGAGTAAAACTTCTGATCCTGAATTGGAAACCGATGATAATCCTCAAGAGGAAATTATAGAAATAGAGGGAGACAGCTTAGAGGCAATCACTGAAGAAAAATCCCTCGTCATCAGTGAAGATATTTTCCCGGACTCCCTGCTCATCGTACCACTCTACGATCGCCCGCTCTTTCCGAAAATGCTGCTGCCGGTTATCATTTCCGATGAAAAACTTGAAAATGTTTTAGAGGATGAATTAAAAGGTCCTTTAAAATATGTCGGTCTGGTTTACAGTTATGAACCTGATGTGCAGAATGACGAGACTGAAGCAGAAAACATTCCTGACAGACTGGCAAATATAGGAGCAGTTGGAAGGATCGTGCAGGCATCAAAGCATGGTAATGACCCGATGCATATAATCGTGCAGGTCATGGAGCGATTTGAAATTCTTGAAATAATTGCCGAAGATCCTGTCTTCAGAGCAAAAGTTGAATATCTACAGGGTACAGACGATCAAAAATCTGAGTATGAATTAAAAGCCTTTTCTGTTTCAATTATCAATTTTATTAAAGAACTGGTTCAGCTAAATCCATTGTTCAAGGAAGAGTTAGGTCTTTTGATGGGACGTATTAACCTCAAAGATCCTGCAACGCTTGCTGACTTTGCGGCATCCATGACAACTGCATCCGGAAAGGAGTTGCAGGAAATATTGGAAACAATGAGCATCAAGGAACGTATTGAAAAAGCCTTAAATTTGCTAAGACATGAACTGGAAGTTGCTAAACTTCAGGTAAAAATTTCCCAGCGTGTAGAAGATCGGATGTCTCAGCAACAGCGTGAATTTTTCCTTCGGGAACAACTCAAGGAAATTAAAAAAGAGTTAGGCATCACCAAAGAAGGTTCAGAAAGTGAGACAGAAAAATATGAAGCACGCATAAAGAAACTAAAACTTAGTGAAGAAGCCAAAGAGCGTATTGAAGAAGAATTAGAGAAAATGCGTTTAATCGAACCTGCATCGCCAGAATATCATGTTACCAGAACTTATCTGGACTGGCTGACAATATTACCGTGGGGTATCTACAGTAAAGATGTCTTCAATATCCAGCGTGCAGCTAGAATTCTAAATCGTGACCACTATGGTTTAAAAGATGTCAAAGATCGTATCCTCGAACTGATCTCTGTGGGCATCATAAACGGAGACCTCGCGGGTTCTATTGTTTTACTGGTTGGTCCCCCGGGAACTGGAAAAACCTCTGTGGGTCAGTCTATTGCCAAAGCAATTGGACGTAAATTTTACCGTTTTTCTCTAGGCGGCATGCGTGATGAAGCGGAAATAAAAGGACATCGGCGTACATATATCGGGGCACTGCCTGGAAAATTTATTAATGCGATCAAAACCAGCAAAACGGCAAATCCGGTAATCATGCTGGATGAAATAGACAAAATCGGCGCGAGTTTTCAGGGAGATCCTGCATCTGCATTGCTGGAGGTTTTAGACCCTGAACAGAACAAAGATTTCCTTGATCATTATCTTGATGTCCGTTTTGATCTTTCAAAAGTCCTTTTTATTTGTACTGCAAACCAAACGGACACAATTCCACCGGCATTACTCGACCGGATGGAAGTCATCCGGCTTTCAGGTTATATCCTGGAAGAAAAACTGCAAATTGCCCGTAAACATCTTTTACAAAAACAACTCAAAATACATGGACTTAATAAATCACAGTTTTCTCTGCCGAAAGTTGTTCTACGTGAAATAATTGATGGTTATGCCAGAGAAGCAGGTGTAAGAAGTCTGGAAAACAATCTTAAAAAAATAATGAGAAAATCTGCACGTAAGATTGTAGAGGAAGAAATTGAGAATGTTAAGATTACTAAAGAAGATCTGCCTGAAATGTTGGGGCGCAAGGCTTTCGCAGAAGAAACACGTTACAAAAAACCTAAAGTTGGAGTCATAACCGGTCTGGCATACACAAGTGTCGGCGGAGCAACTTTGTTCATAGAAGCATCTTTTGTGGAAGCTAAGACTCCGGGATTCAAGCAGACAGGCCAACTTGGTGACGTGATGATAGAATCAACGGAGATCGCTTACACATATATCCGTTCAAAAGGCAGCAGTGATGAAAGAATTAAAAAATTCTTTGCAGAAAACTTTGTACACATGCATGTACCGGCAGGGGCTACTCCTAAAGATGGCCCTTCTGCTGGTATTACAATGGCTTGTGCACTTTACTCAATGGTTGCAAATCAAGCTGTTATTGCTAATATAGCCATGACCGGAGAGTTAACTCTTACTGGTTTGGTTATGCCTATTGGTGGAGTAAAAGAAAAAACAATTGCTGCCAGACGTACCGGTATTTCTCAATTAATTTTTCCTGCAGAAAATCAAAAAGATTTTGAAGATTTGGATGAAATAATAACTAGAGGCATCAAACCGCATTTTGTGAAAACTTTTGAGGATGTGCTGCCTATTTGTTTTCCAAATTTGAAAGGAACAAGTAAAAAGGAATCTGCAAAAAAATAAATTGACATTACATGCAATCCATTTTTAACAATCCTGAATTCATTTCACTGCTGAGTTTGTTGTTTGTCTCAGGTGCATTTGCGGGATTGTTAGCAGGTCTTTTCGGCGTCGGAGGTGGTATCATTTTAGTACCTGCCTTACTGTATGCATTTGATGAACTGGGTTATTCATCCGAAGTCACCGCACACATGGCAATAGGGACATCACTGGCGATTATTGTACCCACCTCAATCACTTCCGCCTGGTCTCATTACAAACGTGGTTCAGGAAACATTATTTTATTCCGCAAACTGGCAATTCCAGTGATGTCCGGCGCTTTGCTTGGTTCATGGCTTGGCGGCAGTTTGAGTGGTGATTCGCTCAAAGCAGTTTTCGCCACGCTGACAATGTTGATTGCACTAAATTTATTACGGAAAAACCATCTCGTACTGGGCAAAGAACTACCTACAGATTCAAAGCAGTGGAGTGCAACAGGACTGATCGGTCTGCTTTCAGCAATAATGGGAATCGGTGGAGGTGTTTTTTTCACCTCTTACTTTACTGCCTACAGTTTACCCATGCTGAGAGCAGTTGGGACATCAGCAAGTTTAGGATTGATGATTTCACTGCCTGGAGCAATCGGTTATATTTTCAGCGGTTGGTATAATCCAAATCTTCCTCTGTTAAGCTTCGGATATTTCAATTTGATGAGCTTTCTTTTCATTTTTCCAATAACCATGTTCATGGCACCACAGGGAGCAAAGCTGGCTCACAGACTTGACAAAGACAAACTCAAACGCTGGTTTGCACTTTTCCTGATGGTTATGTCCCTGCGTATGTTTTACAAAGTTTATATTTGACTGGTTTCCTTCCTATGGCTACAGCCAAACCTTTCGTGATGGGAATCGGTGGCGGCTCCGGTTCCGGAAAATCAACGATTGTAAAAGAGATTTTAAAACAGTTAGGTACGGAAAAAGTTTCTGTTATCCAACACGATTCCTATTACAAAAATCGCCCTGAATTATCATTTGAGGAACGAACCAAAATCAATTTTGATCATCCTGATTCTTTGGAGACAAACCTGCTGGTAGAGCACCTCAATCTTCTGATTTCAGGAAAAAATGTGGAAATCCCTGTATTTCATCATTTTACTAAATATTTAAGAGATTCGAGTACGAAAAAAGTGGAATCACGACCTATCCTGATTGTGGAAGGCATTCTGGTATTAAATGATAAAGAACTCAGGGATTTGATGAATTTGAAAGTATTTATAGACGTACCCCCGGATTTGAGGTTCATCAGACGTTTAAAACGAGATTTATCTGAACACGGACGGTCTGTTGAATCCGTAACCAAGCAATACCTTGCTACTATACGTACAATGCATGAGGAGTATGTTGAGCCCAGCAAAATTTACGCAGATGTACTTATTCCAGAGAGTTGGAGCAATAGGGAGGCCGTTAATCTGTTGGTCTCACATTTATAAAGTCTTCAAGAGAAACATTTTTCATAATTTAGAATTATTTATTCAAATTCTTTTTCCAGTAAACGAATTACATCCTTATGCTGGAAATTTTTGGCGTAATCCAAAGCAGTTTTTTTGTCAAAATCAACCACCGCGGGATCACCACCTTTATTGAGCAATAATCCTATTGTTCCGATATTCCCTTTACGGGCTGCCAGGATAAGAGCCGTTTTTCCATTGTTATTCTGCATGTTTACTCTGGCACCACGTCTCAGCAATTCCCACATGGCTTGCGTATTCCCTTTTTCTGCAGCCCACATCAGTGCGGTCCAACCTGCTTGAGTACGTGCGTTCAGGTTCGCCCTTGACTCCAAAAATAAATTTAACATCACTAACTCGCCATGAAAAGCAGCCCACATAAGGGGTGTAAAATCTCCTATATCCGGATCTGCACCGTGCTCCAACAATAATTTAACAATTGCCTTATTTTTCATGGAAGAAGCCCAAATAAGCGGTGTGTCATCAAACTCATCCTTCAAGTCTACCACCGCGCCGTGTTCCGCCAGTAATGTCACAAGTTCTGCATTTTCTGTTTTTACTGCATGCATAAATGCAGTATAACCCTGTTGATCTTTTAATTCCAACTCAGCTCCGGAAAGCAGTAATTGCTCTACAGCAGCCTTATTCCCGCTTTTGACCGCCATTATCAGGGAAACCACGGGGGTTTCCGGAACACTAATGTTTTCTACCGGTTCAGTGTTAAGCAATACTTGTGTCTTGTTGTCTGCTAAAAAAACTTGCTGAATTTTACCTGACTGATAATCCGGCCAGAGCAAATACAACAAACTCAAAGCAACTGCGGTGAAGCATAAAAACAGCAGCCATCCAAGCCTGAACCAGGGTGAATATTTATCAGAAACATCATTCGGCAGGACAATCTCAACATCTTCCGGTTTATCATTTAAAAAAGGTTTTTCCGCTGCATACTTTTCCGGATTAACAGTTTCAGGAATTAATCGCTTTAACACAACGTTATCTTCATCACTGGAAAAGTAGGGGGTTGAAAAACGAGAAAAATATTTGGGCTTTATCGTAAAAGCTGCTTTTTTTGGTTTCTGCTGTTCAATTATTTGAGGCCTACCTTCTGAGATTGCCAGCAGAATTGCTGGATCCAACTGAGAACTTCCGCTTATTGAGATAGGAATGTTTTTCAGTCGTACATGCCTGATAATCAACCCCAAAAGCTCATGCGTGTCCCTGCTAAAGACTTGCAAATTATCCAAATCAAGCGTAACCTTTCGCGTGTTAGCTGAAGCTAAACTTTTTTCAATAGCTTGCATTTCAGGCTGGATTTCTACCCGCCTTAACTCATCAATTACTTTCAAAGTCGTAATTTGATCTTTTTCTGTAAGAACTATTCGGTTCAACATTGTACTTTGATGATATTGGCAGGAAGGTTGCAGAAGTTAAGTAAGCCTCTATAATTTTTTCTCAGTATGAGAATCAGCAAAAAACACACCAAGTTTTTGACAATTTTCAAATGATAAATTTTACATGTAAATTACTTTTGGTGCAGTTTGTTTTTGCCTTATGTTTGACAACTGCTGCGGCTGAAGAAGAAGCGATTTTTTGGAAAGATCGACAGATTTCCCAATTGGAACAGCTTACTCCAAGTCTGGTGGAATCCGTGCAAAGTATGCAGAAAAAAATAAGTTCAGTCGCAATTTCAAGTATTTCATATGGAGATGCCCTGCCAAGCAGTTTTCGCAAAGTTGCAACTGCACGTTTACAGCAGACACTAACGAGTCTGATCAAGTTAAAAGTCAGTGTCTGCGAATCATGCAGTCAAATACGTACCGATATTTCAGGCAGTTTTCTAAAAATCAGCCGCGGTATAGCTGACGACAAATACCGTAGAGAGATTGCTAAAGAACTGGAAGTAGATGGCTTTCTTGATATTGCTGTGTTTACCAGTGAAGGCGACCAGCTATCCATTTCACTTAACGCATATGAGGCAAAAGGTGGAGAAATTGTTTTTTCTAAAATAGTTACAGGAACACCGCCTAAGAGTGGATCTTACATACACGTGTTTTACGGCAAGATGAATGTACCTATTACCTTCACCAGTTCAACTTCAGGGAGCGTTGTCACGGTTGAACATCAGTCACGTGTATTCGGCGGAGAAAAAATGGTACGGCTTACGGATGACTGGAGTTTTACCGGCGGCGGTGCAATGTTGAGTGATGACAACTCCAACTTGACAGATAAATATGAGTCATCCATCACTGGTTTTTTGATAGATGGCACAATAAGTTATGACGTTTTTAACTTTGGTGGAGAGCAGGTATCATTTTCTCTTCTTGGAGGTTTAGGTATGATGACAGTGACACCTTTCAATAATCCGTCATATTTCAAAACAGGATTTAGCTTTTCTGTAGCAGAACAATTGACACTTAATTACCATTACATGGCAATGCTGACAACCGACGAAAGTGCCACAGCTTCCGGAGCATCAATTATTTCTATAGGCTGGAAATTTTAATTTTTTAATTACGTATTTCAAAGATCTACGCTTATCATGAAACAATTTTATAATTTCAGCTTAATACGTTTATTTTATAAACTTACTTTTTTTGTAAGCATTTTCTTCGTGTTTGTTCTCAGCAGTTGCACGACGACGGAAGAAACAGTCGAACCTGTCGCAGAACTTCCGGTGAAGAAAAAAGTGCTTTTCAATCAAAGGACTGATGGCGGAAAAAATTCCGTTACTGTAATAGAAGAGACACAGGGCAACAAAAGAATTCTACGTATTGTTTTGCAGCGTGGAGGCCTGCAGTCAAACTTAATCCATCCGATTGACAGCCCTAATTTTGTCATTGCAGTACCACTACAGGATGCAACCAGTAAGCGTTTGAGTCTTAAAACCGCTGCATTTGAACAAAGTCTTAAACTCGATCTTGATCAATTACTCTCACGTTATCTGTCACCGGAACGTTTTAACGTTTCAGTAATAATTAATTGGGACCAAAAGCTGCTGCAGGAGGTTCAACTCAAAAACCTGCCACTTGAGGCTGATGTCACAAAAGATGATACAAGCGATGACGATACTGATCTTTCTGAAAGCACGAAACGCAACCATGAACTGAAAGAAGCTTTAAAATCAGTACAGGTCAGTGTTTTGTTGGATAACACATTACCTGAAACTCAAGAGCAGTTTTTAAAGAGACTGATTCCTGCTCAGGAATTTTATCTTGCTGACCGTGGAGATACTGTAACAGTAGAAAGAACTTCTTTTCCAAAACCTTTCTCAGACAGTATTGCACCTTATGAAGAACAGATTGTCAGAAGGAAACTGACTGAGTTATTGTTGAAATATGTAGCAAAAACAGACTTTGTGGTGAATGTAAAATTTTCATTAATTGAAAGCAACGAAGAAACTACAAACGCACCACCATCTGCCAGTAACATCAAAATGGAAATAAATTTGCTACTTGATGAAACTGTTCTTCCTACTGTTGATACTTTTCTGAAAGAAGCAATCCCTCTGGCGATAAATTTTGATCAGAAACGTGGAGACACGCTGGCAATTATCCGCAAGGATTTTCCGGAACGTTCAGACAGTTCACTTTCACCGGAACAACGCGGTGCGCTTAAAGATTATCGTGCAAAAATACTTGAAGCATTCCAGACTGGTGACTACGTTGCCGGTTTAGAATGGGCTGCAAAAGGTTTGAAAGTCGCAGTGAAACGTTCAGACAAAATATTTATCCTGAAAATGAAAGGTTCATTACATTTTCTCCTTGAAGAAAAAGAGGAAGCTCTCGAAATGTGGCAGCATGTTCAACGTTTAGATCCAAAGGATGAAGAGGTACGTCAAATGCTGGATAATCTGGAGTAGGTAATGAAAAATAATAAATTTTTTGGCGCAGAAGTTTCTCTTTATTCTCTGCTGATTATCTGTCTGCTGAGCTTTTTGTTTATCGACAAATTAAACGCTCAGGAGAGTCCTGCTACTTCAGATCAGGCACAGGTGGAAGATCCGTCGCCGGAAAAAGCCGCTGAATCAGCAGAAAAAAAACAGACTCTGGAAGAACTGCTAGCTGTACCTTTTAATCAAATAAAGAAAGAACAGGAAGAAGAATTAGAACTTTCAGGAGACGGAAGTGTTGCTGAAAAACTAAGTGGCTCAAATAAAGGTGATGTAAAACTGCCTCCGCCACCGGAGCAAAGAAGAGTTGAAAGAGATATCGAAAAACAATTAGATGTTATTTTCCGTGAAAAATTACCTAAAGAGTATGTCGGTGTTTCCGTCAGTATTCGTTATATCCTGGAAACTGTACCTGTCACTAAACGTGATAAGAGTATCTCAAAAATAAAATTACCAGGATTCGAAAATAATGTCTGGGTGCCGACACAAACAAAAAAGATTGTTGGTATTGTGAATCAGGTGAGGCCGTACACGACAATTTTTGCTGTTGTGAATACATCTATTTCACTTTTCAATGTGGAAGTGCTGCGACAAACATTGGATGATCGTGTTAAGTTTCTCAACCTGACCGGTAGAGATGTACTTAAAATGGTGCATGTGCCTTTTACTACTCCTGCAATATCTTCTGTAACTACTCTCGATAATGCTGCAGTTGAATTTGCTGAGGCAGATAATGCTGAGACAGATAATAATGAAGCCGATGCCGATACTGATACTGAATCTGATAACGGTTCAATAATTGATGAAGAACCCGGAGTAACTGGTGAACAGGAAAACCTCGCGGCAGGGGAAGAAAAACCTGAAGCAATTTTGGAACCCGATCCTGAACCAAGGCGCATAGACATGAAGGCCAAGGTTGAAACTACACGCTATTTACTGCAAGCCAGAAAGGCTTACATGAGCGAGAATTATGATTCTGCTATAACCGCGCTCCGCAGAGCAATTGAGTTAAATCCTTTTTCCTCACAGGCTTTTGCTATGCTTGGTTCCATCTATTACCGGCTGGGCTGGAATAGAATGGCATTAGAGAACTGGCAGCATGCTCTTAAACTTGATCCAACAAATGAGGGTCTGAAAAAATATCTCATGCGTTTGTCCCGGTGAATATGATCATAAAAACAACATCAAAACCAAAAATGCGAATTTTCAAAATTAAGCGTGGATTTTTTCTGCCGGTTTTAGTTTCCAGTTTAAGCTTAATTTTGCTTGCTCCTGCATTTTCTCTCGAAGCACAGGAACGTGTAAAGTCGCTCAGTATTCGTCAATTTGAAATAGAAGAGGCAATCCGCAATGGACTCAAGTATTATCTTGAGCCGAAGGATTATGTACTGCGTGTAAAACTTTTTGGAGAGGAACGCGCGGTTAGTATGGCTAACGAAACCCTTCCCGGATTTGGGCAACTGAATACCCCTTCCATAACAAGCGGGGCGAAATATTGGCAGATTATTCGGATGAGAGTGGATTTGGTAATGCACAAAGAAGTTTCACCTTCAGTCAATTCCTACATCGGCGAAATTGTACCTATCCTCAGTGGACTCGATTATGAACGCGGTGATGAACTGATTTTTGTGCCTATCCTGCCAAGTGAACCTTTTCCTGAAAAACTCGATAAACCTGCAGGAAGTGAGGATTTGCCTGATCCAATGGCAAAAGCTGTTACGGAAGATGAAAAAGCAAAAGAGGGTGAAGAAAAACCGGGAGCTGATCCTGCTGCGGAAGAAGATGATAAGTTGATCGAAGAAGAACCGTTCTGGTTGAGAATGAGTGAGATTGAAAAAATACTCGCCGGAATGCTGCTTTTTCTTATACTTTTGTTTTTCTGGGTTCTGTGGAAACTGAAAAAGGTCAAAGAAGTCCAACCAGTACAAAATGGATATCCTGCTCTAATGCCCCCTAATATGCAGACTCCACAGCTTCCTGCAGCACCTCAGCAGGGTTTTGTTTCAATTCCTGATCCACTGGACAAACTGGTTGAAAGTAACGGACATCCGGAATATAAGGTGAACGGTACTATGGTGAATGAGGAAAATGAACGTCTGGTTCAGGAAGTCATCAAGCAGCTCGTAGGACGTGATGACTGGAAACAGGAACTTGTACATGAGATGTCACGTGACAAGCAGTCAATGGAAATGCTGACCCAGCTTATTTCAACATTGGGAATGAGTGCATCGAGAACACTCTTTGCCGGAACTATTCCTCAGAAAACATATTTGGAACTAGAGAAGCTGGCAGAAGAAGCCGTGCTGTCTCCTGAAGATGCAAATGCTGTTTTAAAAGATGTTCAGAAATTTTTACTCACCAAACAGTTGACTGAACCTGAACAAAACAAAACAAATCCATTTGGATTCATGGATCAATTAACAACATCACAAATCGGTTTTTTGATCAAGGAAGAGCCTGCAAAAATAAAAGCATTCGTCATCGTACGGATGGAAAGTGAGGAAGCTGCTGAATTACTACGAGAGCTGTCGACAGATGAACGCACCAAAGTAGCGTTGGAAATGGGGAAATTACATGAACTACCGCTTGAACTGGTTGAAAAGATTGGCTACAACCTTGCCGAAAAAGCGAGACATGTGCCGGATGAAGGTACAGTAGGAGTTGACGGAGTGAAATTCGTCGCGGATGTGCTCAGTGACTTAGACAACACAACCAGGGAAGAATTGATCAACGGTTTGCGAACATCAGATATTAAAATGAGTGAAAATATTGAGAGTAACTGTTTTATTTTTGAATCACTTCCGGATGTACCAAAAGATATTTTGTTGGAAGTTGTCCGCAAATTACAGCCTGATTCGGTAATTACTGCGATTTCTGGTTCTACCACAATAATAAAAGAAGCAGCAATTATGTGTTTTCCTGAAAAAAGCCGCGCTGCTTTGGTTTCTTCACTAAAAACAAAAACTCCTGATACAGAAGAAATCCGGGAAGCCCGCAAATTATTTACAGTATCTATGCGGGATATGGCTGATGCAGGAAGACTCGACTTGAAAGACGTAAATTCAAAATTTGCACAGCGTAACAGCCCTGCTGAAGTTGCTGCTTAGAAAAACCGAATCCGCAACACTCAATGCTACTGTGTTAATCATCATATAAATCTGTATATTTATTCTCTGGGTCCGGAATTAACTGCATAACCGTTTCCGGAGTTATTGTAGTCAAGCAGCGCAGATAGTTAGGATTCCGGCATTTCCCGCGTCCGTCTCTGCTGCAGGGACGACAGTTGAGCACTTCATTTGTTTCCACTAGTTGACTTTCCTGCAGAAACGGTGCATAGCCAAATTCTCTGACAGTTGAACCAAAGAGGACAATTACTGGAGTACTGACCGCTTCCGCCAAATGACTGACAGAAGTATCGTTTGTCACTACTAATTTTGCATGCTTGAGTAATTCTGCTGATTCCAACGGAGAAAAATCACCTGCCGTGTTGTGGATTTCTCCACGAAATCCTTTTTCAAGTTGAGAAGTCTCTTTTTCATTTGCCCCACCCACCAGCACAACAGGCCAACGACTCGCAATTAAATTCGAAATCAGTGCATGATAATTTTGCATCGGCCAGCACTTGAGCGGATATGAAGCAGAAGCTCCGATTGCAATAAAACGATTCGGCAGAAGTCTGTTTATCTCCATAAATTCCTTTACAGCTAAAACAGCATCTTTGTTCGGAAATAATTCTGTGTGATTCTGCAGTTCCAGTTGAATCCTCTCCTGCAGAGGACTCAGCAGGTGCTGACGCTGCGGTGGAGATTTTTTGAGTAAATTGATTTTGAAACGGATCAGCAAACTACGACGCCAACTGCGTTTGTTGATGGACCAAACTTGCGGACTTTTAAACAGTCCAAAGCCTGAAAGATTCCAGACAATCCATATACTTCTGAGTGAACGGTGAGCATCGTAAATCAACTCAAACTTTTCCTCGCTTAATTTACGTATCAAATCAGTCAGCTCTGCGACAGATTCTTTTCTGCTGTGACTAATGTAATGATCAATGTGAGGATTGTTTGCCAGCACTGAGCCCATTCCAGAAGAGCTCAGCAGAGTCAATTCTGCTTGGGGATAAACACGCTTCAATTCACGAAAAATAGGGCTTGTCAGCACCAAATCACCTAAAGCACTGAAACGAATAATGAGTATTTTCCGGGGATTAAACAAATAACCTTTAACAAAATAGCCGTAATTTCATGGAGTTTGCATCAGTTTGCTCAAACTAATAAAAGTTAGAACAGGATAATTCAAACCATTACAATGAATATACTTCAAACAAGTTCCACAATTCAGCAGAAAAATTCCATTTCCGAAAATGATAAGAGTTCTGCATACTCAAATGTTCAAAGACTTTCATTTGAGAATATTCGCGTACTTCGACAGCATTTTGAACAGGGTACATCTCCTTTACGCTCAGTTCTGGGAGATGACCAGCATCAAACCATGATGGTTGCAATGTACGAAGGAACCGAAAAACTGCTCAATCAGGATGTCTCAGAATTTGCTGTGCTCGAATATCTGGAAGGACTTAAATTGACAGCCAGAGAACTACGCCAGCAGGGTATTTCCGGAGATCAGTTCAGAAGCACACTGCTTGAACATTCTGTTACAACTGTGCGTGATCTAGTCAGTTCTTCCTAATTTTCAAGTTCCACTGACCGACATTTTGTCAATTTTAAATGCCGGAGTTAGAATTGAACTGCGTTCGTCTATTTCACTGCCGATCATTTTTAAA